>Ga0209535_1000104_pt1 | contig 51604 bp, 69 predicted proteins | sample LinPmetageLP28_FD_184041 | JGI IMG/M metagenome (GOLD analysis project Ga0209535, IMG submission 184041) | Marine viral communities from the Pacific Ocean - LP-28 (SPAdes) (version 2) | ecosystem: Environmental > Aquatic > Marine > Oceanic | place: Pacific Ocean | collected 2009-08-22 | reverse complement strand
GGTGCGTTTGCTGTAGGTGGAGTGGAATTGGTTACAACCGTGCTCGACACGGTGTTCGTCTCAGCTTTTGTATCAGTTATTGTAGCTACTAATGTAAAGAAAAAAAGAATTGTTATAAGTAGTTTCACTTAGCATCTCCATCTTTTTCTTGCTTGTCGTAATCTTGAATTAGGATCTTTAGCTGCTTTAGGAAATTGTTTCATTTGACCAGCAGATCTAGCACAGTAAGATTTTCTACGTTTCGCAGCTTTACTGCCTTTCTTTACTTTACCTGTGACTGCTGTTTTTAATTTAGAACCAGGATTTTCTGAGCGATAGCGTTTAACGCCTGCTTTCGTCATTCCCGCCCCACTTTTTGTGGAGCGGAAATATTTTTTAGTTTTTGGTGGTTGCTTATCAGCCATTATCCAAAGATGCAAGTTAATGAAGTTACATCAGTTAACGTGGCATGAATATTAGTTTCAAATCTAATACCTGAATCGCCAATATAAGTTTCCACTATTTCTGTTGCGCTTGCGGGAGTGTCTATGTCGAATTTAGTGCTTCCACCACTTGAGTCTTTTAAAACAATACTCCCTGCGGTGCCACTACAAACAGCGTGTATAGCTATAAGTCTAGCAGGACCTGTCGTAACATCTCCTGTTCCCGTCACTTTTGCTGTTTTAATACTAAACATAATTTACCCCTTATGTTAACTCAGGTAAAGATTCACTTAATTTACCTTGATCTTTTACGTAATAGTAAATGATACCTGAGATTGTACCACCTGTTGCTGCAGATGAACCTTGACCACCGACAATTTTAATTCTTTCAGTTGCTGGAAGATCAAGATTACCGAGAGATGCTCCTGAAGTTGAGTCACCACCCCATACGGTTGTGATATCAGATGTATCTGCGTCAGCCTCGTTTAAAAGACCGTCGATGTCTACAAAGTTAGTACCACCATCAAAATCAGTATAGCCCACATCAACAGTTGGGTTTGTGCCACCTGTTGCATCTGGATTAAAAGTAATACCTGTTACGATAGCGTTTTTTGGAAGAACGACTTTTCTTGTATCTGTTGCTGATACTTGAACGTCAGTTCCTGCTGCTGCAGTTGGTAAAAAATAAAACTGTGCTGCTAATTGTACTGAACCAGCATAAGTTTCTCTTTTACTATCTCCACCGTTTGATCTTACGATCCCGGTGAATGTTGTTCTACTTGCCATATTAAACCTCCTTGGTTATATAGACCAATCACACAATCTCTATACAGTCTGCTAGCTCAGTTTGTGTAATTTATTTTGCTAGAATTGAAATATGCCATAAAAAAAGGGCGGAGTCAAAGACAACCGCCCTTTGTGTCGTTCTAAAAAGAACGTTTTTTATTAAGAACCTTGTGAACCGTATACAGCTCTTGGGTCTGAGAAGCCAAAAGAATATCTTTCTCTTGCCTTATATCTCATGTTACCTGTATCAAAATCACCTTCCATTGCGGTTCTGATAGGTGTTCTTTCAAAATACTTGAAGCCGTTAGGGGCATCAGTTTTGATAAAATACGCATCAGTATCGTTTAAGAAGTGATTTACTACGTAACCTTGAGGAATCATACCCATGTTTCTTGTAGCATTCACATCATTGTCGGCTGTGCCTGGTCTTAACTGAGACTGTAATAGTCTTTCAGCAGTGAACTGTAAGTTAGAAGGAACGATAAGTTTCATACCTTGTAACGCAATTCTTAGACCACGCTCATCAACTAGACCCGCAATGTCGATCATTGCTTGCTCAAGTGATGTTTCATTTAAGTCCGCATCATTAGCACTTCTGTTTGAGAAAGTACCTGCCTGAATTGGGTGTGAAACATTACATAGAGTTACACCGTCACCACCAAGCTGAGTTGTGCTGAATGCGTTGTTAAGAACAGCAGCAGCTTTCACTTGCTTTGTGTTTGACATTGATCTTGCAAGAGCTCTTGTGTATCTAGCAGCTAGCTTGTCGTAGAGGTTATCTTCGATAGCTTCTTCTGTGATTGCAAATGCTAATGCAATTGTTTCGTGTTGATAACGAGCTGTGAAGGTTTCTTCAGCATTGTCGTATGACACGCCTGAGCCTTCGCTCTTAGTTGGTGCAGATCCGAAACCTGATAACATTACTTCTTCTTCAAATGCTCTGTCTGAAGACTCAGTATCAAAGATTTCAGCATGTTCGTTTTCGTATCTGTCGTATTCCAAACCAAACAGTGCGTTTAGTCCTGGTTCTAACTCTTTAACGAGTTGACTTCTTGATATAGCCATGGATTATACCCCTGCCTTTCCACCTGTGTAGAAGTGAAGGTTAGGCTTCACTATTAGGTTTGCGTTAGCAGATGTTGTATCACTGTTTTCAGGATCTTTTGAAAGACCTACAATGATCCACGTCTTAGCTGCATCTGATGAAAAGCTGTTTACTTCAGCTTTTGAAGAACCAGATATAGTGCTACCTGCGGTGTAAGCTGTTTCAGCGTTTTCACCAACATTTGCTGCTGTTATTGTTCCACTTGCTTGAACTTCAAACAATTGATTTGGATCGTCAATCACGTTTGCAACGATGTCTGCTGCTGCGATACCGCCTGGATAACTATTTGAAAAAGTTGGCTTTGAACTAGTTGGATCTGTATAGAAACAACCATTAAAAATACCAACAATAGTATCACCAGCAGTTCCAGCAATATCAATATTACCGTTTGCTACGAGTTTGACAGGATCACCTTGGAAGATAGCGGATGCTTCACCATTGGCAATTGTATATTCAGTTTGCCCTTGGTTCGATACGCCACCACCTACTTTACCTACGGCTCTAAAGCCGAATGGTGCGTCTTGGTTAGCCATAATAATACTCCTTTTGAGTTTATTGTTAATTTACGACATCAGTAGCTAACCCAGAAAAATTTGACTTAGGATTCTTTACTGGACTTACCACCAAATGTCACTCTACTTTGCCTGTCGGGTTTACTGATCGGCATTCTTGGATCGCTAGCCTTTAGAAGATCGTTGTCCACAGCTTCTTGAGCAGATCTTGTCTGGTCTTCGAAATGTTTGTTCCTGCTTTCAGCAATCTCTACTGGTATACGAGCCAACAGTAATCCCCCTATTCCTATCACCCCAGCATGTTTACCGTCGTCGATTGAGGGAAGATTCCAGTCAGGATATTCATCAGCTCTCACTAATTCATATCCTTCCCGAAGACGCTTAAAGACATTAGCTTTGTCATCATAGCCTCTTACAGATTCCCTGATCCAACGGTGTTTAAATCCAGTGGGTGCAGGCGGTGCATCCAAAGAGGAAGGGTTAACCCAGACTTTTTTACGTTCTGCTTTAGCTCTACTCTCTGTTGCCCTTGGAGTCTTGTTTATCATAATTTACTCCTTCACTTGTTTAGCGTACTCATTTAGAGGCACACCTAAGTTTTTTGCCATTTGAATTTGTCTAGGTGTCAAACGAACCACCTTCCGTGCATTTCCACTTCCTCTTTTTACAGAAGCCACAGGTTGCACGACTCTGGGCTTACTGGAGGTACTCTCCTCAACAGGTTCATTGAACTTGTGAGGGAATTCAGTTTTGATCCTATGATCAATCTCAGTATAGTATTCATCTGAGTTCGGGTCAAACCCTTCTTCTTCAATTAATTTTTTATGAATTGAAAAAGCTGTATAGGTCATTGCCTCATCACTTCCAAACCACGAGTTTTTCTCTGCCCAATCTTTTGCTCTTGGATCTGGCGGAGGTGCAGTTTCCTGCGCTACCTGTGGTTGAGGGGTAACAATTTCTTGTTCTTGAGGAGCTTGAACTCTTTTTTCACGATCAGCAGTTGCTAAGGCTAATCTTTCTTTATCAAGAGTTGCTCGTGATAATAGTTCTTGAGCTGCGATAATTTGATCAGGATCATTATTCTCATATGCTTTCTTTAAGCTATCCTTTGCTAAAACATGTTGAGTTTCTACACGAGTTTTAAATTCGTTGTAGTAGCCATCCTGCATCGTATTATACTGAGACTGAGTTTGAGAAGTTTGTTGCTCTACCTGCCTTAACTTATTAGCAAGAGCTGTTTCTCTTTCTTCAGCTTCTTTTGCTCTACGAACTAATGTGTTAATTCGTTTTTGAACATCTTTACTATAATTTTGATATTTGTCTTTTTTATCTTCGGAGGATTCTTCTGTTTCCTCTTTTGTTTGAACTTCAACAGGTTCTTCTTTTACTGGTTTCTCTTCTACCTGAACTTCAACTTCTCCTGTGTCATTTTTTAATTTTGAAATCTCTTGATCAATTAAATCTTTACCTCTTGGCTCAGATACATCAATTTCAATATCTTGCATATTGTCGGTATTTTGTGCTGCTTCAGCCATGATTTACTCCTCACACATGAACGATGTCGCTAGGCTCTTTTATTGTGCCAATCACTTCATCGTCGTTAATAATACGGCATTCGCCATCTTCAAGTTTAAATCTTGCGCCTGCATATCTTCCAAATAAAATCCAATCGCCTTCTTTACACCAAGGGCCGTGTGGAAATTTGTCTTTGTCTTGATATGCGGCAGGGCCGACCTTCAAAACATAAGCACATACTGTTGCATAATGCTCACGCTCTCTTGTTTCGTCAGGAAGGATAATTCCGCCTTTTGATTTAGCTTGTCCCATGTAGGGTAGTATTAGTATTCTCCAACCTGTAGGTTGAGGAAGTCTTTCAATTAATTTGCTTGGAAGCTTTGATGGATCTAGAAACTGATCCTGCTTTTTCTTGTATGCGTTCTCCAAAGCAAAAACTTTGTCAGGAAGTTCCTGACTCTTTTTTTCCTTAGTTGTCATCATTTACCTTTGCTTTTTCCAGGATATCTCTTATATCCCGCTGTATACTTAGTAGCATATTATATTGACCTGTCAAATACTGATATTTATTCCAGTCCTCAACACTGCCTGTTAAGATTGCGTCTTCTAGATTAATTTTCTGGTTCTTTAAACTGTCTAGAATTTTTTGTATTAGTTGTAGTTCCATTTATTTCTCCATGTTTAGTTAAACAAGATAAGCACGCACAAATAGCGCATTCACAATTACACGTGGCTCCTTCGTGACAAATACAGTCACATTTACCACACCTGTCTAGCATTTTAGTTTTATTCGGACAATCATCTGAACAATCACATCCCTGGCACATTATTTATCAGAATTTATTTTCTTTAATTTTTCGAAGCTGCGGATTCCGGACATTCCGAGAAGCGCCATGACAAGCGGCATCAAAACCCCTAAATCAAGTGCAGGTAACGGAGCGTGTTGAACACTAAAAGCAGCTAAAAAGAAAGCAATAAATTGCTTCAACACAAATTCCCACAATATGGCTAACGCACAGGACATCCCGATAAGGGGGCGCCACGACCGTTGTAACATTCCAGATAGACCACCTGCTGTAGACTTAGCGTCAGCTAAGTTAATATCCATTTGTTTAGAATTAATTTCGTTCTCTAATTCTTTAAGTTTATTTCTTGCAGCTAATTTTTCTTCTTCAGAAGTATGAACACTGTCGATAACTTTACCGACAGTGTCCACTAGAGATCCGCCTAATAATTTAGATAACATCTATGCGATCCACCAATTGTAAACCACAAGAGCTACTACAATTCCAATAGCCCATTTACCGTGAGGATTAAGTTTACTCCACTTACCCCATATCCAATTCCATGCTTTCATCTCTGCACCCCTTTCAAATTCCTCGCTTTTTTACCCTGAGGATCAGGTCCTTTTTTAGGTGGCGGTCCGAACTTCTTTCCACCACTTAAACCTTTACGTTTATTTTTAGAAGACACCTTTGAACTTACCGCCTTGAGTTGCAGCACCCATGCCACGCATTGTGCTTTTTCCTGAAGGACCAGGCATAGGCATTTCAACAGGTCCGCCACTCATGTAGCCTTTTAACTTCATGTCCCCGTTTTCACCCATTTTCTTTTTCATAGGTTTTTTGTTTTTCATATCTTTCATCATGTTACGCCATTCCTTTTATTTTTTGTAATCGTCCAACTCCTGATCTTGAGCCAGCAGTCATCTTTTGATTATATCTATTTTTAACCTTCGGTGTAGTCTTTTTCTTAGCCTTTTTCTTTGTTGTTTTCTTTGAAGAAGATATTTTCACAGTTTTTGGTTTAATTATTTTGTTAGGACTATACAAAGTTGTTCTTTTTAATAACTTTTCAATATCAATAGACATTATCTGTTCCTCGATTTCTCAACATTGACTCTCGCTCTGAGCTCAGCTATATCCTCAGAAGAATTTATTTTCTTTTGAATATTTTGATCATTACGTTTAATACGCTCTTGTTCTAATGCTACACGCTGTGCATCAACCTGAGCATCATTTTGATCTTTTTGTGCTCTCAACTGTAGTTCTTGTTGTTTTAATTGTACAACAGGATCAGGACCACCCTGACCAGATAGTTGAGCAGAAGCTTCTTTTAGCTCTGCCATAAATTGTGAAATTAATTGTGCCATACGAGCATTTAATTGAACCTGTACTTGCTCTTCATTCATGTTTGGTGGATAGCTCTCTAGTTCTGAAGTAGCAATTTCTTTTGCTTTGATTGAAATATGCTCCAAGATATGTTTTTGAATCTCCGTTGCAGCTTGAGGCTGTGCTAGAACCATTGGAGAAGAACCAAATATTAAATGAGCTTTAATATGTGCGTCGTGATCTTGTCCAGGGAAAGCTTTTAACTCAGCAAGAGATAATGCTTGTGAATTTTCCATAGCAGGATCCATTGCTAAAGGTTCTTGTTGAGGAATTAGTAAATTATCGATATCTCTAACGCCCAAAGCTTCGTACATTCTACGATATGCTTCTCTTAGGTTGTGAATTTGAGGAGCTGCTGTCGCTAATTGTAATTCTTGTTGTGCAATAGCAATTCTTTGTGCTGAAGAATGAATATTTGGGTTAGATACTGGAATAATATCAACATCATCATTAAAATCTTCTGTTTTTATCTCTTTATCTGCGCCTACAACTTTATAAGGGTAACTTGGCGGTAAAAAATCTCTAAATACGCCAGCTAAAAGTCTAAATTCAATCTTTTGAGCGTAATGTAAGCGTTTGTGAATCGCTGACATGACTTGAGTGCCTCTTTCTAAGAGTGCAACAGTCGTTCCTACAGCTGCATTTTGATTTCCTTCACCAATTTGTAGATCAGCAATAGCTGCAAAGCGTCTTCCTGCGTCTACACAAAAGCCCATTAAGGCAAAAAGTGTTTGAGACGGCTCTTTGTAGGGTAAATTCATAATAGCTTCACGAATCATTCCACCTGGAGAGTCAACGTCTCTAAATTCTCCTGGCTGAAGAGGTTGATCATCGTCTCTTATACGTAATCCACGAGTTTTAAAACCTGCTGGTAAGTTTGCAAGAGTTCCTGCATCTAATAATTGACGTAAAGATTGAGTTGCAGTGCGAGATAATCCACCAATCATGTGAATTAAACCAAAACCATAAAAGCCTAAGCCTGGTAAAAACTTATAATGAACAAAATATTGTTTTTTTTCTTTTAAAGCATCTTCTTCTTCATAGTTTCTGTAGATTGAAAGCACCTTTCCTGAACCTTCATCAATAGTAACGATGTATGGAAGCTTAATCCCTGTCTCTTCTCCGTCCATCCCCATATCTTCATAACCAATTAAATCTAAATCACAGTGAATTTCAAACAGAGTCATCTCATCATCATTACTCATGCCCTTAACACCATCAATTTTGTCGTAAGTTTCTTGAATATCACTTTGTTCTTCACTTGTTGGAAAAACTTCAACGTCTCTATAGAAACCTGTGATCTGTTTTTTACGTAAATCGTTTTCTGACATACGAATAATTTGTGTAATTCTTTCACATGACTCAAGGTCTGTAGCTCCATAAGGCACTACTAGATCTTCTGCGGGAACAAACTTTGCTACCGCTCTCTGCATTTGAGCATCAAAGTATATTTTCTTAAAAGCAGATCCCGCTAATGCAAGATAGAATAACATTTGATCAACTTCAGGAGTATAATCTTCCATAACATTTGTCAGTTGATAGTTCATAAAGTCTTGCACACGTTGTGCTTGTGCATTTATTTCAGCTGTTGTAGCTCCTACAACTTGTGCTCTAACAGGTCCGCCTGCTGGAAGTAATTCTTTTACTGCTTGTGCTTGAAACTGTGTAACTGATTCAGCCAATAAAGGGTGAGTAACTCCACTAGCTCCTTTAAAAGGTCTAGTTTGTTCTGTGTAGTTAAACCCTAAAAGTTCTAATCCATCGGTATAGGATTTAGCCCAATCTTCTCTTGTTGATTTGTCTTCTTTAAATTTTTGTGTTAGCTCATCTGATAATCGTGATAGCTCTTGGTCATCAATTTTTTCTGCAAGGTTGGAATAAAAATTATCTTCCTCTTTTTCTTCGTCAAACATTCCTTCAACATCGCCAACTAAGATAGAGCCATCTTCCATCTCTACCTGACCGCTTGGTAATTCTTCTACGGTTTGAACTTCTACCTCTAAAGGATTAGGTTCAATTTCTTCAGCAACAACATCGGTTAATCTCTCAACATTATTAAGTGGATTTTTATCGTCTTCAGCCATTATAAATATTTATCACTTCCTAAGGAGAGATACAATCCCCCCTTGATTTTTATACATCGGGAATACAGTATCAAATCTGTCGTCTATTTCCATAGCATATACAGGAATTGGTTCAGCATCAGGGCCAATAATATAAATTGTTTTTACTTCTAGTGGTGGTCGATCAGGATCTAGCTTTGATAATCTCTCAAAGATTTTAGGCACAACGCCTTTTTTTACTGTCTTCTCAGCACCTCCACTTCTTACACCTGCTTTTAAACTTTTACCGTCTGCAGCTCCATAAAACATTGCGTTTCCATATGAAGGTAATCCATTAACAAAACTGCTATCTCTTGCAGAAACCATATCGGACGGAGCAATCGCTATCCATCCTTTATTATTTTGAGATGCTTCTTTTGCTAATAATTTAACAGCATAGTCTCCCCAATACTCATCGTCTTGGAAAGGAGAAAACGGCATTTTATCTGGATCAACTTTAACAGGAGCTCCCGAAACATTGACCTGTTTATCAATTAAATCTGAATATTTTATTCGAAGAGTTTGTAGTCTAGTGATATCTGCCTGGGACATATTTCCAAAATCTATTTGTGAAGAAAGTTTCATTAACTCTTCATACTCTTTCGCAGCTTTACCACTTAACTTATCTGCTAGATCGTCTGCTTTAATATTCGGGTTAGGGTTGTAATCTGTCTTTCTTGCTTTTTGGTGAATGTCAGATTGCATTTCTTGAATAAATAAAATGTCCTCATTAAGTTCAGTGCCATCTTCTAAGTAACGAGTTCGTGTGTCATAGCGAATATGAGCAACAGGATTTTTTTCTGGAAAATGACTACCAAATGTCTTGTTGGGTTGTCCTGGAATCTCAGGTCCTACTAAAACAATTTCTTGATAATCTGTGCCACCTTGTAAAGTGTAAGTACTGTCTTTATGTCGATTTGGTTTCATCTTTCCTTCTAGTGCTCTGATGCTAGGATTTAAATATTCTCCATCACCAAATTTAGAAATAAATCTATCCATTTGAATTTTTGCCTGAGGATAAGAATCAAAAGTTTTATTGTTCACCATTCGTGAATAAAGATTTTCAATTTTATCAAACTCTGATTCTAAATACTCTCCAATATTTCTATTAGGATTTCCGTAACCTTGTGTTACTTCAGACTGTATATTGGATACTATCTCTTTGAATTCAACTAGATCATCATACTGCGCATCCGAAATGTCAGATCTAGGTATGTTCCTTGAGCCTGTTTCAGGATCTGGAACACCCTCGGTAGCATCATCCACAAGCATTCTTGATCTTGATCGAATGTTTGCTAGATCATCGAGTCCAGGATCTCCGTATCTTGCAACTTTTATTCTAAAAGCAGGATTAGTTAAAAATTGATCACGTATTATTTCTGCTGGAACTCTTTCTCCCATTTCACCATATGCATCTAAAATTTGTAAAACACCTGATTCTTTTAATTCCTGATTAGTGACACCATTCTTCTTAAATAATGCTTGCCATTCTTTTGCCGCTAAACTTTGATCTTTTGTTTTTTGTGTTGGACGTATTCTCGCAATACCTCCTGTCTTAGAATAATTTGCGTAGTCTACATTATCTACTACTTCTAAACCTTTAGAATAAAACGGAGTCCCTTCTGAAAATGTTAACAGCTCCGCATCATCGATATCTCCTACAGGGGCCGCGGTTCGTGATTCGACAACCTCTGTTCCTGTATTAACTCTAACAAGATCTGTTCCAGGAGAAGTTGAAACATCTTGTGTGATATCTGTAGCATCAGATTTTAATCGACTTTCTCTAAAAGCACGATACGCATCTTTACCGCCTTCATAAATTACTTTTGCTCCCTTTGCTGTTCCCTTCATGATAGGCCCAACAACAGGCAAGGTTCCTGCACCCAGTAACAAGGACATCAGTCCGCTACCCACGGCTCCTGGATAATCTTTTTCTTGTAACGCTTGTTTTGTATCTTCAATTGAATCAAAATATTCTTCAGCTGCAATCGCTTCTCCTGATCCTGGTAAAAAAGCTAGACCTACTTTAAAAGCATCTGCAAGTTCTTTTGCAGTCTGAGCATCATACTTATTGGGAGTAACAGAAATTTCTGCTCCTCTCACCTTGATCTTTTTGGGCGGTGTAACGCCTGCATTTTCAATTCCGTTTGCCATTAATAATATTTATATGTTTTTTTAATTCGAGTGTCTTCCACCCAATCTGATTCTAATCTAAGAAAATCGCCTTGTCTAAACCTAATTATAGCTTGAGACATACTATCGACTAAGTCGTCATGATCTCCATAAGGAAACGCTGCAACCTCTTCGATTACTTCTTCCGCAAATTGTCTTTCAGGCGCCCATACCATGCCACTAGCAAATACAGGAGCGCATGTATGAACACGTGTATGTTTATCAGCTCCTCGGCCAGGTGTAAATGCCATAACGGGAATACCCATTCTCCTGAGTTCTTGAGCCAAGGGCATCCCTGATGCTTTCTGTTCAATTAACACCGTTTCAGGATCCCAATATTGATACTCCTCCCAAGCAATCTCTTTTAACTCAGGGAACTCCCATCTACCTTTTTTCGCATCTAATAAAATAATATTAGGTGTTGCTTCATCAGGATGAAAAATACCCCACGTTGTAATCGCAGAATAGTCTGCCGTTTCTCTTTTACTGAACGCTGTATCGTAACTTTGAATAATATACTCCAACATCGGTTTTTCTTTTTTTGTCCATCGTTGCCACCATTCTCGTTTAATGATTGCGCCTTCTTCTGATGTTGGTTTTTGTTGCCACTGCGCATTCCATTTCTGTACCGAAAGCGATGCCTTCACTGCTTCTAAATCTTTTATATTCCAAAAGGTAGGCCACACAGGTGTGTCGTCTTCAAACAAAGCAGGGAACTCGACAACCTCCCACTGATCTGACTTCGGTTCTTTTTGAGCATCGATTAATTTACCTGTTAAATCTTTTGTTGACCATCGTGTCATCACACAAACAATACTTCCGCCAGGCTGTAAACGCTGTCGAGGACCTGAGGTGTACCATTCGTATGCCCCTTCCATTGCCGTCTCGGACAACGCATCTTGTTCTGAGTGTGGATCGTCAATAATAAATAAATCCGCACCACGACCCGTGACAGCTCCACCGACACCCGCGGCGAAATATTCACCACCGTGATTCGTTTCCCAACGGCCCGCGGCTTGTGAGTCTGCTTTCAAAGTTACGTCTGGGAAAATTTTTTTAAAAATATCTTCGTTCATAAGATTCCTTACCTTTCTTCCGAAACGATAAGCTAATTCTGCTGTGTGAGTTGTTTGAATAATTTTGAGCTTTGGAAAATTTCCCATCATCCATGCAGGAAATAAAAAAGATGCAAATTCAGATTTAGTATGACGGGGCGGCATGTTTACAATGAGTCTCTTTAAATCTCCGCCTTTAATAGATTCAAACTTCTCTGCTATAATTTCATGGTGCCCAGGTACCTTAGGGTCTCCTGTACCATATACAAATTCAGGCCACACCATCTTTACAAAATCCATAAAGTTGTTGCGAGCGTTTTCTAAATTTTTTATTTCTAAATTCTTTAAAAGAACTTTTAACTCGTCGGTCGAGTACCCTTTAAAATCTAATGTCATTGTTTGTCAATATCATACAAAACTAGGTGCAATTGTATAAGTTATAGGGCGCAATCCTGTGCAAGTCAACGCCAGATGCGTTGACTCAAAAGCAATCACGTAAGTACCTAATGTGGGGGTGGGGTGGGGGCGAATGCCCCCACCTATAGCGCTAGAGATATTGCGCTAAAGTCTGCGCAAGTTTCATTGAGAATTCTTGCACCTTTGCGTCGTGTTTATTCTTACCGACAAACTCAAAGATTTCATATTCAAGAACTTGACATATCTTTTTGTAGTCAATGTTTGTTGCTTCTTCTTCTTGAACTCTGTGTATTCTTTGAGGGTTGCGCTCAGCTAGGTCTGTACCTAGCTGAACAAGATTGTTGATACGTGTTGTAAGATCGTTAGGCATAGTCGAACTCCACTCTGTTGGATGTCTTTTTGAATTCGTCTAAACCATTCACAAAACCCGCTTTGATTAAAGCTTCATGAATTCTAGGTAGATCATTAGTGTTAACTAATGATAACTTAGCGATCAAATCCCTACGAGAATAAGGCGCTGAGAATACAGTTGTATTCTCTAACTCTTTTTTATTAATTCCCATTTGGATTAACATGTTATTAAACTGAGTATTCAAATGCTTAATATCATCTTTATACTCTTTGATTGTTTCAAGGATCGAGATCATCTCTTGAAACGCTTTTGATTTAGTCATATCAAGTTTCTGCTTTGATACGATTTTAGTTTTAGTATTTGTCATAAGTTCTTTACCTTTCTGTATTTTCTTATTAACAAGATCATTAAATCACATATCCATGGGATTGTCTACAATAAAGTTGTGGATAACTTATTTTTTTTTCTTAACCAAAGATCAGCTTGATCAGCCCGACCATCACCAAGACTTTTATTAAAACGCCTAATATTAAAATCATTTATTTTTTTTCACCCCAGTCAGGGCAGCTGCCGTCCACACTGGCCTCCTGGCCCCCAGCTGCCTGGCGGATGGGGCAATGGACAATGGAACTCCATTGCTCCAATGATGGAGCAATGGACAATGGAGCGTTAATCACATTCAAACTCCATGTTGTAGCTAATCTTTTCCAAGTTGATAATTAACTTTCTCAATTTATCTGCAACGATCGCCTTCAACATAATTTCGGGAAAGTCTAAGAACTCTCCGAAATCATCTCCGCCGACTGCCTCTCTTGATCTCTCCCACACGTCTTCATCTTTTGTGGGATCAAAGGATTCTGCAAAGACAACTGTGCCCAATTCATTTGGACTCAATCCCCCTGCATATGCATTCATTAAATAAATACCGTTATCTTTCACAAGTAAAACCCCTTTATCTTTAGTGTGCTTGTCTGTGTAAGGGAGGCGGAATTTTTTTGCTTTTAATGTTCCTTCAGCGAGGCACTTGAGCGCCTCGCTATTATTAAATACTAATCTACTCAAGATCTTTAAACTTTTCTTTCAAGTCACCTACTTCAATTACGTGATGACCATTGTCTGAGTTATCTCCGTCGTTCTGTGTCTTGCCAAGATAAAGACTGTGACTAACCAACTGATTAAAGTTGTAGTCTTTTTCATGCTTACCCAATGATGCAATAAACTGCACCATTAAATTTTCAACATCGCAACGTGTAATTGGTGTGCTATGGTTTTTGTGCTTCCAATTTGCAATAACATGCATCTCGAAGTTTTTAACCCACTTCTTTACTTCTTCAACGAAGCCCATGCCACCCCAATGATTGAATAGAACAACTGATGTGTCCTCTCCGTTTTTAAATTGTACTGATACTCTGTCGCCCATTTTAAGTCTCCTTAATTATTTATTTCTAATTATAATATAATCATGGGATCTCAAATGTCAAGTGCTTGTACATGAATTTTTTCTTCTACCCAACTCGGTTCATACAACTCCTGTGAGTCAGCTGCACCCGGTGCTGGCGGAATCTCCTGGTCCGCCCATCCAGGTGCCTGGATGTTGGGCAATGGAATGGAGTCTCGTTCTCCTTTGTAACTGGCAATGGACAAGAATATAAGTGCCATCACAAACCCGTGCAGCACCCAGCTGTACCTGGACAGCAGGAGCAAAAAAAGAGCTCCTGCAAGTAATATCAATGGAGAGTGCAACTACTGGGTCGCCTCCCCACGGTACTTGGCTCGTGGCTTTAGTTTATCGTACAGAGCGTAGTATGCATTCAGGAAACCATTACACCACTCCACAGCCTCTGCTGTGGACATTCTCTGCGACTCGTCGTGCGATCCTCCTCTGCTGATGATCTTGCATGGGTAGCTATAGGCTGAAGAGTATTGCAGCTCATAGTCTAGATCCAGTTTACTTCTAATATATTCCAATCTTCTTTCTACTACTTTTTTAGTTGCTCTCATATGTTCTCCTTTTTCTTATGGCGTACAACCTGGCCAGGTGAAGGTTCTACCTTACATAACGCACGCCGTATTATTAATATAATTATGGGATAATGAAATGTCAAGGCCTGATTTTATTTTTTTACGGGACAGCCGTGCTTCCCGTACCTGGATACCAGCTGCATCGGCCCAGCTGGTAAAAAAAGTGGCGTAGAATAAGGAGAATCGAATGGAGTCAGGCACGGCGCTGCCAGCGGCCTGGTAACCGGGATGGTAAATTAAATTCAAAAAGTGGCGAAAAACAATGGGAATGGAGCAATGGAGAGCTATCCAGGTTGCCAGCGGCCCTGGCATGCCAGCTGCACGAGTCGTGAACCGGGGCCCAGCACGGGCAATGGAGCAATGGAGACTAAAACTTATGGTATTTCAAGCAATGGAGAAGCTTTTGCGTGTCCCACGGTGCGGGGAACGTGGCTATGGGAACTGTTTTCAAGCCCCATTTTACAAGATCCTTGCCACTTTTACCTCCGTACACATGCAGTGTGCCGTCAAAGAGGGTCTCTGCCAAGAAAAATGAGCGTCCACCATTGGAAACATTGGAATAATTCCAAGAAACTTGAGTTGGCGATATTCTTAACGAGTTACTCTTAGTACATTTTAGCTCAATGAAAAATGATCTGTCCTGAGCTGCTCCATACAGGTCAGGTATACCTGTTGAGGCAGAATTTTCTATTCTTGTCCAAAAAACATCATGAAGTTTTAAGTGTAGTCGTTGCCAAAGTTTAGCTTCAGGCCCTTTCATATACTATGATTGTCCCACGTATTTATTAATCATAACATGGCAGTCAAGTTCCCACTTACCACCATACTCTTCATCAAGTTCTGAGAAAGCTTGTGCGTGACTCATAATCGTTGTCTCACATTCAGCTATAGAATTAACAGGTTGGTGTAGTTGATAACAATTTAAATCAACACAGTAATAGCCAACAACCCAAACAAATAAAAGCTTCATATCTTAACTACCTTACAGTAATTTTTAGGAAATACATTAACGTCAGAAAAACAATACTCCCCATCTTCAAAAGAATATCCACCAAAAGTTTTAATTGCATTTTTATCGGAAGAGTAGAGCCATCCTTCTGTAATCATGGTGTGAGCTCTTAACTCATTAACTTCTTTAACTGTGTGATGACTAGAATAACCTGTGATGTCTTGCCAAATGACTCTAACTTTCTTCCAGGGAAAGTCTTTCTCAGTTTTTGGTAGACTCGATTTCTTTTTCATTTGTTTCTTCTGGCAAGATCTCAATGATCTTCCCGTTCTCACCAAGTATTTGTTTGATCTTCTCTTCGACTTCATCTCTTGACATGGCATCGATACTCCCATGTCTTACTTCTTTACGTTCAATGTAGAGGCCAGCAGCTTGCCCTCTAGCCTTTTCAGCCTGTACAGCAGCAGAGTAATTATTTTCTTGTAGTGCCATGTTTCTAATCTTAGCAAGATCTCGGTAATGTCTTTCTCTGTTGACTTCAAATATTTTTCTTTGCTCTTCTCGAGCTTCTTCAATTGCTTTAACAACATGTGGGAATAGTCTTGGGTTTTGGAGATTACAGGCAATATTTTTGGCAGCTTTTTCAGAGTAACCAGCCCTCCTTGCGGCTTCAGCTGCAGAAATCATACCATCGTTGTCTACCAAGTGCCTAACAAAATTTACTTGCTTTGAAGTTATTTTACCAATCCTGTCTTTGGCATGAGGATCGTGTTTTGAGAGTTCTCCCATAGATATTAAATAGCACACTTTATCAAGTTTGAAAACCCTATAAGGAGAAAATAGGGGTAGTATATAAATAAAGTTTTATAAAAAATGTTCCTAAATAGAGTATTTTTACCATTTGTATATCAAATTTTGATATATTTTGATCAAAATGATATACAAAAGATATACAAAATTGCTCTTATTATCATTGTATATCAACACTTTTTTTACTTTGTATATCAATATATCAGAAAAAACCGACCCCCCTTGAATAAAAAATTTTTTAAGTGACCCTATTTTCTCGTTATAGTGATTTTTTGATATACATAAGCCTAACGGACAGTCACACCAATCAGCATCATCACCACAAATAGGACAAACTTCGTCTGGATCCACGAGCCGTGAGCCTAGACTAATTCCCAACGATACTTTCTTTCCCGGTACACGTCCTGGTCCTGTCGTTCAATACCATCTTTCTTTTGTTTCGCTGCCCACGCTTTACTACTATCTTTCGTTTCACCTGCTATCTTCATACCAATAGCCTTACAAGCACTTCCCTGCTCTCTTAAAAGCGTATAAGTGACCATTTTTTCGTAACCCATCGCAACAGCAACACGCCAAACACGACCATATAAGAAGCTGTTCGTATTTTTCGGAGCGTCATCTAAAACACAAGAACGTAGCAGCTCAAGGGTTTTCTTATCATCTAATGTGGCTGAAACAGGTCTTCCAGCTATTGCAACGCCTACCAGCTTTCCCTGGAACTGCGCACCAATAGCAAATTTATATCCTTGAACACGTTTATTGTGAGAATGGTGTTCTTCTACAAAAGCATTGGATTCTCGAAGCGTAAGCGGGATAACTTTAAAATTCATAAAGTTCTAAGATACTTTTACCAATCAAGTACGGTATCATGGGAACGACGGAGTTTCCTAAACATTTAAGTCTGTCCACCCTTTTGGGTACCCCATCAGCCACTCTACCCACGTCGGGTTCAGTTGTCCACCAGGTTTGGTCTGTTGAAATGCCACTTCGTTCTCGAGATATCTCTTCTTGCGATTGTTCGCCATTCCCTGAGTTAGCTTCATGGTCATGCCCTTGCCCGCTCTTGGAGTTGGCCACATCAAATTCGGATGCGCTACTTGATCGTTCAGGCTGATCGGCATGCCCTTCTCTAACTTCATGGTCATTCTTTCCTTGCTCGAAGGTCCACGGCCACAATTGGCGTCGGGCGTTCTCCAAAGTTTGACTAACCTCCCGAGCCCTATTGATCCGTCGATACCATTCTTGTTCACCTTCCGTAAGGTTCCATTCTTGGTCACTCGAAAGCGATCGTCCTTCCCGATGATTGATCCCGTCGTACCGTCCGAGGTCGTCGGAGTGGGCAATAATCCATACCCTTTCCCTTTGGTGGTTGGCGCCGATGCTCGAAGCTGAAATACTAAACGTTGTTGTGGCGTAACCTTCACTCGCCAAGTCCTCGAGTACGGTGTCGAGACCGAGTTTAACGTGTCCACCAACATTTTCTCCAATAACGAAAGTCGGCCGCAGTTCTTTGACAAGTCTAAAATACTCTGGCCAGAGGTGTCTTTCATCTTGTTCACCCTTTTTACTTCCTGCAACACTGAAGGGCTGGCAAGGGTATCCTCCTGTGATGATGTCAACGGAATCAATTCCGTCTGCTTTAAGTCTGTCATAATTTAACTCCTTTATGTTTCCATACACAGGCACGTCAGGCCAATGCTTCTTTAAAACTTGTTGACAATAAGGTTCCCAGTCACAGAAAGCTGCAGTCTCCACGAGCCCTGAACGTTCTAATCCGAGACTAAAACCACCAATACCACTAAATAAATCGAGATGTTTTAACATTAACTAATCGTTATCTCTCCCTGGAAACGGAAGAATGTCCGCTTTCTTGTCGTACTCTTTATGTATTCTTCTGTCTCGTAGGTATCCATCGTCGTCAAGCTCGTAATCTCCTCTTCCAAAGTCAAAAAACGCTTTAAACGGCACTGGCCATGGCTTCGACTGATTTTTTTCCTGTTTTAAGAAGCTTTCAAGGGCTTCTTGATCAAGCTTCTGTACGCTGTTATATCCAAAATCAAAACCCATATACATGCTCTCTAAAAACGTAATAAACGTGATGTACTCTTCGGCTGATAGTTTTTTAGCCAAAATATCGAGCATTTCTTTAACTGTCTTCAGTTTCCTCTGTGGTGGCTTTGTCATTGCTGTAATCTGTCCATACTTCCTTGTACCAATAGTCTCGAGCAAACTTTGGAACATGATTATATTCATTTTTAAAAATCTCTACAGCTTCCTCGACGCTTCGTGCATAGATTTTCTTTTTCATTTGTTTTTTCTGTCCGTAAAAAACAGTATAAGAACGATGAGTCATGGGACGTCCTCTTTGATTGTTCCCAGCGTACTTTAAAATATTTTTAGAATACTTTTCTTTTAATATACTATTCTTTTCTTCTTCAGTTAAATCAACTTCTAAGTGAAGTGCTGTTCTGGGATTATTTTTATCCATGGGTTTATATCCTTAAAGTTTCCTTTGTACGCTAAACCTGTTGCTTCTCTAGACTGCATAACCATAAAGTTTTCGACTTTATCTTTTAATCCTATGTGAGCTGCTTGTTTTACAGATTCCATATACATATCATCTAGTAACATAATACCACCATCTTTTACCTTTGGCCACCAATTTCGTATGTCTTCTAAAACAGCATCATATTCATGAGCGCCATCAACCATAATTACATCAAAAGTTTTGTCTTCAAAACGATCAATAGTTTCTTGATTGTCGCTTCTGCTTTCAATCAAATGACATTGATTGCGACCAATAAAATACTGTAAATTTTGTTTAGTTGTTTCATAAAAACTTCCGTCCTTAGTTATCTTATCTAAGAATTTATGTTCACTAGATCCTCTAAAAGTATCTAACCCATAGACTGTAACATCTTCTCTTCCTGCATTAATTAAATTGGTGCAAAGATAATTAGTCGACTTACCTAAAAAACAACCAATCTCTAAAAACTTTCCGTTTTCAGGTATATTTTCAATAGCTAAGTCATACATCTCTGCATAATTAAACCAACCTGGTATCTTATGATATTCGTGTTTCATTTATTTCTCCTTATATTTTTCTATAGCATCCGCTAATTTTCTTAGAACCTTAGGGTCGTCGTTCAACGATCCGAGAGCCCTGTTACATGAGTTGCAAAGCAACATTCGAGGATAAATGGGGCTGTCTGTGTCCCCACTGCTTCGAATTTCCTTTTGAGTGTATTTATGATCATGATCAATACAAGCTCTACTAACACTTTCGTCAGAAAAACCAAAAGATAACTTTCTTGCACAAGCAAAACATTCAAACTTTTGATCTTGAATTAGCTCTAAAAACCAATCAACAACGTGATTGCCCCAAGATGTTCTAATCCTGTCTAGCTTTTTTAATACGGGATGTCTTCGTTCCCAGTATCTTTTTTGAATGGCAGCTCTCGTTGCTTTCCCCTTTACTGTTTGTCTATATTTTCTATTACGTTCTGATTCAGGCACTAGTGAACAGTAGGGGAGACGGCGTCTTGAATTGCCATTTCATCCAATGTAAATGTAACTGCTAGTCCTACTTCAAATAATCCCATGTTTTGTTTCACACATTCATCGTAGATAGCTTGACTATTGTCTTTATCAGTCAGTATTTGTAAGGCAGTAAGCTTTCTTTCTGTTGCTATCTTATCCACAATTTTTGCTAATTTCTGTGCATAATCTCTACCCGCCATTGTCTTAAATTTCTCATGATGTTTTAATACTAGATCATCCATTATTATATTCTATTCCTTTCTCTATGTTTAAACAAGTGACAACTCCCCTGTCTAAAAAATATATTTTTAGAAAATTCTTGACTTATTAAAAAAATTTAGGATCTAGGTCGTAACGACGTTTACCTAGTTCATCATTTTTTCTCATAACCAAGAGTTGTTTCAGTATCCTTAATTCACGATCTATTTGTTCAACCCTAGAACTGTAGCCTCTATCTTCATAGAAAGCTGCTTTCCACTGATCAAACTTTTTCGATACTTTAAAGTAAAGAACGTCAACAGATGGTATTGTGTTATCTAACATAACAATCCCATCATATAGTATTTTTTAGTGATTGACACCATTAAATATTAGACACCTTATATTCATAATTCCTCTTTTCATCTTTCTTGACGTAGCAGGGAACATGTGTCCACCCATGCTTACTAATTAATATATCTACAATATGACTAAAAGTATGAGTGTCATTCTTGTCTACTTTCCAAAAGCCTTTCCATCTATTTAATTGAACATCCATTATTTCTTTCCTTTCTTTAACCACTCCCAATCACTGGGGTGCATTGTTTGAGCTTCCATAGAGCTCGGATCATTAGGTATCTGGCCTTCTCCCTTACAGGTTTCACAACGTGTAGCATTATCTTCTTCCCAGCTAACAGGCTCTCCTGTTTCACTATTGATTAAAACCCATTGATAGCCATTTCCCTTACAGGTAGGACAAGTAATCTTATCTTTCTTTTCCATTTCTCTTTACTTTCTCCTGTTTAACCAACCACTGAATAACTTTACCAGGGGTTCTTGTATCTTGATTTGCTAGTTTCATGATTTCTCTCCACGTATCTATTGGCACAGCCACAGATTTATATTTTATTATATCCATATTTTCCTTTCTAATTAAATAATAAAAAAGTCCCAATAATTACACATAGGACTAAAATTGAAAAAGCTTGAGGCATTAAAAGTCCAAAAGCTACAATTACTGCTAATAGTATAACCATCTTGTTCTCCATTTCTTCCCATAATATAGGCATTATGTGGGATATTACAAGTGTTAACTTAAATCTTCTTGTTCATCTTTCATGGAAATTACAGGCACTGTTAACTTAATGAACTTAACACTTCCATTGATATATATCTTTGTTTCTCCACCACAAAAAGCACATTCAAATATGTTCTCATTTTCTGTTTCCTGCATATAGGTTTTTTCATCACAGTGTGGACAAATCCCATAGTTTATTTCACTGTAATCTACTTGCACTCTGCCCAGTTCTTCCCAAGAGCATAGTCTACCTTTGAAGGTACAACTAGAGTGCCGTCCATACATTGTTCCATAATGTTTTTTACTTTAACGGCATCTTCTTGGTTTGCAACTGAGAGATTAAGTTCATCATGAACTTGTATGTGCGGTATAAATCCTGTTTCATTATAAAGATCAACCATTGCTTTCTTTGTTTGATCTGCAGCTGATCCCTGTATTAATCTGTTAAAAGCTCTATAAGTATATGCTCTTTGTATTTTGTTTAGCCATGCACGACCTTCACTATCAATCGCATACTTCTTTTTTGCTTCATCAAAAGTCATTGGCTTTCCTCTATTAACTGTAAATGCTTTTGCTTCCCAGAAAGGAAATCTACACTTCCTGCCTAAGATTGTAGTTATTTCTCCGTCGTCGTCTGCCTTGTTAGTGACAGCTTGAGACAAAAGTTTAACAAACGGAACTTTAGCATTATATTGAGCCAATATGTTACGTGCTTCTTCTTCATCAATTCCTAATTCTCCTCTAAGTTTATTTATCCCCATTCCATAGAATAAACCTAAAGATATTGTTTTTGCCTGGTCCCTTGGCAATCCTGTCATTTCAGCAACTGTAGAATGAAAGTCTAAATCTTGTTCAGCATAATTTTTAATAATCTCTTCTGCTCCAGGTAAGCCCACACCCTTGTTAACACTTTGAGCGTAGTGCGCCACGAGCCTTGGTTCTTGTTGACTGTAGTCAAAGCTGCCCCACATACTTCCTTCATCAGGTAAGAAAAGAGCTCGTACCATGTTTCCAATCTTTTTATTTCTTCTTGGAAGCTGCTGTAAATTAGGATTACTCATAGAGAATCTCCCTGTTACAGTGCCTCCATCATCAGATCGTATTTGATTAATCTGAGCATGAACACGACCTTTAACAGTGTGTTTTTGTAGTTTTTGTACAAAGCTTGATTTTGTTTTTTCCAATGCTCTGATTTCTAATATTTGTTGCACAGAGGGGTGTGGATGAGTTTCTAAGAAACCTTTTGTGAAGCTAGGAGCATCAGTCTTCTCTGTACGAGGATAGGATAGACCAAAGGAGTCGAAGACTTTTGCGACACTCCTAGCGTTCCACACCTCTAAATCAACGCTAGTTTGCTTCTTGATGTCGGTAAGGAGGGCTTTACGTTCGACATCAATCTGCTTGTTGATTTTAGAAGTTTGTTCTTCGTCTATACGGACACCATGAGCAGTCATTTCAATTAAAAGAGGTAATAAATCATGCTCTAATCTGGTGATGTCCTGTAAACCTTGTTTATCAATTTCTCGAGATAAATATTTAAATAACTCTAAAGTTACCACTGCATCTTGCTCTGCATATTCTCCCACTAAAGTTCCTGGAAGCTTCCACATTTCGCTTTTAGGGTCTACGTTCCATTCTTTGGCAGCTGCTCGCAACAATGCTTCGCTCTTGCCCATGTTTAAAAATTGTTTTCCTAATCCATCTAAAGTATATCCAAGTCTGTTTTCATCACATAAAGATGCCATGATCATTGTATCGTAACAACGACCATTAACCTTATATCCCCATTTTTTAATCCAACCTAAATCATACATCGCATTATGAAATATTTTAGGGATACGAAGCTCACATATTTCTTTAATATACTGCAACACTTTCTTCTCATCTAGGTTACCACCACCTTGATGTTTAAAAGGATAATATGCTTTCCAGCCTTCTGTTGCTAAGGCAACTCCCACGACATAGCCCTTTCCAGTAGGCCAGCCCATACCCTCTTTATCATTCAACTGATCATCTCTAGTTTCAAAATCGATTGCTATTTCTTTTGCATTAGATAAGTCAGGAAAAGTTTCAGGTAAAATATATTCTGTTTTTGGTGCAAACAATGGTTGTTGAGTACTGTGCTTCATTAATGCATGACCTCTTCCATTTCATTTTCAAATTCAACTAAATAATTCATATACCATTGAGCTTTTTTCAAATCTTCAATTCCATTTTTTAAACGATGCCTGGCCAGGTACTTAAATATTTGACCTTTTAAATATCCCCGGAACTCATCAGAGGTCAGTTCATTTCTAATAACTTCTATTGTTTCGATAGTTTTATTTTTGTAATAGTCGGGATTAATTTTATCCATCCTTATATCTTTTTCCTATCTTCTCTGCTTCTTTTACAACTTCTTCGTACCATAAGTCTTTAGAAACTTTGTCTACTTCTTCTTTTATATGTTGAAACTCAGACTTCTTAATTAAATGACCATCCCAATAAATTTCTTTTTTAATTTTATCGTAGTGCAATTTAAAATACATTATATCGAATACCCCCAGTCTGAATTTGGATCTACTAAATGCAGTTCATTTCTTGCTCTTGTAACAGCTACATACCAAACACGATGTTCGTCGTCTTCTCCTTGTTTGTATGAGTCATAAGCAAGTTTACCCATGTCCATTAATAATAGAACGTTATCTTCTTCCCCGCCTTTCATTCCGTGTATTGTCTCAATTCTAATCCTTGGTTTTCCAAAGATGTTCTCACCCCTTCTTAATAGCGAATCTAAATACAGTTTATCTTCATGTGGATAATTTGTAAAGAGATCAAACCAAGACATCTCTGTGTTAACGAGTAGCCCCCAATCTGATTGTATCTTTTCAACACTAACCATTTCTTTTTTAGCACTAGGGTTTTCTTTAATATATCGTTTTAGTTGTTCTTTCTTTCCTCGTGCAATTCTATCTTTAGGAGCAATATAAAAATATAATTTATTGAGTGCAGCTAAACTAATTAATTCTCCTTGTTGTATATCTAACCAAGTTTGCAAAGCTGTTAATCTTTTCTCTGATACAGAGTTTCCATACCTGGTAGCATAATAAAAACCTTTTTCTCTACAAAAAGATGTCAGTCTTTTACAAATATTCTTTGTTCTGCCCATCATAATCCAATTACCTTTTGCTGTTTCTCTAGCAAAATAAAGATCGGCATGCTTAACTATCTTTCCTTCCTCGGGCCGTGGTTCCCATGTCTTGTCTCTTTTTAATTTTATCCTGTCTCTTATCTTCATGGCTATTTTATGAATAGATTTTGCACAACGATAAGATTGTTTAAGATTAATTACATCACCCTGCATCTTGATAAAATGTTTTGGATCAACACCGCTCCAAGAATAAATTGCTTGATCATCATCCCCAGCAATATATGTCTGTACTGAATTTTCCTGTAACTTTTCTTTCATCCGCAATTGCAGGAAATTTAAATCCTGTGCTTCATCAATAAATAAAGCATCTAAAGGTATGTCTTCCCCTCTTAAAATGTATTCTTCAATCATATCTGTAAAGTCAAAATACTCTCTGGCTTGTTTAAACTGATTGTAACCGTTAGCAAACTTTTGAAGAGTTGTGAAAGAAAAGTCGAATCCACCTTGGTTATACTCTGTTCGCAAAGGAACCCCTCGGTGTCTCGCATTCTGCATAATATTTAAATACTTATTATTATACATCTTCATTCCTGTCTCTTCGTCTTCAACAGGTTTTACAGGTACATACAATCCCATAATCTTTGAGAATTCCTCAAACTTTTCATCATCCATTAACTTGACAGTATTTAAATGTGAGTTCTCTAGAGCAAGACTGTGCATCGTCCGAAAGTATTTAAACTTATCGGTGGGGAGTTTAAACTTTGCCACAGCCCTGTCTCTAGCTTCTTGAACCGCCTTTCTAGTAAAAGAAACATAGCCTATGTTTTCGGGCTCAATACCACTGTTGAGGAGATCGTCAACTATAGTTAGTAGTTTCGTGGTTTTGCCCGTACCTGGCGGTCCAAGAATTATTGTAGGCGTTTTCATTAAAATGCTGTCTCCTTTTCAGGGAACATGTTGGGAGGATCATCAGGTTCTAATGGTTCCTCAAACGCCTTAATCTTTATTAATCGTAAAAACTTAGTTTTACTATCTTGAGATCGAACAGAAGTATTATACTCTTCATATTCAAATCTATATAACAAAGCCATAACATGGCTTCTATCATTCTTAAAACTCGCACTTTTAAGATGTCTTTGTAAATCCTTGAGCCTAAACATTGTATGCCCATCTTCTGTAAAAGGTTTACCATCTAAGATATCTATCTTATCCACTGCTCTTGCTCTGTTAACACAGAAGTCTTCTAAATGATCAGTGAACTCACCAAACTCTGATGCGTCTTCTGATATTTTTATTTCTACAGCTTCTCTCATTAAACGATTAACAGTATTACGCCAATCTTCTACCGACATACCCTCAGGTCTATATCTAATTGATAGATTAGACATACAAGCCTCAGCAAATTGATCCTGTAGTCGTAGCTGCGTAGTTGTGAACTTACCTCTACCTACTTTAATAACTTCACCATTTTCATCTAAAACAGGAACGTCCATAAACCAAACGGGAGGTTCAGATAACAAAACAGCAGGGTTAGCATACTCAGGTATCTGAGTTCTGCCGATACCAAACTTTCTTTTACGACAAATATCTTTTTTACATAAATCACAAAAAGGTGATTGCTTACACTTATACCCATAATCTTTTTTATCTGTTGATCTTTTTATGGCAATAACTTCTTCTGAATTTAAAGGCTCAGCAATATATTCTCTATTAATTCTATCTAATTGATCTTTCCAATCATCAGGATATTTTTGTTTGAGGTAAGTGGTCATCATAAATAAGAACTCGTTCCTTGAGCCGTGAGTCACTCTTTCTGTAGCCATTTGTTGAAGACAAGGCGGGCCGTCTTTAAATTCTTTTTCCCCTAATTTTTCTTCAGCTTTCTTTTCTTCTTTCTTATAGTTAAGTGCCTGGAACTCTTCAGCAGTCAAGCGATACTTATCATAAAGTTCGAAGAAATGATCTACAGTAGATGCATCTCCATTATCATCATACATGTATCTAACACCACGATTGCCACCATAAAAAGGTATATTGATAAAGTTTCCTCTATCTCCAGCTTCAAAATCAATCTCTTCTTGTCTTGGAAATAAATCTACTTTGCCTAAAAACCCTAAAGCTTTTGCCATTGAGTCTAATTTCTTACGCATGTTAGCAGCAGATATTTTATCACTTAAAAACAAATACAAGTGATATCCATTACTCTTTGATCTAAATGCAATCAAAGGCATTTTTAATTCTCTTATTTTATCTATTAATTGTTTTGGTTCAGGTCTTTTATCTAAATACTCATCGACATCAATCACACCCCAAGTGCATGTGTTGTCTTTTCGAATAGGTACGATACCTAAAGAAGGGCCATTACCTAATAAATGTGATGTAAAATTATTTTCTGTTAAGGGTTTATCTCCTATAAAATATTTACCCTTCTGTTTACCTGTTCCAGGTTCTGTATCTTGTGCTATAAACTGTCCCCAGCCTTCTTCAAGGCCTTCGAATATTCTTGCAAATTTTCTTACTTTATCGTTCATGTAACTCCCCAGTTAAAATAAGAGGGGGCATAAACCCCCTCTGTATGAACTAAAACTAAAACGGTATCTCGTCGTTTGATTTCTTTGTAGCTTTTGGTACTTCATAAGCACCTTCAGCAGCTCCGTGATCCACGGTCTTCTCGCCTTTTCTCATAGACTCATAAAAACCTTGAGCCTTTCGAAAAGTTTCAACATTATCGACTAATTTATCAGCTTCTATTTCCCATCGATTCCAAGCACCTTTTTTGTTACTTTCATCTTTAGACTTAGCTGTATAAATAAAACCATAAGATGGAAGAGGTCGACCATCTGGTAGTTTTTTCATCATTTGTTGAGACATCCAATTTTTAGATATCTTTCGATTAGAACCCTTCATAATCATAAGAGCTTCATACATCGGATTGTAATTATCATCTAAGACGATAACGAAATGAGACCTTGTATCTTCCACATAGTGACCATTCTCTAACCAATCTTTACCACCGTTTGGTGTTGTCTTCGACATGATGTCGGATTCTTTTGGATAGATATTAATTGGTGCACTAGGGCCTGTACCCATTTCTGCCCATTCAATATATTCACGGTTATAAAAACAAGGAATAACCTTAATACCTTTTTCACCATCGAATATTTCTTTGGTGACTGTATTAACCAAATTCCCTGCTTGAGCACCTTCAATATATTTTCCTTTGCTCTTATTGAGCTCTGGCGATGACGGTGATAATACTTTTAGAAAAGGCATAGCTAAGTCTTCTACTCCTGCTACGTTTTCAAATCCCGTGCCAGCATTACTGCCAACAAGATCAGCGATCGCCACACTTGTTTCTTTTTTCTTTGTTACTTGATTCATGTTTCTTTATCCTTTAGTTATTTTTGTTTGTTGTCCGATGAAAACCCCAAACTTGTCTAATGGTAGATCTTCCCGACCTTTCTCAACGACTTGTTCGTTAACAAAAGCACGTAGTGTTGATGGCTCTACCTTTTCCACCTGTTTAGGTAGAAGACCAAGCTTAGTGACTTCTTCTTTAAAGTTCTCTGCTTTTGCATCTTCTCCTCTACCAAACGAAGCACTGATCTCATTTTTGACCAGGTCCCCGAAACCATTATCTCTAAGCCATTGAAAGACTATAGGTCTATCTTTGACTAAAGGTGTAACTCTGAGTAAAGGTTTAATTTGTATTTTTTCACCTGACTTTAACTCTAGAGTTTGTAACCCTAATTCTTGCATTGCTTGTGGAATTAATTCATAAGAAAGTTTTTCTTTCATTTCAACTAATTCTTTTTTTAATTGATCTGTCTGATCAATTGCTTTTTCAGTTTGTGCAAGCTTATCACAAAGCGCTGCTACGTCTTTTACGTTACCCATATCTATTTCATTAGATAAGGTGTGTGCTACATTAGCTAGAACTGCTAATTGTTCTGTAGATATCTTCTCCGTCATCAAATTCTCCTTTCTGATACAAGTCAACTTGTACTGGATAATACATCATTTCATTTTTATCCCACTTCAACAACTTATATTTACCTCTATTTAAATCTGAAACAATTGAACATGCTATGCCAATAGCTGCAGGATCACCCATTAACAATAAATAATCTTCGTCATTAAAATCTTTTAAGACTTTTCTCATTTTTTGTATTGTAGGCGCAGCAGATAAAACTATCTGTCTGTTAAAAGGTAAAACCAAAGTTAATTCACCGTACTGACCTGCGGATAGTACATTTCTTTCTGGTCGTTCCTGTATTACGTATACTTTTGCCATTTTCTTTTTTCTTTCTTGAATTAAAAATAGTAATGAATATATTAATGTCAAGAACTTTAATACTAAAATGAGATATAAATTTAAAACTAAGCCATACGAGCATCAATTAAAAGCATTAGAGCTGTCTTGGAAACGTAAAGAGTTTGCACTTTTTATGGAGATGGGAACAGGTAAATCTAAAGTTTTAATTGATACTATCGCTATGCAGTATGACAACGGGTTAATTGATTCTGCTGTCATTGTTGCACCAAAAGGTGTGTACCGCAATTGGGAAAAAGAACAAATTCCTTTACATATGCCTGAACATGTTGAACATAAATGTTATGTTTGGTCTGCTAATCACACAAAGAAAAAATTAGAAGAACTAAATGAAGCTTTAGGTATATTAGATCAACTGAAGATTCTTATAGTAAATGTTGAGGCTTTTAGTACAGCCAAAGGTGTTAATTATGTGACTAAGTTTCTTAATTCAAATAAAACTTTACTGGCTGTTGATGAGTCAACTACAATAAAAAATAGCACTGCAGCTAGAACAAAAAATATTATAAAAATATCTAAGTTAGCTGTAGCTAGAAGAATATTGACGGGTTCCCCGGTAACAAAAAGTCCATTAGATTTGTTTAGTCAGTGTAAATTTTTAGATGATTATTTGTTAGAACAAGATAGTTATTATGCTTTTCAAAACAGATATGCCATTGTTCAAGAAAGAAGTGCAGCTGGCGGATCACACAGATATAGACACGTAATGGGTTATCAAAGGTTGGAAGAACTAGGAGATATAATTAAAAGATTCTCCTTTCGTGTTTTAAAAAGTGAGTGCCTTGACTTACCAGATAAAGTTTATATGAAACGTGAGATAGAGATGACTCCTGAACAAAAGAAGGCTTATGAGGAAATGAAAGATTTTGCAATGACAGAGATTGAAAATGAAACCATAACTGCTCAAAGTGCCGTTACTATTTTATTACGGCTACATCAAATTACTTGCGGTCATTTAAAAAAGAATGATCAAGTTCTTCCTTTAAAAAATAATCGTGTTGATGAGATGCTTAATGTTGTTGAAGAGATGGAAGGTAAAGTATTGATATGGGCTGTATATCGTCACGATATACAAGAAATTACTAGAATACTGGCAGATAAATACGGTAAAGAATCTGTGCGATCTTTCTATGGAGATACCTCTGATCAAGAAAGACAAGAAGCAATTGATTTATTTAAAGATAATGATTCTTCTTTACGTTTTTTTGTGTCTAATCCACGAACAGGTGGCTATGGTCTAACGTTTGCTAATGTTAAAAATGTTATTTATTTTAGCAATTCTTATGATCTTGAAGTAAGATTACAGTCAGAAGATAGAACTCACAGAATAGGTCAAAAAAATACATGCACCTATGTAGATTTAATTTGTGAAAAATCTATTGATGAAAAGATAGTACACAATCTTAAAAATAAAATAACAATGTCAAATAAAATAATGGGAGAGGAATTAAAAAATTGGTTGGTTTAATTAAAAAATATGAGTATATAGATTTAAAGAGAAAAAAAGTAGATGGCTCTCGTCACTACATCACTAACTCTGGTAGTTTGCCCTCAGTTACTACTATATTGGGGACTTCAAGTAATAAAGATGGGATTAAAAAGTGGATACAAAAAGTAGGACAAGAAGAAGCTAATCGAATAAAAATAGAAGCTTCTACTATTGGAACCTATATGCATGAGTATTTAGAAGGCTACATAACAGGAAACGGATATGAAAATCAAACAGATTATGGTCAAAAAGCTAAGTTTATGGCAGAGAAAGTTAAAGAACAAGGTCTCTGTAATGTGGATGAAGTTTGGGGGTGCGAAGTGGGATTGTTCTATCCTCATCTCTATGCTGGAACTACTGATGTTGTTGGCGTTCATAGCGGTGATGACGCTATCATAGATTTTAAACAATCTAATAAACCTAAACAAAGAAAGTGGATCCAGGACTATCTAATGCAACTATCGGCATATGCTCTTGCTCATGATGTGATGTATGGCACTAAAATAAAAAAAGGTGTAGTTATGATATGCACAAGAGATCTATTATATCAAGAATTTGTGCTTGAAGGGGAATCTTTTTTACGTGCTCAGCAAGCTTGGTTACGCTTAGTGGGAGAGTTTCACATAGCTGCCGTGCAAAAGAAACAGTAGTTTTTTACATTATTTCTTGTATTTTCTTTTTCGAAAGGAAGTATAATCATGTTTAACTTAACCAATAGAGCAAAAAATCATTTCTTAAACTTCTTTAAACAAGAAGATAAAGATGCATCAATAAAAGAATTCTGTCAGGCAGAATATAAAAAAGACTGGTATGCGGCCTATAGATTCTTCAAAGAAGAAGGTCAGTTTCCAAATTTTATTAGAAGAACGCTCTAAGCGTTTTCAACTAAAGAAGCTAGTTCCTTGCAGCGTACGGGGGTTTGACTATGCCAACGGCTATCAACCATCTGCGCCGCTGCTTCTTTTTTATCACCATTAGATAATGCTTTCCACATTTTGGAGAACTTGGATACACCTGTTTTTCCCAGTTGAAAAACCATTTCCACAATCACGTGCTCTATGGTTCGACTTAGTCTTTTATCACCTCTATATTGTTCTGATATTAGTTGCTCTGCTCCTGCACAAGCTCTATTCAAATCTATTAAAAATAGGTCTTCTATTTCATCTTGCTCTATTTTAACGCCTTCTTTAAATCTTTTTCTCTCGTGAGGCATTACCAAATGTCCTATGCCCACAGTGGCCTTGCCTAATGAGTCCAAGTAGACATGGTCAACACAGCCCTCATGGTCACGTATCCGTGCTTTTAATTCATCAGTAATTTCAATTGTATTCATTTCTATGCTCCTATTCCCCAATTTTCTTGGTGTTCGTCTTTTTCTTTATTCAATACTACGGAGTAGAATTTTCTCCATGTTAGAGATTTTCTCTTTAATAACTGCAATATCCTCTTGAATTTGATCAATTTTATCTGCCTTATTTTCTACCGCATTAAGTCTTTCAGAAAACATACCCCAGGACATTCCGATTGTCACCAAAATTATTCCAATATAAATAAAATCTTTTGCTTTTGTTAAGTTCATAGTGCACCCATTATTCCTGTTCCTCGAACACGACCGCCTTTATTAAAGATCATATTGTACCCTATACTGCCTTTATTGTCACCAATCTTAACATCCAAATTTCCTGGTCCTATTTGTTTTTCATAAGTAAATGTAGGACTAGATAAAATATTGTCTACACCAAAATTTCCATACGAAGTGTTTCCTACATTTTGAATATTTCTTAATAAATCCATATAGTTTTGAACTGCACTACCTGCATCCGCCACCATGGTTTCTTTAGCGCCTTCTTGTTTTCTATTATAGTATCCTACAGAGTCTTCAAAGGCTGACATCTTATCTTCTAAATCAAAAGAAGGTAGAGATTGTGTTGTTATTTCTGGAGTCTCTCCAATGCCTTTCTTTGTAAAAGTATCGTATCCTTTTAATGAATCACTAACTCCGTAAAAAGTTTTAGCAGCTGCATCTTTAATAGGATCTGCTATAGCTTTTGCATTGTTTATTGTTGGAGTAACTAGATTTTTTAAAGTTTGCATTATTTGACCTGGCATTCCTCCAGTCTTTATAAAATTACCTAATCCTTTTGTGATATTGCCAAGATTGTAAGAAACATCACTTCCTACCTCGCCCAAAGTAGGCCCAAATCTATTAGCTGTCTGCATTTGAAAATCACGTAAACTCATAGGAGCGTCAGGAGTCATTTGATAAACGTTACTCCCTCCCACTGTGCCTGTTTTTTGACCTGTAAGTGCACTGGTAATACCAACTGGTTTGGTATAACGATCTTTAAATTGATTAACTAAAGTTTCTTGTGTTTTTCTATTATCTAATCTTTTAGGAGATACATCTTTCCTGCCACTAAAATATCGTTGACGAGTATTTTCTCTTTCTTTTTGTAATTCGTTTGATGATCCACCAGGTCTAACCATTAATTTGCTCCTTTAAATCCAAGTAATGCGCCTAAACCACCTTGAGCCGCGATCCGTGGTTGTTGGTTCTGACTCATTGCAGCTTGTTGTCCTGTTGTATCAAAAGGAAACAGTGAAGCATATGTTGTAGGATTCGCTTGCCCTGTAAGACCAGAAGGTGGCTGGAAAATATTAGTTTGCATTTCTGTGGGCATGGTTGATGTCGTTTGATCTTGTTGGTTAAGCACATCTAAAATGTTAATATCTTCTTGTTGTTCAGTTTCTTTTCTTTGTTTAACTCTTTCTTGAGCACCAGTTCTTCCTGTTTTAGTGCTTGTTTCTACTTGAGATCCTTCTTCCATAATTTTTTTATACGCTTTCGCTTCTTGATAAGCTTGTGCATCTTCTGCTTCTGTAGGAACACCTGCATCCACCATTATCTGTTCAAATTCTGCCAAAGCCCTTCTGCTAAGAGTAGCAGCTCCAATATTTCTTTCAAACCAATCTGTTAGTACTTTTAAATTTTTAGGTTTATTGATAAAATCAAAAGCTCCAAAAGTTAATAAAATTTTAGTTGCTCCTGCAACTATTGCACCAACTCCTCCTGTTGCTAATCCTGCACCTAACATACCTGCTCCACCAACACTAGCTAAGGCAGTTAAACCTTTCATACCTTCAAAAGTAACACGACGACCAACAAAGGTAGAAGAATCTCCAACAGGGACATCTTCTACTGCTTTTGCTAAATCCATAAATTTATCAAGTGCACTGACTCTGGTTTCTCCAATAGCTTTTGTTAACGCTTCTCTTCCTTGAGGAGTATCTAGGCCTAAAGATTTTTCAAACTTAAAAGGATCAAAAGCATTTGCTTCTAGTGTTTCTCCCATTAATACAGATCCTGAAGTAGGATCTCTTTTTACTCCTTTTTTAAAAGAACTAGCATATGTATCATTGATCCACGAACCAAGAGCATTATCAAATTCTTTATCTCCAACAATTTTTCTTAAATCTACCATGGCTTCAGGATCATCTTTCATGGTTGCAAATAAATTCTTATAAAATTTTTGCCTTGATGTTGCTCCTGATTTATAAATATTAGGCCCTAAATTTAACTTGTAGGCTATGTCCCCTTGACCTATTGCCTTTGCCATAACGCCTTCATTAAATGTACTTGCCCATTTAGCTGCTAAATTGTTAGCATTGTTTAGAGCTCCAATTGCTTGACCACCTAGTTCTTTAAATTCTTTTGGAATATCCGACAACTTTATTGATTGAATATCTTTTTCCAATCCTTCTTTAAACTTCAATAACGCAGATGCTTCAGCATTAGTAAAATCTGTTTTTCCTGATTTTTTAATATACTCACCTAAAGATTCGTTTATCATTTTTTGATATTCTCTTGCTTGAGTAATGGTTAATCCACCTTGCTCTTTGAGAATTCTTGATAAGTCGTCTAAAGAATTTTTAAAATAAGGAGAATTTCGCACTTGTAAAAATGTTTCAAAATACTCAGACATGCCTTGATCACTAGATCTTGCTGCTTGTTTAGTTATCTCGTCATCTAAGAGCGCCATCATATTGTTTCCTTTAACAATAGGAGCGTTTATCTTTGATCCAATTTTTTCAAACAATTTGTAGGCTTCTTCTACCGATTTGCCTCCTAGTTTTTTATTTGTCTTTGCAGCTTGTAATATATTTATGCCGACATTATTTAGCGACATTGTATTTCCATAAGTTCCAATGTAGCTGTTCATCCATTTTAATAATTGAGTTTGAGCATCTTTGCCTCCCTTTTTGAAAGCATAGTTGATTAAAGGAAACACACCTAAAATTTTTGATGTTCCTTTAGTTACATCATTTGAAAAATGTATAGGAGATAATTTAATTCCTAAATCATCAGCATACTGCTGTAATTGTCTAGATTGATATCGACCTAAACTAGTTAACTTTTTTAGACCCGCAGGTCCGAAGTATCTGACAACGCCCGCTAAACTATCAGCACCGCCTGTCCACATAAACTCTGATGAAAAATCTCTAAGTGCATTTCTAGTATTTTCGTCAATATCTCCAAAACCTTCAAAGTCATCACGCAAAACTCTATTAATATTGTCATAAACTTGACCCGCAGCTGATGCGGACAATGAACCTGAAGCCAACCCTGATAAATACATACCAGCAAAAGTTAAGCCTGTTCCTACCCCCATCGCTGTTGTGCCTGTTGCTGTTCCTATTCCTGGAACAGCCTGAGCTGCCATACCGCCTAACAAAAACTGTCTTCCCGCTACAGTTAAAGCAGGACCCAATAAAGCTGCATATGCTTTCATTGTTTCTCTATTAACAAATCCATTAGTATGGTAAGCAATAGGATCAGTTTGTTTAATAGTCATGTCATTGACTTCATCAACTTGAGCTTTGTATATCTCAGCGTATCTAGGATCTGTTGGATAATACGGAATAGAATCAGTATATCCTGGGAACATAACGTTGCCTTCTCTATAGTCTTCTGCTTGTTTTTTAAGAGAATCGTATTTAGGATCAGAGACATCTACTCCTTGATCTTCTAAAATATAAAGTTGTTCATAAGGCAGTAAGCTTTCAAAACCACCTTCTGCATTCATTACTAAATAATCTTTTTTACCAATTCTAAATCTTTCTGTAGGAACAAAATCTTTATACTCTTCAATATTTTCTTTTACTTTTTCTTCTTTTAAAGCAATAGCTTCTTGCTCAACTTCAGCAGTCTTTTCAATATTTTCAGGAGTTCTAGCTACCTCTATTTTTTCTCCAACAACAGGAACATCTTTCTTTTCAACACTCTCGATATCTCCTTGCCCTGAGAAAGGTGCCTCAAATATATTTGGGAACTGTGATGTAATAACTCCTACGTTTGCTTCAGCCATTAGAGGTTTCCTTTTCCGCCTGCATAAGACTCTATAAATGACTCCATTGATTCTGTGTTGTCTGGACCTGTTCCTTTTAATTGAAAATTATTTTCTAAAGGATTTGAATAACCGTCTTCTGAATACCCGCCATAAATACTAGGGAGTGTTGAAATGTTTGTGTATTCTCCTTCTTTGGTTTTTGATAATTGTTCAATATATGCGTTTTTATATGCATTAAATGAGGTTTCAGTTACTCCAAAATTTGCCATTATGGGATCATATTGAGCTCTTGTTGCATCAACTTGAATTAACTCTTTCACTTTACCTTGACCTGCATCCGCTAATTCGTCTCTTACAGCACGTAAAGCAGCTTGAACACCTCGTTCACCACCTTGATATATCTGAATAGCTTCAGATGCTTTTTTAATATCATCAACGTTTAATCTTCCGGTTGGCTTTCTAGCTCTAGCTACAGAATAAATCAAAGAGTTAATCTTAACTGCGTTTTTAAATAAATCTTCATCAATGAAACTTGGAGGTAAAGCTTGAATCTCTAAAACTCCTGTATCTTTGTTTCTAACAATATGACTTCTACCAGATAGATATTGTTTCATTGCATTTTCATCTTCTAAAGCTTTTAAATCTTCATCAGATAAAGTTTTTCCATTCAACTGATCTTGTTTTAACTGAAATATATCTTGTTCTTGTTGCTGTAAAGATTGATTGACCACATTATCAAATCCTTTTGTTTCGTCTGGAAGTGTTAACTCTAGTAAATCATCATATATCGGAAGCACATCGACACCAAGGTCTTCAGCAAAAGAAGCAAAAGTTTGAAATGTCTTTTTAAAACCAGCAACACGACCAAGCTGTGTTCCTGGAGCCATGCTTGACTCATAGATATCATCTAGATAAGTAACACCTGTACCTATTTGATTGATTCCACCAAAAGCATCTACATACATTTTGTTTACCTTACCGCCAAGTTGAGTTGTATCTTTAGCAGTTGCTGTAGAAGAAACAGCAGCTGAAACAGTTATGTTTGAAGGTAGTTCAGTTAAGGCATTAGTTCCTTCTTGTCTGTAAAAATATTTACCTTGATCTGAATCAAAAACTAAATCCATACGTCCTGTAGGAGCTAATTCAGGTCTATCTCCTGACTCTCTATCAATAACTTCATATGATCCTACTTTTAAATCTTTTTTTGGTAGAAAATTTTCAGTGAAATAAGCTGAGCCTTGATTTTTTTGAATATCAATAACATCTTTATCTGATAAAACTTCATTTTGTTTAGTTTCATTATTGTAGTAAACAGTAGTTTCCTTCATCAAATCTTCGTCTCGTTCTCCTGCTTCTCGTTTAACTTCTGCTAAAGTCGCAGCTAGTTCTATGTCAGCGTCTACTTCTGCTTTTTCTCCAGCAATAACATCTTGTGCTAGACCTAGTGCAGTTCCTTTTAATGCTTGATCTTCTTTTTGTTTATTTATTCGAGCTTCTCGAGACAACGCTCCAACATTTAATAAAGGTTGTTTAAAGGATTCAGAAAACATGGTGATTGGATCTGAAGATTCCCCTGGTTTTCTTTGTCTAGCTAAGTCTAATCCCCCTGCAGCTATTTGAAATAAAATGTCAGACTTTAAGCCAGACATATCTTGTTCTTGACCTAAAATGTCTTGAACAATAGGAAACTGTTGCTCATAAGCAGCTCTTAAATCTGGTATAGTAGAGCCTCGATAGTCTTGTGTTCCACCATTAGACATGCGCACTGGTCCGCCTTTTGCTAACTTTGCCTCAGGCATCTCTGCTTCTTCAACAAATTGTGCGATTCCTGAACCTTTAGATAATTCCATAACAGGCTGTACTAAAGCTAAAACAGATTCAGGTGTTTGTTGTGCGTCTTCAGCACCGACTAATTCAGCAAGCTCATTACGAGCTTCTTTTTCATCAACAGGCCTACCACGAATAGCACTCATTAAACCGCCAAGATCTTCAGCTTGATCAATAGATTGTTCTTGTTTCATTATTGCTTCAGCTCCAATGCCTACGCCGTCCATAATACCAACGTTCTCTGTTGTGTTTGGCATACCGCCTTCTGCTAAACCATATCTTCTTTCCATGTATTCACTTGAACGATTATCTGCACGTTGAATGTCAAGCTCTGCATCTCTTGCTATATACTTTTTCATCACAGCATCTCTTGTCTCTTCTGGTAGACTCATTAGATATTTATTAGTAGGAGCATCAGCACCAAATCTAACTTTCTTGTAAGCGTTCATGTCTAACATTGAATTTGGGCCAAAGAACTTAGGGTCATCTAATAGTTTATCGCCAAATCTCGTCTCGTCTCTCATGACTTTAGAAGGAAAACCATATTCATCGTCTTCAGAAAATCTGTCTCTGTATTTTAAAATAGGATCTTCAGTAGGTTCTTTAAAATTTTCTAAATATTTTATAACATCTACTTCAGCTAGCTCAGTTGCTCTTTTATCTGCAGCTTCCATTTGCTCCATGGAATATGATCCTGTCCCTTTTGACTTTGGCAATAGAGCGTTAAAATAATAAGTTTTTGCTTCTTTTCTAATTTTGTCGATTACTTCTTCACCTGGAGGTTGTTTAAATCTACTGAATACTTTACCTAAAGTAGAAGGACCTGTTTCGTATCCTTTGATTGTTTCTCCTTCAGCTAATTTAACAGGGCCACCTTCCATTTTTGGTGTTGGAGCAGAATAATCTTTACCTTCTCCAGAGCCATACATGGAATCATATAGGTCTATAACTTGAGTTGGGTTTAAACGAAAGACATAGCTTTTATCGTATCCTCCACGAATTAAAGCATTTTGCATTTTACCCAGGCCATCACCACCTGAGTTAAAGTTAAACATTGGTCTGTTAAGTGCATAGTTCACTAGAATAACCCCGCTGTTTTTGCTCCTGCTAGTCCTGAAAGTCCCGCAATTCCTAAACCAGCAGCCTGCACTAGCGGGCTAACAGACGGTGCAGTCACCGTACTAAGAGTCTGTTGACTTGTAGGTGCTCCTTTATAAATATCTGATAAGAAACCTAATCGTTGATAAGGTTCATAAGCTTTTTGTAAATCTGATTGATATTGAACATCAGATGCCTGTTGTCCTAATCCTCTTTGAGCTTCTCCTAATTGGAATTGGAAGCCAGCGGTTCCTTGACCGAGTTGTTCTCCCATTGCTCCTAATCCAGCAATACCTTGACCGAGTTGAGCTTGACCGATGCCAAGTCCTCCGAGACCTTGAGCCGCCTGCTGTGAAAATGCTCTTTGTTGTTGAGCTTGTTGAAGTGCTTGTGCAAAATTGGCGGCTTGCGCTTGTGCAATTGTTTGAGCCTCAGCTTTACCTAGCTGACCCATTAGAACTCCTTCTCTTCCTCCACCAAAGGCTCCTGATTGAACAGCTTTGGCTCTTGCAATATCTCTTTGTTGTTCAAACTGTCTAGATATTTCATCAGTAACAGATTGTTGATAAGGGTTCATATATTGAGATATTTCTCCCATTGTTGGAGCTGCGGTCGTTTGTTGAAATAACGCAGCGGCATTTCCTAATTGACCTATGCCACCTGTCATAGCTTCTTGAGCTTGTTGTAAGAACGGCTGATATTGACCTATGCCTGTTTGTGCTGTTGTAATTGCAGCATTCTGTAAAGCTGTTGGATCTTGAAATTGTCTTGTTGGAAGAGGTACTGCAGTATCAGCTAAACCTTTTGCGGACTGTAAAAGCCCGAGTTTATACGCTTCTATTTCGGGAGATTCTCTTACTATCTGTTCCTGTATCGTTGTTTCCGCCATTGTTAAGCCTTTCCTATACCCATTTGAGCACCATTAGCCTCTAGCTGTTTCATTTGAGCCATGAGTCTTTTAGCGCCTGCCATTACGTCTCCACCACCTGCCGCTTGTACAGCTTGTTTGGTGAATACAAATTCATCTGGTGACAACAATGCTTTTACATTATCACTCACACCAGTTTCTCCTTCTTCCCCCATACTAGGGATTAACCCATTACGAGGAACAAATTGATTCATAGGATTAGATCCCATTGCAAATTTTTTAGGAGCTTCACTCATAATACCACCTTGAGCCGCGGTTCGTGATCCTCCGAAATCAATTCCTCCTTGAGCATTATAGGTCACTCCTGGTAAATTTTGAACTATATATTTTAGGTAATTTTCTCGAATAACATCTTCCCCGGTTCTTGAATCAGTGGTTGATCTAGCAGTAACTTCTGGTTTATCGCCTTCAAAAGCAGAAGCTATAAGAGGAGAGGCAACAGCAGTAGCTGCTAACTTACCTGTAGTTGTACCTAGAAAATCTTTTGTTCTTTCCATTAGAGGTAGGTTTCTCTTAAAAGTATCAGCGTATTTCTCCATGGACGTAGTTTCAAGACCAGGAGTTCTTTTAGCAGTATTAAATTCTTTTATAAATTCAGGAACTCTAGCTTCAGGTATATTTAAATTTTTACTATACGCAGAAATAGTTGCGTCATCAAAGGTAGAACCTAACTTAGCCATATCTACATTAGCGCCTGTAGTTGGATCATAGACCATTTGAGACGGATCTACAGGAGCAGTAGGAGCTTGATAGTTACTAAACAGTCCTTTTAAATAACCTCTATCTTTACTTATAACGTCTCCAATTCTTGCACCTTCTGTTAACTTTTGTCCTCCCAATAAAGCAGGCACCATACTTGTACCACCTACTAATAATCCACTGCGAATAGCATCATCGGTGTCAGCGCCTGTTAGTTTAGCTGCAGCGGCAGAGGTTAACCCTGATAAAATTCCTTTTGACAAAGGAGCAAGTGCTTGAAATCCAGGAACAAAAGATAAAGCTAGAGGAGCGAAAGGTGCTACCTTTTTTGCAACTTTTTTTAAGCCACTTAAAACATCTTTAACGAAGCCGCCGATACCATAAGCAGGATATCTTTGTAAACCGTATGGTGTTTCGACTTCAATATATTTCATTTCATTTCCTTATTCTTTGACCACGGCACCTGTAAATAATTTTGGTGCAATAACATTTACGTCTCGTCTAATTTCACTATCAGTGGTGTCGGTGCTAGGATCGGCAACGTCATTGTTTGCGTGATCCTCAGATTCATATTCGACACCTGTTCTTGTATTAGTAATAGTGGTTTCTACCTTACAGCTATAGACAGGGATTTGATTCCCCTCTGCGTCATACTCATAGCGTAAGATGATTGGTTCATCTATAATCTTTGCCATAGTATAGTTTTATCGATGAAGAACTACGAAATCAAGGGGTTATTTAAAGGACTTTTTGTGCCACCATTTTCTTCTGTATTGATCTCTAAGTTGTGTCATAAAACTAATGTTTCTTATTTTGAGTTCTTCAGCAGCTTTTCCTTCTGTTTCCATAGCCCAAGATTCCCTTTTAAAAGGAATTATTTGTACCATTGGATCTCCTTGTTTTATACTATAAACCTCATTAACATCGTGAGTCCAAAAAAATGGAAAATTTACTTCTAAGGGATAAATGTCAGTGTCTACTACACCATCAACAAGTTTAAAAGGTAATTGATGACCTAAAGGCGTTGTAAACAAACAACTATACCCTGTAGGAGTTTCAATACTCCAGGGATTTTGAAATTTAAAAACATAATCAACTGTTCTTTTAGGATAACGTAGTTTTTCAGGTAATTGTGTGGGATCATGACTTGCAACACCAAAAACTGCATCATTATCTATTAATCCCGTATAACTTTTAAAAAGCATTTGTTTTTTTTCATGATTGTAAAAACAATCTATGTCATGAGAAAAAGGAATAATATAACCTGTATTATAGGAGTCTATAAAAGGCATGCATTTTTTTACAGTAGGCTGAAAAGGTTCATCTTCTCTTGGAATAATAGACGCTAAATCTTTAAAAGCTTGAGGAATAAAATTTTTAGCAGGTTCTGGCTTAGGTAATATTTCTTCGTATTCTTTTCTTATTGTGAATTTAATTTTTAACACTATTTAAATTTAAACTTAAATTTATTTTTATTATATTTAATTAAAGTTCCTCTGAATTTGTCCATCAAAGAAAGTTCTCTTTTGTCTACACTTTTTTTACTATACTGTAATTTATAGCTAGCTGTTTTTATTGGGTATATTTGGTAAAGTGGTGTCCCTGCGGGAATAAGATAACTGCCGTTTTTTTTAGTTACTTTTATAAAAACATTTAATTCTTGTAAAGCACTGGTATCGTATAGACCTGTTGCACATTCAAAAATATCTTCATTTTTATAAGGCAACCTATCAAGTATTACGTTAGTGTCTGGAGGAGTAGAAATATGCCAAGGACTTGTTAACTTAATATACCCTCCACACCAATGGGAGTTTTCATTTGTTTTTTTAACAGCCTCAGAATCCCATATTTCAAGAGGTGCTCTGTAATCGGTTAAAGAAGCTTCCACATGAACTAACTTTTCATTGTCTACCAAAAATCTTATGTCACACCAAGTTTGAAATATATAGCCATAAAACATTATATCCATAATACCTGGACAACGTTTAGGATGACTATGAAATTTGTTTTCGTTTTTTTTATTTAATTCAAATTTTTCTATTAAATCCGCATATCTTTCTTTAGCGGGATAAAGAGGGTATCTTTTTGCAATAACTGGATCTTGACAGCTAACTTTTATTATAGTTTCAAACACTATTGTTGTGCTTTAACCTCTAACACGGATGCTTTAATAACAAGATCATTAGCTGCACTTGATGTTACTTTTAAACTGTCCCCGCCCTCGAAAACAAAGGTACCGTTGATGATTTTTGTGCCTTGATGAGCCACCGCAACATTATTTATCTCAAAATCTGTGCTACCATCATTATATGTAAGGACAGCGTTTAGTGTTCCAGATCCTGAATTATTATGCAGGACAATAGTTTTAACCATAAAAGTAGTAACAGGAGTTGGAGGTGTTGCAGCTACATTAGCTACAGGCACCGTAAACAATGTATTAGCTCCTGTGTTAGCGGGAGAAAGTGCAAAGGTTCTAAATCTATCAGCCATTAGTCAGTCGTTGTGCCTCCTGTTGCAAAAAAGACAGATCTTCTTGTTGCCTCTTCTTTTGTGTCCTCTGTATATTGTGTGTTTAGTTGTTGTATCATTTCTTCTAATTGTCTTATAAGCTCAGCAGACTGTTGAGCATCATACTCAGGTCTAGGATCAGGAAATCTTTGTAGTGTTAATTTTGCCATTATAGATTTATTATATCCCAAACTTCACAACAAACAAAATTAAAAGCCAAGCTTATTCTCAATTTATCGTTTTTATTTTGTATAACTCGATGTGGTAAATGTCCTGGAAATATAAGAATTTCAGAAAATTCAGGTTTTGTTTTAGTTCTTTTTGCTATATTAAATTCAATCTCAGAATTTTCATCTGTTAGATAAATAACTGCCGATATGTAATTATTTACAGGATCTGTATGAGTATGAAATTCTTGATAAAAATCTTTTTCATAAACATTAACCCAAGACTCTTTGATATAGCCATCAATAAATAATTTTGTTTGATACATGTAATTATATACATGACTTAACGCATGCATTTTTAATTCATGAAGAGCTGGTATATTCAAAATATTGTAAGTTAATGTATTGGATGTTCGAACTTTACAATCCCAAGGTTGTTCTTTAAATTTTTCTAGATGAGGTGTAATAATCTCAACTGCTTTTTTACAAACACTTTCTTCTATTTTTTCACTATAAAAGCTTTCTTGTACAATGGCGTTAAGCAAATCTATCTCCTTTCTTCATAAAATTTTTATAGTGTCAATTTTTTAAATTTTTTCCCCATTAAAAATCCAAGAGTGAAAGCTACCCCTAAAAAACCAATTATTAAAAGTGTGTGCCATAATAAAAACATTTTATCTCCTTCCGTCAGGCTGTATATCGAAACGTTGTGTGCCTAATCTCCAAGAAGTACCTGAAGTATTAGAAACAACATTTACTGTGAATTCTCTTCCTCTTCCTCTTAAACTTACAAATTCAGTAGTGTCACTAAAAGTTGTTGTTTTAGTTACACTCTGTGTATTGTTTGGATAGTATTTAAATTCTAGATCCATGTTTAAAACACCTGATTGATTCTGAACATCAGGTATTAATTTCTGTACTATCTGTATATCATTTCCGTCACCAATTTCAACTGATCCAGACTTAACAAAAGCAGTCATAGCTTGACCATCAGCGTCATTACCTGCTTCATGTAAATATGTTTGTGTTGCTCCTGCTGTAAGCCCTAGAATTGTCTCATTATTTGCAACAGTATTAGCTAAATATTCTGTACCTATAGGGTTATCAAAAACTTCTCGATCAATCCAAGAAGTTCTAGACAAAGTGCCTGTCCACCACGTTTGCTCTAAATAATTGTAAGCAACGATAGCGTTTATTTGATCAGATCCAGTTCTTGAATAAAACCATAATATCTCGTTAAATTCGCCATTATGCCCTGCAAAAGCATTTTCGGATCCTGTTTGATTAATATTATTAAAAACAAATTGTTCTACGGTGCAGGGAAGTTTTTTAACAGTACCATCGAAAAGGTAAAATGAATCTTGAGACATCCAATAGGAAACACCATTTAAATCAACGCCAGCGTGTTGACCTATAATTCCACAGTTTTGACCTAACTGTCTAAGACCAAAAGTAAAAGGTGGCCCAATAAACTGCATTGAGTGTAGTGAGGTATCTGTCCATACTAATATCTGACCTCTAGAACGTTCCGCTGCCACGATCCGTGATCCGTCTGCAATTCTTAAAGAACCTGCTGTATTTTCAGCAGTAGGTTGATATGTAGTAATGTTTTCTTGATCAGAAAATCTTATTAATAAATCATCTTGAGTACTTGTATCACCAATCGTGTTTTCTGTTCCCATGATAAGTAAATGTCTGTCTGGAGTAGAAATTAAACTTAATCGTGAAGCAGTTGGAGCATTAGTAACAGCAGCCGCTCTTGTAGCAAGTCCAACAGAGGTGTCCCATTGAAAGGTTCCTCCATTTAAAACAGTAGCTATTAAATCTTCACCAAAATTATCTAATGACCATTGTCTAGCAGCAAGAGTTACATTAGAGGATGTTGAAGGACTTCCCCATCCACCTGCTCCCCAATCGTCTGTTCCATAACCAAAAGCAGCAAGTGAAAACTCGGGACCAGGATTAATTTGATAATTAGCGTTACCTGTTCCACCACCAGCTGCTGTAGAACCAGATGCGGTGCTTGTATGAGTAACTACATATGCAGCAGTATTAACAACAGAAGTGACCTCAAATTCTTTATTCATATCTAGTCCATCTATAGCTGAAAAAGAATCAAAAGTTACAAAGCTTCCTGCCACACATCCATGACCAGTATCTGTGACTACTACAGAAGTTGTAGCGTTTGTTGTAAAAGGATTGGTTAGAGCGGTTGGTCCTCTTCTAATAGGTGTAATGTCATAAGCTAGTCCTTCTTGTAGTACATATAATTTTCTATCAGTGCCTATAGCATTGTATCTTGTTCCATCTAAAGACACCCAAGCGTGTTGATCACGAGCTACTCCTATAATAGTAGTAGCAATGAACTTCTCCCACCCTTTGATCTTTTGTGGCAATCCCTGAAAAAAGCGTACATTATCACCGTCTGTCCACTTACCTTGACCTGTGAAATCGGTTACTTCTTTATTAATGCCGGGAGCTGGTCTAAATTTAACTAATGGCATAGCGTCAATATACTATTGATTAAATGTAATTCAATAAGGTTTTAACACCTTAATTTGGAGGAATTTGATCAATATTACAAGCCATAGATAATCGTTCATGTTCTCCTAAAAAAGGATCCACATAATGCTTTGCTGCCGCTGGAAAAAAAATAAGCATGTTATCCTGTAGATTAACTCTACCACCAAAATCAGGAAGATGAAAGATTGTTTCGTGGGGTACTTTTGCATAAAAAACTACTGCCCAAGTTCTACCATTATGCTCGTGAATGTCGGTTCTATCGTTTTGTTTATGAATCATTGCCCAAGAATCTTTGATTAAAAACTTTAAAGGCGCATTATAGTGTACAGTTCGTAATCGAATACAATTTGATATTGTTTCAAGTATTTTTTCATGTAGGGAGTTAAATTCTTCTTGTTCTATTAGTTTTTTATAATTAGTCATATTAGCTTTAACATTAGTCATATGATTCATTTCATCATTTGTGGCTAATTCTTTAATTTTATTTTTAACTAAATTTAAATAGTTTTTATCATCTAAAAATTCTTTAAAAATATAACAACTATTTATCGCTTCATGACTGTGTTGAATTAATTCTAGTTTCATTATTTTTTCTTAAATAATGAACCTACATGACCTTTAAATGCTCTGTTTCCAAAATGTGTTAAAGGCATTGCTATGTCAGCCCATATATCTCCGCCACATTCTTGCCACAATCTAGAAAAATAATAGTCTTCTGATAAATATCTTTTTACACCATTAGTCTCATAAATGCCTGCACAGAATAGATCATAACAATTATCAGAGCTATAAGACTGACCATTAACAATTTGATCTGATGTGTATTTACGCTCTGGAAACTTTTTCATCATGGTTCGAAATACTTCTCTTTTGACAAGCATCATTCCTGTAGCCGCCTCTTGCACCTTACAAAACCCATTTTCCATTTTTACATTCTTTGGATCATCAAAATTTAAATTATATCCAAGGCTTTGAACTTCAATTTCTTCAGGAGTAGCATTAGGGTTGTCTTTTAATATATTAGACATTTTATCAAAGTAGATATGTTTTCTTGGATAAATCCCACATACCACATCTTTATCAAAACTAAGCATACGTTCTATATTTTGAGCCTGAAAACCTATGTCAGAATCAATAAATAATAAATGTGTAGAAACATAATCTTTTTGATCCATCATCATAGAGACAACTGTGTTTCTTGCTCTGGTAATTAAACTTTCATTACCCATTGTTTGAACACGCATTCCAACGCCTCTTTCTAGTGACCACTGTTGTAGCTGCAACAACCCATGCATCGTATTTTCTGTAAGCATTCCACCATACATTGGCATCCCTAAAAATATTTTATAATTTTTATCTTTTAGTTCTTCTGATTTAAGCATTAATTTCTCTCCTAAATTTTTTTTGTAAACCCGATGTTTTGTCTCCCATCGTATCTCTCTTTGGTATATTTTTCATTGTCGTTGTCCACATAGTGTAAAAAAGTTTGGACACAGTGATCTCCCTCAAAAGGATCTCTCCAATGTAGTAATTCTTCGCCCATATAAACAGCACCATCTCCAGGTTTTAAAATAATTTCATTCAATATTTTAACTTTTTTACCGTTAAAAATAATTCCATCTTTTGAATTTGAATCTTCTACACCATAATAAATAGGCCAAGGATCTCCACCAATATTCAAGGTCACTGAATACTGACAAGCAGGTCTATCTTTATGAATATTTAATGCTTCTCCAGTAACATATAATCTACTGTATGAGTAAGTTGGGCATAAGTTTTTTTGAACTATTTGAGACAAAGGTTTTTCTAATTGCGATAAAAGAGTTTCAGCCGTCAAATCACCATAAACTGCTTTCATATAATCTTGAAATATACTTTCACCTGTTTCCGCCTCGTTAAAGTTTCTGTTTGTGCAGCTTTTTAAAATAAAATAATTATACAAGAAATTAATTAATTCAGGAGAAACTAAATTTTCTACTACGGCATATTTGTTATTTTTAAAATATTCTACCTTATCCATATCACTAAAACCTTTCTTGTACCCTCTGTTACTTGTTCCACCTTATGTGGAAAGCAAAGATTACTAGGAAACATGATAGCTTGATTTTTTCTTATTTTAAATGTTGTGTCTTCATTTAATATTTTAAATTCTCCTCCTAAATATTCATCATTTAACCCTACTATAATTGTATACATTCTTGGAGTATATCTAGAGTCATCTGTGTGCCAATTGTAATGTCCTTGATCCTCAGAAGTGTATTTTAAAAACTGATAATCAAAAATAGCTTTTGATTCTTTTCCCACACTGAGAGAATCTACATAGCTGCTATAAAACTTGTTTGTCAGTCTTGTAAGGTCATTAAATAAAACTCTTCTAGCTACAGAAGCACCAATTTGGTTTTCTTCAAAAGGAAAGGAACCTACTGAACGAATTTCTTTTTGTATTTTTCCTTCACCATTTTCTCCTACAATACCTGCTTGATAAAAATCTTCTTTTTCATAAATCAATTTATCAATAGCTTTCAATAAAGCTATCGAAGCAAAATCGTCAAAAGTTTTAATGTAATCCGAGTTTTGTAAGTTAAGCACCGAGAATATTATTTTTTGCTGTGGTTGCTGCAGTCTGAGCTGCGGTGTGAGCGTTAGCTAAATCGGTTTCGTATGTTTCTGAGCTTGAGTCTAAATTTGCAACAGCATTGTCATACTCTGTTTGATATGTTTCTTCATAAGTTTTTTCACCATTCCATCGGGTTATCATTGTATTTGCCCATGAAGGAATGTCAGAAGAACTTGATAGTTGTAAATTAGCGTCGCTACCCACATACTCTAGTTCTCCACTATTTGTTCCAGGATAAAACTGTAAGGCATGAACATTAGCAGGAATTACATCGTTACCTTGTAAATTAAGATAACCTTTACCATCTATTATGACATCAGCTTCAGTGTTGCCTGACCATTTAGCAGGTCCATCATTTGAATTAGATGGATTTACATCAGCATCATTAATAATAGTTATTTGATTATTTGCTGTTACGTTGTTTATTGTTATTGGCATTTTTTGTTACCTTTGTTTTTCCTTTCTTCTTTTTATCAAGTTTTTTATTTGAAAGCAAGTTGATATCTTCAGGTAATTCTTCTCCTTCTTTTAAACTATCCTGAGCAGTGCCTATTGATCCCCAAATACTGCCTGCTTCTTTTAATTTAGGGTTTTCTTTTTCTTGAGCATGTTTAGGAAGCATTGAAAGTGTCACCATATTAGCCTTTACCATTTCATTTCTAAAAGACTCAACAGCAGCAGTCGTTTGTATTTGTTTGCCATTATTTTCAACTAAAAGTAAAGGTAACCAAGCAACTGAACAACCCCACTCTTGAACAGGTGCTCCTGTTTGAGGATTATTGCCTTGAAGCATATTATACCAAATACATTGGTGTTTTATGCATTTTTTATTTAAAAGAGGACATTTACCGTCTGGATCAAATATTGGCATTTCTAGTTAGTATAATACAAAATTTATTTTATTAATCAATCTTTGGTTGCAGCTATGATATCTTCATATTTAACGTCCATAGTGGGAACCGATAAAGATGTACTAGAAGAATCTATGGGACCACTAGCCGTAATAGGCTGAGAAGAGGCGCTATGGCTGTGAGCACCACCTCCACCTGCATTTCCTGAGGTTTGACTTGGTTGTGCTGCCCATAAGTTCATACCACCAGGTGAACCAGATAAAGTATTTCTTAATGTGTTTCCAAAAACTCCACTATGACTATGTGATGCTGTTGTAGGAGTACCTAAAGAAGTATTTCCTGTGCTACCACTAACTGTTCCTGGACTGCTTACACTAAAACCTACTGTTTTTGCTTCTGTCGTTTTCCCTGAAGCAAGAGTCGTGGTAAATGCATCAGCTCCACCAACACCCGCGCCTGATCCTGTAACAACTCTTAGACAACAATCATTAATAGTAGAGGCTGTATTTTGAGTCCAACCCGTTGGTGCACTTGCTTGATAAAATAAAGCAGTTGTTCCTGAAGGTATAGAAGAAACACCTGTTAAAGCGGAACCGTTACCAGAATAAGTTGTTGCATTTATAGTTGCATTTGAAGAAGTAAATACTGTCCCATTAACAGTCAATGAATTTTTTACACTAAATGTACCTAAAGAATTTGCAAAAAGATCAACCATTGCATCGCCTTTGTTATACATAATAGTATGAGAACCTTGAACTATAGCCACTCCGTTTGATGTATGTCCCGTTGGTGCTACAGTCAAAGTCTGAGATCCTGTAGTATTATTAAAAAATATGTAGTTAGATTCAACAGCAGGAACAAAAACTTTAATATCGCCTGTCAAAGCACCTGTAAATTCAATTACTTTGTTAGATGCTTCAGCATTAGGATCAGCATTATTAGTTGTAAGAGTAACATCAGCAGAACCAGCGACACTCTTTGCTAGATATCCAGCGGTGAAAGCATCTACGGTTTCTAAATTTGTGTTAGTGTTATCTCCCCATGTATTTGCGTTAGCTCCTGTTTGTTGAAGTTCTAGCTTATATCTATCTGAATAATTTGATGCCATGTTTTAATCCTTTGATGCTATTATATTATCTACGTATTTTAATTCAATGTTTGGTACACTTTGAGTGACTGCTATGGGTACACTTCCTGAAAAAGTTGCATTTCCTGAAATAGGATGAGTATGAGAACCGCCTCCACCTGTAGAACTTGTACCTGCAGAACCACTTTGATTCCAACACCATTTTCCATAACCTGCTCTATTTTTACCAGTATATCCTGTAACATATCCAGTCAACCTAGCAGTGTGACTGTGAGAACCTATTTGAGGAGTGGATACAGTAGTAGCGTCAGTTGTTCCACTAACAGGTGCCCCTGGTAAAGGAGCCATATCCACAGTAATAGTTCCTGTCGCATCTTTAGCAGCGAAGGTTGTTGTGAAATCTTGTGATCCACCAGTGCCTCCACCAGAACCAGTGACAACTCTAAGAGTTGAATTATTTAAACCTGCGGTTGTATCTTTTGTAAAACCTGTGGGAGCATCTGTTTGAACAAACATGGCTTTTGTTCCAGAAGGAAATTCATCGACACCAGAAATTCCTGCACCGTCACCTTTGTACGTTGTAGCATTAACAACACCATTTGAATTTAATTGAATGCTTGTACCAACTTTTAATTGATTAATCACACGAAGATCACCTAGAGAGTTTGCAAACAAATCCACTACAGTATCTCCCGTACAGTATTGAACTGTATGAGCACCTTGAGATATTGCAGATCCATTAGCAGCGTGTCCTGTTGGAGCCACTGTTAAAGTAAAAGAACCTGATGTATTGTTAAAAAATATGTAATTATTTTCTACTGCGGGAATAAAAACTTTAATATTGCCTGTCAAAGCTCCTGTAAATTCAATAATTTTGTTTGATGACTCTGCACTTGGATCAGCATTATTAGTGGTTAAAGTTACGTCTGCAGAGCCAGCTACACTCTTTGCTAAATATCCAGCATTGAAAGAATCAACAGTTTGAAGGTTATTATTTGTATTAGTCCCCCAAGTATTGGCATTTGCTCCTGTGGCCATTAACTCAAGTTTAAGTCTATCTGAATAATTTGATGCCATGTTTTAATCCTTACTACAAACTATAGTGTTTGCATGTTTAATGTTCATATTAGGAACGGCATAACTAGTAGGTGTAGTAGCGTTTCCACTAATTGAAGCTGAAAAAGCTGAGGGATGGTTGTGCCCTCCACCACCACCTGCATTATTTGTTGTATCACGTGTTGCAGCAGTTGGAGCGGATGTAGAATTACCTAAAGTTCCAAAATTGTCTGCTTTTGCGGGAGTGAAAGTATGAGAGTGAGATGCCATGGTAGGTGTTGATATAGAAGTAGATCCTACACTAATTGTTGAAGTATCAACAGTTGCTGAAGAAGTGTCTAATGTGATATCCCCTGCGGTGGTTGTCTTAGAAGCATCAAAACAATTAGCAAATTCAGTAGATCCACCTGTTCCCGCTGTTCCTGTGACAACTCTCAAAGTAGAGTTATTTAAAGCAGCAGCAGTGTTTTGTGTCCAACCTGTTGGAGCACTTGATTCTAAAAAAACCATTTGTGTTCCTGCATCAAGAGTCGACACTCCAGTTAGTTGTGAGCCGTCTCCTGTAAAATTTGTTGCTGTTAATTGACCATTAGCATGAACTTTTACAGTGTTAGCAACGTTTACTAAATTTTTAACGCTTACTGTTCCTAGTGAATCAGCAAAAAGATCAATGATCCTATCTCCTTTACAATATTGAATTGTATGTGCCCCTTGTACAATAGCTACACCGTTAGAGG
>Ga0209535_1000103_pt1 | contig 51605 bp, 89 predicted proteins | sample LinPmetageLP28_FD_184041 | JGI IMG/M metagenome (GOLD analysis project Ga0209535, IMG submission 184041) | Marine viral communities from the Pacific Ocean - LP-28 (SPAdes) (version 2) | ecosystem: Environmental > Aquatic > Marine > Oceanic | place: Pacific Ocean | collected 2009-08-22 | reverse complement strand
CAAGGTGATCCACTTGCAATACTGGTTCCACTGGATCAAAAATTAATAGTGCAAGGACAACTGCAAGTCAAGGACAGAGGATATGTTGAAGTAGGACAATCCGCAAAAATTAAACTGGCAAGCAGTGAAGCATTCACATATCTACCTATCGAAGCAAAACTGATTTCAATATCACCAGATGCTGTACAAGGACAGACAATGTCTTACTACGAGATAGAATTAGAATTAGATTCACAAATTTTTGCCAATGGAGATATGCAGTACAAACTGGTACCAGGTGTTCAGGTACACGTGTTCGTGCTTACTGGCGAACGTACAATATTAAGTTATATTACAACACCTTTTCACAACAGCATAGGACAAGCATTACAAGAAAGATAAAATGAAAATTTCAAAAATATTCACAAGCATATGGATGGTGATTGTGTTTGCGGCTGTGCTGATTGGTCTTAGAATAGACAACAGTGACACAATAAAAATTTTAAGATACAAAACGTGGGATAAATTTCAAACTGTAGAACCAAGACAGATGGTAAGTGATTCTGTCACTGTGGTAAACATCACAGAACAAGATATTAAGATGTATGGACAATGGCCTTGGCCCAGACACGTGATGGCTATGCTACACGCAAAGTTGTCTGATGCAGGTGCAATTCTTGTGAACTACAATATACTGTTTGCTGAACCAGACAGAATGAGTGGTGTAGAATATTTAAAATCAATGCCTATGTCCAATGATTTGCGAGAGCAATTGGGACAAACATTATTGGACACAGACGCAGTGTTCTCTATAGTGTTGAAAGAATCTAAAAAAGCCATTTTAATGATGAGTGTCAAAAACACTGCTGACACAAACTTACCCAGCACAACACAGATCATAGAAAAAGGCAATGTCAAGCCATGGTTATATGAGTATGAAGGCATAGTGGCTCCAAATGCAAAAGTTTCCGTGGGTGCAACAGGCATGGGAGTGAATGTCACATCTCCAGAACCAGATGCTGTTGTAAGAAAAATGCCAGTCCTGATACGCATCAATGGCAAAATATATCCCAGCATGATATTAGAGAATGTTAGATTATTAAACGGATCAAAAAGAATTAAAGTCATAGCAAAACAACATGGTATAGATGAAGTGCTTGTGAGCAAGAAGGCAGGTATACCTGTTAATCATAATGCAGAAATGTATATTAACTATGCAGACCCTTCAATGTATGTTAATGTGTCAGCCACAGATATACTTACAGGCAATTACAACGAAAACAAAGTTAAAGGCAGAATTATTGTTGTAGGTTTAGATGCCGCAGGATTGAGTGTGTTGAAATACACGCCGCATGGACTTACAACAGATCAAATGATTACTGCTCAAGCATTGGATACATTGCTAACAGGCAAATATTTGTTGCGTACACCACAAGCAGACACATATGAAATTGCGTTCCTGGCTTTGTTATTGTTGCTGTTGATATTAGTACTGCCTAGAACCAGTGTGTTGTTGGCTGTACCTCTTTTATTATTTGTGGAAGTAGGTGTTGCCTACGGAGCATTCATGGCATACACTAACAAAGGATTCCTTGTGGATCCATCTTGGATAATGCTGTCTGTGTTTTTAATTTGGTCTCATTCTGTGTACAACAACTTTGCCACACAGAGCAGACTGCGACAACAGATTAAGAAACAGTTCGAACACTATCTTGATCCTGGCATGGTTAAAAAATTACAAAAGGATCCCAGCCTATTGAAACTGGGAGGTGAGACAAAGAACATGACTTTCTTGTTCTGTGACATCAGAGGCTTCACACCTATTAGCGAGAAGTACAAAGGCAATCCAGCAGGACTCACAAAACTTATTAATAGATTCTTAACACGCATGACAGATGTTATAATTTCAAATGGTGGAACAATAGACAAGTTCATGGGTGACTGTATCATGGCATTCTGGAACGCACCCATTGAAAATAAAAAACACAGAGAACTAGCAGTTAAAAGTTCTTTGGAAATGACTGTGGCATTGGCAGAATTGAATATGCATCTACAAGCAGAAGGACTTCCACAGATCAACATAGGAATAGGAATCAACACAGGCGATGCATTGGTAGGCAACATGGGATCGGAACAGAGATTTGATTATTCTGTGATAGGCGATGCAGTTAATCTAGCAAGTAGATTAGAAAGTTCAAGCAAAACGTTAGGCAAAACCATAGTGATAGGTGAGGACACAAGACACACAATAGAAACAGTTTACCCGTTTGAGTATATTGACAGCATCACAGTCAAAGGTAAGACTGAAAATATTAAAGTTTATACTATTCCTGTATAGAATTTTTATCTACTTCTTTTACAGCAACGACTTCTTTGGGTTCATATGTTTCGTCCCAGCAACAGTCATCTCGGGAAACACACGTGCTCTCTACATATACTTTTTTGCTCTTCTTTTTATCTTCGTACATTGTATTCTCCTTTTGTAAAATAATACTTGTAAATTTACTTATAGTAAACTTATAGTAAATTTCGTGGAAAATCAATGTCTTAGGTGTAAATTGTGTTGATTTTTTGTAAATTTTAATTTACAAAATTTACAAATAGTAAATTACTTTTTTGAGGATTTTTCTTTTTGTTTTTGTTCAAGAATCATGTTTAACTTTTGTGTTAAACGTATCATGTCGTTGTCTAACATTCTTATTCTGTCAATCAGACCAATCAATGTTTTGTTAGCATCACTTAATACAGGCTTAATTTCTTTGGTTACCCAAGTCCACACATAGTAAACAAAGTAACCCAAACCAAATGCGGCTATGATAGGAAATCCAAACTGTTTAATTGCTTCTGCTAATTCTAATGTGATCATCTAATCCTTTCGAGCATCTTCCTTGCCCTCATTGGCGGCTAATCTGTCCACATTAGGTCTTACTCCTTCAACGTGTGACAGCAATGCATCTATCTTGATCAAGTCATTGTTCATAGTTTGAACTCTGTTGTCCAGTGCTTGAATAATGGCTTTCAGACCATGCACAGATCCTGTTACAGTTGCTAGGATAAACTTTAGGATGATGAATATGAATATACCCGATGCCACAGCACCTGCTATTGGAAACCCTACGTCTGATACAAATTGTAAAAAGTTCATTATGTATGTATTTATAGGCATTTGTACACCAGGAATTAAAAGATTGACAACCAAAAATACACCTGCTATACTATGCCTACACACTTTATTATTATGATTTAATCGGTAAATAGTAAAAAGCAGGCTAGAATTATGAAAAAACGTACCAGAAGCATACTAGATGAGTTAAGAAATATTGGCAGAGTCAATGATGCAGAGGCCTTTATTGAAACAACAGGCTCTAACATCATCGAAAGTGCTGTGAATCTGCTCAACACCATAAGAGAAAATTACCCAGAAGAACAAGCACAAGAACTAGAGAGAAGATTCTTGAACAGTATTCGTAACAAAGAAGCAAAAAAGTTTCAAGTTGGTGTGAAGAAAATAATTGAAAGTAAAAAATTAGATGACAATTCTTAAAGAAGGCGGCAACATATTCAAAGACCCCAATGGGCAACTAGCCACACAAAGAATTAATCAAGCAGATGTGGCTCCCACACTTGCCTGGTTAGAAAAAATTACAGGGCTGGACCTACAAACTAATATGTTGGGCACCACAGGTAAAGCACCAACATCAGGTGACTTGGATGTTGCAGTAGATCAAAATAAAATTTCAAAAGACCAGTTGGCAGACACATTGACACAATGGGCTATAAAGAACAAACAAGATCCTAAACTGTGGGTAAAGAAAAGTGGCATCAGTGTTCATTTTAAAACTCCTATTAGAGGCAGTGCAAAGAATGGATACGTTCAATCAGATTTAATGTTTGGAGATCCTGAATGGATGCGTTGGAGTCTTCAAGGTGGACAACCTGGCTCGCCATACAAAGGTGCAGACAGACACGTGATGATGGCATCAATTGCAAAACCACTTGGATTCAAATGGAGTCACAAAGCAGGTTTATTAAACAGAGATACAAATGAACCTATCACTAAAGATCCTAACAAGATTGCTGAACTGTTATTAGGTAAAGGTGCAACTGCTAATGATTTGAATACAGTTGAAACTATTCATGCAAAAATAAAAGATAGATCAGACTATGACACGTTGGTGGCAGATGTAAAAGATTCATTTGCTAAAATGGGTAAGACATTGCCTGAAAGCATCAAAGACCCAATTGGTTGGTACAGAGCATTATTAAACAAGATTAAAATATGAGACTAGTAGAATTTAAAGAAGTTGACAAAAAGAATGTCGCTCTCAAAGAATCAAGAATTCAACACGCAGAAGATTTAATTTTCTGGGAAGGTTCAAGAGGAGCCATAAGAGCAATTGAACAATTACAATCATTAAGCAAAAGCACACAGTCACTTACAATCAAATGGGACGGTTCACCTGCTGTGGTGTTTGGCAGAAATCCTAATGGAGAATTTATTTTTACAGACAAGTCAGGCTTTGTTGCAAAAGGTTATGACGGTAGAGCAACCAATCCAGCAGACTTAAAAAGTGCTATTGCTGGAAGAGGAAAAGATCCTGCAAAAAGAAAAGCACAGGCACAGTATGCTTCTAAGATGGCATCAGTGTTTGACACATTACAACAAGCAGTACCTGAAAACTTTCAAGGATACTTTGTTGGAGATATGTTGTACTTTCAAACTCCAAAAAAATCAGGCGATAAATTTATGTTCAAACCCAACGTGGTTGAATATGCTGTGAATGTGAACAGTGATATAGGACAACAAATTGCCAACAGCAAAGTGGGTGTTGTTATACATCACACAATGACTGAAGATGGAAAAATTTTACCCATTAAAGATTTAGACATGGTGCAAGGCAGTGTGTTAGCAATCCCACCCACAACACTTAATAAAAAAGATCCTATTCAAGTGAAAGGATTAGATCAATTAAAATCTCTTGTCAACAACAGTGGAGCAGAAATAGACAAACTGTTGAACAAAAACAAAATAGCCGAAATGAAACTAACTGATCTACCTAACATTTTATACACCTACACCAACAGCAAAGTGGACACAGGTTTAAACAAAATAGGTGAAGACTTTTTAAGATGGTTGGCGGCAAGTGCTGTGAGTCAGCCTAAAAGAATCAAGATTAAAGAATATGTGACAGCAAATATGAAAGCATTCAGCAAACTGTGGATTTTGGTTGGTGGAATAATGAAAGTAAAGGATTCAATCATCAATCAATTGGATCAAGCACAAGGCGATATAACAGCAACAATAAATGGTAAACCAGGTGGTGAAGGCTATGTTTTAGGGTCTCCTGAAGGTAATATTAAATTAGTGAAACGTTCTGGCTTCACCAAAGCCAACAGAGCGATAAATAGATAAGGAGAACAAAAATGAAAGCAAAAGAATTTATAAAAGAGTTTAAAGACATAGATCCAGCAGATGATCCAAATTCAGGAATGGATAGAGAATTCAAACAGGATTCTATATTCAATCAGTTGGGGAAAATATTGGACAGTCAAGGCAATCCAAGACCATTAGACACAGTGATAACAGATGATGGCAAAAAATTTAAAGTAACATTTAAACAAGCCACAGTGTTGAGAAGATTATTAACTGCACCTAGTGTTAAACCTACGGTCAAAGCACAGTTTACAAAGGATCTTCAACAAAGTCAAACCATTGAAAAGTTTTTACAAGCAGAAGATATGGTAGAATTATTTGTGTCAACATATGGAATCGACAAAGCAGAACCAAGCAACTACTAATCAATTGGACTTTTTAAGTTCATTATTTGAAGCACGTATGACTCGTGACTCAAAAGATCAAAAAGTTCTTACCTATACAGATTGTGCAGAAAGACTGTACCTTACACTGTTGATACTACAACTGTTGAATCAATACCCTACATACAGACAGTTGGCATCTAAATATTCCAGAGACACAAAACAATCCAACTACAACAGATTTAGAATGTATTCCACAGACCTTCATAACTTTGTGTATTTTGTTACAGGTGATGAAGAAGCAATGGATAAATTAAAGGATCCAATCAGTGCCAAAGCAATGAGGAAAAAAAGCAGATTCCCCACAATGGCATTCAACAGATATATGTCAGCACTACAACAGGGTTTGATCTCGCCAAGCATCATGCAGGTGTTTTTAAACATTGAAACTGGATTGAGCATAAGAAATACTGATTACAAATCAATTAGAAGAAGTTTATTTCAATTCAACACTCTTACAGTGCGTGAGAAACAGAATCTAGTGACAAGATTACTTCATGCCGCAAGAGCCAAATTGAGAAGTTCGGACAGCATAGAATACTTGGAAAAATTAGCCTCTGACAGAAATCTTGAAACAGGCAGAGTCAAAGATGCTGAACCAAAAGTCAGTGTGCCAGATGTGAGTGTTCAAGGTAGAGACCTTGCAATGTACAGATATCTAGTCGGTGGCAAGAACCTAGTGGCAGTGAAACGTTTCATAGACTCAGCACTGTCAGGCAAAAGTATTCCATCTTCAATAGTGGGTGCTTATCTACCAGCAATACAATTATTGAATGATATTGTGAAAGCCGGACCGGCTTATGTGAGTGTGCTTAAAGCACTGCAATCTAGAGCTCAAAAGAGCCGTAAATAATATATTACCACACAACTATTACCAAAACCTTATAAATACTTGCATATGCACTTCTGAGCGAAGTGTGTGTCATTAAAGAGAAAATAGGAGAAAAACAATGGCAACATTAACAAGAACAAATCCGACAGCAGTGGCTAGAGGAACAATGCAAGAACTTACTTCTGTACAAGTATTCAAAGTAGTACTAGCAGGTGGTAACGGTTTAGGCGCTATGGGTTCAGACGCGGCGGCGGCTAAAGTAACAGATGCATTAGGTGGAATGTCACACATTTTACAAACTAAAGCAGATGGTTCTGAAATCTACATGGTAGCAGACACACATGGTGTTGATATTAACTCAATTGCAAGAGCAATTGGTCAAGTATTAGACACAGGTACGTTGGCTGGTCTAACTGGTGGTGTTCAAACATTATCAGATGGCGACACAGTAACAGTTACAGTAGTAACAGACATCGAAGCAATCTAATTATTAGATTACTTTTTTATTCAAAAGGGCGGCTTTATGTCGCCCTTTTGTTGCCTTAACCCACTCTTTTACCAAAATCCTATAAATACTTGCAACATACACTTCGGAGCGAAGTGTGACCATTAAAGAGAAAACAGGAGAAATAAAATGGCAACAATAGCAGGATCAAACGGTATCACATCAGGAAACGGCGTTGAGTTCTTAACAAAGAACATCGACTTCTATTCTTTCACTGGATACACAGGAGTACACACAAACCCAGGAAATGCAGATTCAGTATTTCACAAATTAGTGAGAGCAATTGCATCTGAGGCAAACATCGTTGTATTAGGAACACCTTTAGCAAACGACCTAGTAGTAGGTTTAGAAGGTGGCTATGCAGGTAAAGGTGCAGTAGCGGCGGCGGCTCAATTAGAAGCAGTTGCAGATGCAGGTACTGGAGTTAACGGTGCAGTAGCGGCAGTTACTATACAAGGCGATACTTGGGCATAATAAGGTAAGCGAGATAAGACTTCTTATCCTATTAACAAGAATACAAAAGAGCGTTCAGGAAACTGGACGCTCTTTTTTTGTGACTTATAAGTAATAGTGCTAGGAACAACAGCATATGAGATACAAAATATTATCACTGATAGATATCACAAAAACAAAAGCTCGTCGTGGTCGAGATGAAGATAATAAAAAGACAGACCAATTCAGCAACTACATGACATTTGAAAACTCTATTCAGTTGAGATCTAATATGCGTATGATTTCAGGACCCACAGTAGAAAAACAAGACATTACCAATTTGATGTTTGGTGAAAACTATGTGGGAGAACACATGGTATGGACAACTGTGATAGAAGCAGATTTTCCAGATGCTGTGAGCATTGACACACTAAAAGAAGACTTTGATTTGGTACCAATGTTGATTGGACTGGACGAATCTATCAACATCAAAACCGGTGTGTATAGAACCGAAGATGTAGATTATACCAATGTGTTATTCATTAAACAAATAGATAACTTGGATTAACGCAGTATAAATAAATGTATAAGGCTTAATGAGGCATAAAATACAGGCATCTTCCAAGAGAAATAAAATTGATACAATAACCGGAAGAGAGAGAAAATGGCTACAGAGCTAGAAAAACAAAATTTAGAAGCACACGTTGATTTGTGTGAACAAAGATATAAAAACCTTGAAACTCGTTTGGACAAAATCGAGGAGAAGGTGGAAGATATCCACACAGATATTCAACATGGCAACAAGAGCATGGTGAAAGTGATTATTGGAGCCACAGGCACAATAGTTGCTGGACTACTATCCACTATTGTTGTGTTATTATTAAAATTCCCAGGTTAATTCAAACACCCCCCACAACTGATAAATATTCGTACTAGACAAGGTATAGTATGAAAATTACAGAAATAGTCACAGAATCAGTTGTTCAGATTTGGTCACGTACCAAAGCAGGCAAAATGGTCAGGAAGTACAGATGTACAGCAGGTCCTCGTAAAGGACGTGTGGTCAGTTCTCCCTCTGTGTGTACACAACCTAAAAAAATAGGCTCAGTAATGGCAATTAAAAAAGCCAAAGCAAGACGCGGATCCACAATGAAAATTAAGAGATCTAGAACAAAGTCAACTTCGGGAGCAAGTATTGGATTGGCTAAACTGAACAGACGCAGTGCATCAAGAAGCAGACCAAACAGAAGAAGTGTCGGTAGAAAAACATTCAGAAGAAGCGGTGGCGGAAAAAGGAAACCAATAAGCACATGAAGATAATTGAAATTACAGAAACTCCGTACCTACAAAAAACATTGAACACTTTGGGCAATGCACAACGAACTGGAGCACCTATACCTCCAAATAAATTACCCAAAGGTCCGATAAAGAATATATCAACCAAAGCACCAATAAGTCAAGCAAACAGGCAGGCTGATCAAAATTTGATTAAACCAGGTAAAACTGTGCCAATGCCAACAGCATCAAACAAAGAAACAGATTATGAAGTGGACAACGTGCAAGGAGATCAAGTTACAATGAAAACTAAAACTCCTTCAGCTCAAGCACCTCAATCGATTACAGTGAAGAAAAAAGATTTAGATCCTGTAATCACTAATCTACAACGTAGACAAAAAGCAACACAATAATGAAAATTAACGAACTTATACAAGATTTTTTAATTCAAACTTCGAACGAAGAAAAAGCAATGTTGAATAAACTAAAAGAAATGAAAGACATTGATAATTTTTTGGAACGCGAACAAGAAGTAATAAGAAATTTAATCAATAAAAGTTTGGTACGTCGCATAGAACGTGACGATAAAACACTGGTGGTTGCTAATGGATCTACAAAAACTATCTAAAAAACTTAAAATATTCATAGACAAACAAGCAGAGCAGGTGTGTCTACCCATTCAGCATGGCAACAGTCTGCGTATCAAAAACTTTGTGGTACGTGAAAACAGCATGGGATTCTTATTGTACGACATAAAGAACCATAAACAAATTACAACCACTTTTACCAAGACAGCGGCGTTGGCTATGGCAAGACAAATGGCTCAAAACAAACAAGACAGCCTGCAATACATAGGATCCACAGATGATCTAATACACCACAAATACAATGAATGTGTGTTCTACAAGCACACAATAGCCAGAACCGATGATGACATCAAGCGAGAATCTGCTAAAATACGATACGATATTGCATGGGAGGATCTACTCAAGTTAAGAGACACCCTGGACGACTACATATTTGATAAATAAAATAGCAAAGGAACAAAGCAATGAAAATAGAGCAATTTAGACACCAAGCAACAACAGAACAGTTGAACGATAGACTGTCAAAAGTGTTTGGATCAACAATACAATTAGATCAATTTACAGATGCACAGTTAGAAACTGCTCGTGCAGGTGTATTGAACAAAATTGCAAACATAGAACAAAATGAGTCCTTTGATGGTTTAAGTCACAACGAAGACTACCACAAGCAAAAAATGTTTTTAGACGTACTAGATTCTGCAATCAATGACAGAACAGTAGAAGCAAAATTACAAAACGATATTTTAGTCCAAGCAGATGAAATAATTGGTGATTATTTTGACATGGATAAAGAAGCATTAAAAATGAATAAAGATGCCGTTATTGCTGACATAGAGAAAAGACAAGCAACAGCACAAGGTGACGAAGCATCTGCTTTACATTATGCAAAACAAAAAGTAGAACAAGATTTCGACGATACTGGAGCAGAAATTGAAAATCCAAATGAAGGTAATCAATTTGCACAGGCAGTACAGAAAGCCAAAGCGGCAGGCATGAAAGCAGGCGACAAGTTCAAAGTAGGCGATAAAGAATTCACACTTAAAGATGCAGAAGACTTATTGGCAAAAACAATGAATGAAAAAGCGAAGCCAGACTTTTTAGACATGGACAAAGATGGCGATAAAAAAGAACCTATGAAAAAAGCAATTAAAGACAAAAAGAAATCAGTTAAAGAAGGAGCAGAAGAATCTGCTCAATTAGTAATGGCGGCTAAAGACATGGTTGATAAAGTTACAGGCTGGATGGAAGACACAGCATCTATGCAGACTGAAACTATGTTAGAATTAGCAGACGCTATTAGAGATGAAATGGGTGTAGAACAATCAGAACAATTCACTAATTCAGTGAAGCCAAGTTTAGAATCATTATACACTTCATTAGAAGCAACAAGAGAATCACTAACAGGCGGCGTAGCCGTACTGACAGGCGAACAAGCACCAGATACAATTGGTGCGGATAGCGACAGTGAAGAACCAGCAATGGAACCCACAACAGATGCAGATGCAGATATGCCAGATCAATCAGATGATTTTTCAGCAAGTGAACCTGCAACAGGCGGTGAGGAACCAGCAGACAGAAGCAAACGAGAAGCAATCATTCAATTGTCTAGAAGACTAGCAGAGACACTTTCAACAAAGTCAAAAAAAAAGGCTTAATTTCTGAAGCCTCTGGCGCAGAGTTAATTCAAGTTCTTAGAAACTTAATCAGCAGTGCTGATTCACGTAATCAAAAAGCATATTTGAGTTTTGATGCATTGAACAAGATACTAACTAATGTTGGAGGCTTCTCAATCAATCACGACAGTTTCAAAAATCTCTACAATAAAAATTCTTCAATCAAAAAAATGATTAAAACTTTTGACAATTCAGGTATCACTCTTGATACTGATGCTGAAGAACCAAATATTCCTACAAAAAAAGGCGACCGCTCTGCCAGTCTAAAAACAATGGCAAAGAGAGCAACCAAAAAACGCACTTAATACTTGACTTTTTACCATTAGTACTGTAATATTAAGACATGGATAGAACCAAAGAACAAATACTTCATGACATTGAATCCGTGATTGAAAAATATATCAAGGCTCAAGTTGAATCTCACGGAGGTCAAGTTGAAGCAAAAGAGTTTGATGTTGATACAGGAAAATTAACCATGTTGATGAAAGGTGCCTGTTCAGGTTGTGCAGGTAGCACTGCCACTCTGCAGAAAGGTATAGAGTCAACAATGAAACATTATGTGCCTGAAGTAAAACAGGTTGTTGGTGAAGATGATCCTAACAGTACAACTAAACCTTATTACGATTACAATCCATGGGACGGTCCAACATACGATAATATGTTAGATGAGTTGGATAAACTGTCTACAGAAAATGACAACAATGAAAATTAATGCTGTCTTTAGTAGTTTCATAGCAATTGAAAATATAGACCTATCAAACAAAGATGAAGTGGTAAGTTGGTCAAAAGAAGAAATAAATCACGATGCCACACCAAACTATAAATCCACAGGCACAAATCATCTTAACGTAGATGAACCTGTATTGAAAGAACTTGTACAAAAAATTGAGAATGGTTTTAATAATCTACACAATCAATTAGGATTAAGCAACAATCACAAACAAATAGTTTCAAGTCTTTGGGCAAATGATGGCAGTGACAACAGTGCCATTGAAGCACCTCACAGACACGTGGACGGAGTTTTCAGTGCAGTGTACTGGCCCATAGCGGATACTGGGTGTGCTCCACTTACTTTTATAAATCCAAACAGTCAAATGAGTTATGTGTTCAAAAGTAATATTATAGAACATATGAATGAATTCAATAGTGACAGAATAGATGTACAACCGCAACTAAATCAATGTGTGTACTTTCCGTCATGGTTATGGCATTATGTCAGTCATGCGTTGAGTAAAACTAACAATAGAATGAGTTTCGCATTTAACAGCGAAGCAGTAAGTAAATGACTTTAATTACAAACAAGATAGATTATAAGAAATTATCAAGAACTTCTTTAAATGGCAAGAGAGTTTATCAATGTCCAGACGGTAGTGCTGTGGCAAGTGTAACCACAATATTAGATGCAACCAAAGACAAAACACATCTTATAGAATGGCGTAAAAGAGTTGGAGAACAAAATGCTGTTCGCATCACAAAAGAAGCCTCAGGCATTGGAACTAGAATGCACAAATATCTTGAAGATTATATTGAGTTGGGTCAATGGTCTTCTCCAGGATCTAATCCATATGCTCAACAGGCATTTAAAATGGCGCAAGTTGTTCATGAAAATGCTTTGAAAGATGTGAATGAAATCTGGGGTTCAGAAGTTGGTTTATATTTTCCAAAGATATATGCAGGTACCACAGACTGTGTTGGAGAATACAAAGGAGCACCTTGCATCATTGACTTCAAGCAGACAAACAAGCCTAAAAAGAAAGAATGGATTGAAGATTACTTTTTACAGTTGGTGGCATATGCTGAAGCACACAACGAAACTTACGGTACAGACATCAAAGAAGGCCACGTGTTCATGTGTGCTAGGGATTTAACATACCAACAATTTGATATAACACCCTTAAATTATAGCAAATATAAAGATTTATGGTGGAGTAGAGTAGAAGAGTACTATATTAAACACTCAGTTTAAATCAACATCAATTATATCATCACACTCGATAAATACAAACAGCAGGAGAAAAACATTGGCAATTGTATCGATATCAAGAATTCAAATACGTAGAGGTAGAAAGAACCTAGGTTCTGGATTACCACAACTAGCGGGCGGAGAACTAGGTTGGGCAGTAGACACACAAGAACTTTACATAGGTAATGGTGCTGTGTCTGAAGGTGCACCAGCAGTAGGCAATTCTAAAGTATTAACAGAACATGATAACTTGTTCACGTTGAGTGATCAATACACTTATCGTAATGGTTCAAATGTACAAACAGGTGCCACTTCAGCAACTCCTATTAAAAGAAGTTTACAAAATAGATTGGATGATATCGTTAATGCAAAATCATTTGGTGCAGTGGGCGATGGCACAACAGACGATACACTAGCATTACAAAGAGCAATTGATCAACTGTTTCTTCCTTGGAGCAATTCACAAGATGCAGACAACTACAAAAAAAGAATTACATTAAAACTATCAGCAGGTTTATACAAAATTACAAACAGTTTAAAATTACCACCATATGCTTCAATCATTGGAGATGGTAGTGAAAAAACTGTGATCAATCAAACAGGAGTATATCCTGTTTTAGAAACAATTAATGGCGAGGGCAGTGCGGCACAAACAACAGCAATCAATAAGGCAAAAAATATTGAGTTGAAAGGGTTAACGTTGAACAGCAACACCACTCAACCTGGATTACAATTATTAAGTTGTTCAGACAGTTCTTTCAAAGATATCAATATCAAAGGCACATGGACGCAGGCACAAGGAGCGGCATTGGTGGCAACTCAGATTGGTATTTTATTAGGTGGTGATGACGACATTACTATTCCAGCCAACAAAATAGAACCTGCTCGAGATAATGTTTTTGAAAAAATTAAAGTTTCCAATTTTTCATATGCTGTATCAAGCAATGATGATATCACAAACAACGCATTCGATAATGTAGTGATTGAAGAATGTGGATACGGAATTGTGTTTGGTAAAGACACTGTTTTAGGTGGAGTTGGACAAGCAACAGGTCCAGTCAATAACACTATTAGTAATTCAAAATTTATTGATATCAATTTGCAAGGTATCTGGATTAAACACGGAACTGGCAACATCAGTGAAGCGAATACTTTTTCAACTGTTGGTAACGATGCTGGTTTAGATACAGCACCAAAACACAGCATTATAAAATTTGAAACAAATCAAAATATAACTTCAAATGATTTCTTTTCTAGAACTAATGCAATGATACGTAACTTCAGCAATATTGCTTATATTACAGAAGTAGAAGGCGCATACTCAGGTAACTTTAATTTTACAACAAAGTTTAATATAGGTCAATTGAATGCATACACCGACTTTTTGCTATTACCTACAGACACCAGCAAAACAATTCATATGAATTATGTATATAAAAACACAGTAGACACAGGAATGAGAAAAGGCACTCTTAAAATATTAATAGACAAAGAAAATAATACAAGTCATATCAGTGACGATTATGATTTCCAAGGAACAAATGCAGATCAATTAAATTTTCAAGTGACACTAAATGATCTAGATGCAGATGCTAATTTCGAAACTCTTGTTGTTCAAGCAATTAATCCTGCTCCAGTCAACTCACTCGAATCTGCCAATGTCACAATCCAAATTCAAAATATCTCATAAGCCTAATATTTTTTACGGCAACTACACAGAACGTCTGGAAGATTGGCAAAGCATACGTGACGTAATTAACGAAGCAGAAGATCCATTCAATATCTTAATCAATATATTTCAACATTGTCCTAGAACCAAAACTGACACCAATATCTACAAAAAAGACACCTGGCTTAACGGTTGGCAACTGATTGAAAAGAATGAATATGATCTTGTTGACATTTCTCTCTTAGTCAGTTATACTATATTATTAACTGATAATTTTAAGGACCACGATCTTAAGATACATACAGTTTATACAAAAGAAGATAGTTCAAACAACCAGAAGTTTAGTTACATTATTGAAATGAAAAACAGTCTAATAGACATATACAGTATGGCAAAATTAAACAAATCAACGTTTGACAAAAACTATATTCTGCAATATACTACCCATATACGAGAACTGATAAATACAAAGAATTAATAGAAATAGGAATATAATGGAATTGAATACGTCTAAGGAACAAATCATTAACACATCTGCAATTAAGATTAAGAAAAGAGACGGAAGGTTAGAACCTTTAGACATTGACAAAATTCATTTTGTTGTAGAAGAAGCCTGCGAAGGATTATCAGGTGTGTCTTCATCACAGATAGAAATTAATGCCAACATACAATTTTACGATGGCATGACAACAAAAGAAGTTCAACAAATATTAGTGCGTTCAGCAAACGATCTTATCTCATTAGAAACACCCAACTATCAATATGCCGCGGCAAGATTACTTTCATATGATGTGCGTAAAGAAGCACACGGACAATATGAATATATGCCTTTGTTAAAATTAATCATAAGAAATATTAAGGCAGGTGTTTATGATAAAGGTATTGTAGAAAAATTTTCAAAGACTGATATTAAAAAAATGAACACATGGATCAAGAGAGAAAGAGATCTTGATTTTACATATGCAGGTTTAAGACAAGTGGTAGACAAATATCTTGTGCAAGATAGATCATCAGGAGATTTATTTGAAACACCACAAGATATGTACATGATGATTTCGGCAACACTGTTTGCAGAATATCCAGCAAAGACTAGAATGAGTTATGTTAAAAAATATTACGATGCTGTATCAACATTTAAAATTAATATTCCAACTCCAGTAATGGCAGGAGTAAGAACTCCTATTAGACAATTTGCTTCATGTGTATTGATAGATAGCGATGACACATTGTCTTCAATATTCTCAAGCGATATGGCAATTGGTTTATATGTTGCCAGAAGAGCAGGCATAGGAATCAATGCAGGACGTATCAGAGGTATCAATGCAAAAATAAGAGGAGGGGAGGTCCAACACACAGGAGTCATTCCGTTCCTTAAAAAATTCGAATCAACTGTGAGATGTTGTACACAAAACGGAGTACGTGGTGGATCAGCAACTGTTCACTTTCCAATATGGCACCAAGAGATTGAAGACATCCTTGTGCTTAAAAATAACAAAGGTACAGAAGACAACAGAGTACGTAAGTTAGATTATTCAATACAAATATCTAAAATGTTCTATGAAAGATTTATGAACGATGAAGATATTACATTATTTTCACCACACGAAGCACCAGGATTGTATGATGCATTTGGAACAGATTCATTTGATGCACTTTACAAAAAATATGAAAAAGATTCATCAATTAATAAAAAGACTATTCCAGCACAAAATTTATTTTCTGATTTATTAAAAGAAAGAGCAGAAACAGGACGTATCTACATAATGAATTTGGATCACTGTAATACACATAGTTCATTCAAAGACAAAGTATCAATGAGTAATCTGTGTCAAGAAATTACATTGCCTACAACACCTATCAATGCAATAGACGATTCACAAGGAGAAATAGCATTGTGTATTTTAAGTGCAATCAATGTAGGACAATTAAACAATTTAGAAGATTTAGAAAACTTATGTGAATTGGCTGTTAGAGCATTGGAAGAAATTATAGAATATCAAGACTATCCTGTGAAAGCGGCAGAAGTATCCACAAAATCTAGAAGAAGTTTAGGTATAGGTTATATTGGATTGGCACACTATCTTGCAAAACAAGGTTTTAAATATTCTGAGAAAGGTGCTTGGGATTCAGTTGATAGACTTACAGAAGCATTTCAATTTTATCTACTTAAAGCATCTAACAAATTAGCACAAGAAAGAGGTGCTTGTGAAGGATTTAAACAAACAAAATATGCAGACGGTCTATTGCCAATCGATCACTACAAGAAAGAAGTAGACGAGATCGTGCCACACAAACAAAGAATGGCATGGGAGGCATTGAGAAAAGACATTACAAAACACGGATTAAGACACTCAACGTTATCAGCACAGATGCCGTCAGAAAGTTCTTCCGTTGTTAGTAACGAAACAAATGGTATAGAACCACCAAGAGCATTAATGGCAATTAAGAAAAGTAAGAAAGGTCCTCTGAAGCAGATAGCACCAGGGTTCCCTAAACTAAAGAATGCTTACACATTGCTTTGGGATATGCCAGACAACACAGGTTATATTAATGTGGTAGCAATGATGCAGAAATATTTTGATCAGGCTATATCAGGAAACTGGAGTTACAATCCATTACATTATGAAAACAATGAAGTTCCAATCTCAGCAATGGCACAAGATATGTTGTCAGCATACAAATATGGTTGGAAAACAAGTTATTATCAAAATACATATGATTTCAAAGGTGAAGAAGAAGATGTTCAACCAGCAGGGATAGACACAATGTCAGCAAACCTTAATGGTGCACACCTAAATGGAGTTAATGGCGAAGCAACTGTGGAAGAACAGTTGGCAGATTTAGAAGACGGTGAGTGTGATGCTTGTACAATATAAGCATATTAAATTTTTAATTGGAATGGATAACTAAATTGCATGACAAAAACAGTGTTCAATAAACAAAAAATAGACTACTTGAAACAACCCATGTTCTTTGGTGAAGATGGTGGTGTGCAGAGATATGACGAGTTTAAATATCCACAGTTTGATAAATTGAATCAAACAATGATTGGATACTTTTGGAGACCAGAAGAAGTATCACTTCAAAAAGACAGAGCAGACTATCAAGGTTTCAGACCTGAACAGAAACACATATTCACATCAAACTTGAAATATCAAACACTGTTGGATTCAGTACAGGGCAGAGGACCAAGTCTTATGTTCTTGCCATATGTTTCTAATCCAGAACTAGAAGGATGTATTGTTACTTGGGACTTTTTTGAAACTATACACTCACGTTCATACACACACATCATGAAGAACATTTACAGTGATCCTACAGAAGTGTTTGACACTATTTTAAATGATAAAGAAATATTAAAGAGAGCTCAGTCAGTTACAAGAGAGTATGACAAGTTTGGTAAAATGGCATTGGATCATGCAGTAGGCAAAAAAGTAGATATGATTGATCTTAAAAAACAATTATACCTAGCAATGAACACAGTGAACTTGTTAGAAGGTTTAAGATTTTATATTTCATTTGCTTGTACCTTTGCATTTGGCGAACTTAAACTTATGGAAGGTTCAGCAAAAATACTTTCATTGATTGCTAGAGATGAAGCAACACACTTGAACTTGTCAACACACATTATCAAAGCATGGCAAAAAGGAGACGATCCTGAAATGACCAAAGCAATGAAAGGCACAGACAAAACAGTTATTCAAATGTTTAAAGATACAGTAGAAGAAGAAAAAGCATGGGCAAAACATTTATTCAAAGATGGTTCTTTGATTGGACTTAATGAAAAATTACTAGGACAATATGTTGAATGGATTGCTAACAAGAGATTGAGAGCATTAGGTTACGATCCAATATATGATGTATCAGCATCACAAAATCCTTTACCGTGGACACAGCATTGGTTATCATCAAAAGGTATGCAGGTAGCACCACAAGAAACAGAAGTTGAATCTTACATCGTGGGTGGTATCAAACAAGATGTTCAAAAAGGACAATTCAAAAAATTCTCACTATAATGGTAGACTTCAATTCAATGAATGGTATGGAAGTACTATTTTATCTATTGACATCTCCAGAAGAAAGATTCCTTTGGGTGTTGATAGGATTGGGAGTAGCAATCTGGTTATTAAGTCTTTACATGGATAGAGATAACAAACAAGTTGATTGTAAACCAACACCACCAGAACATCACCTATAATATTGACTTTTAATCCTAAAGAAGTTATAATAAGTTATGCCCAAATATAATTTACTATGTACTAGAGATCATGAATTCGAAGGATGGTTTGCATCGGAGAAATCATATTTGGATCAAAAAACTAAAAAACTGATTGCTTGTCCAATATGTGATAACACAGGCATACGGAGAGCAGTAATGGCTCCGAATGTAAACGTTAAATCCAAAAAAATAAAAAGTAAAAAAAGCAACACTGCATTTTACAATAGCAGATCGACCCTGCAACATCTTAAGACATGGGTAGAAAAAAATTGTGAAAATGTTGGTGATAACTTTGCCAAGGAGGCTCGGAAAGCACTCGCTGGAGAACGTGATGACCATATATACGGTACAGCATCAGACAAAGAAATAACAGATCTTCATAAAGAAGGAATAGGAGCAATAAGGATACCAAATGTCAAAGATAACTAAAGCGATTGTATGGAGCAACGTAGGTTGTTCATACTGTGAACAAGCAAAAAACCTATTAAAGTCAAAAAATATAGAGTTTGAGGAAAGAAATATAGCACACGGAACGTGGACAGTGCAACAATTACAAGAAGCAGTTCCAGGTGCAAGAACAGTGCCTCAAATATTTGTTGATGAAAAACATATAGGCGGATTTCAAGAACTAAAAACATTAATTGATCAACAAGGGAGCGATAATGCCTAGTCTACAAGAAGGTGATATCATCACAATCAAACTGATGAGTGGTGAAGAAGTGTTAGCCAAACTGATTGAAGTTACAGATACTTCTATCAAGATATCAAAACCCAGAGCAGTGGTTAATATTCCTAACAAAGGAATAGGTCTTGGACCATTTGTATTCACAGTGCCTCAAACTGCTGATATAGAAATATTCAAAAGCAATGTTGTGTGCTACACAGAAACAGAAGATGGTATGGCACGTCAATACAGAGAAGGTACATCAGGGTTAACTTTACCTAAATAATGAATAAAATCATAGCAATAGATTGTGATGGAGTTTTGCTCAACTGGGAGCAATCATTTGATGACTGGATGAAGTTTCAAGGCTTCACTAAACACGCCAGCGATCACTACGATGTCAGCATGAACTATCACATGAACAAAGGTCAATGCGAAGTGTTGATAAAAATATTCAACGAAAGTGCATGGATGAAGTTTTTAAAACCTATTGAAGGGGCAGTAGAAAACGTCAAGAAAATAGCGGAGTTAGGCTATAAATTTCACGTGATCACTAGTCAGTCGTTGGACAAGAATGCCAATCAATTGAGAGAAGAGAATCTTAAGGAAGTGTTTGGAGATGTGTTTGAACAAATCGTTTGTTTAGACACAGGAGCGGACAAACATGAAGCCCTATCTAAAATTCCGGAAGGAACATTTTGGATAGAAGATAAACCTGCAAATGCAGAATTAGGACACGATATGGGTTTGGTAGCATTGCTACTTGACCTTCCTCACAATACAATGTATAATGAGGGTAATAGTTCAGTTCAAAGAGTAGAAAATTGGGCTGGAATTTATAACGTTATAAAGGAGAAACAACATGGCAACTCATGAAGAAATCAAAACTGCTTTCGAATCTTACTTATCAGAGTCAGAAGCATTCGAAACTAAAGGTGTAAAAGCCGCGGCGGCTAGAGCGAGAAAGGCTCTTGGCATCTTAGGCAAAGCAGTTAAAGTTAGAAGAAAAGAAATACAAGAGAAGAAAAACTCAATGTAATTCATTAGAGTTGCGGGTGTAAAAATCCGCAACTCAACACACGATTTTCCTAAAAGATAATAAATACAGCATAGAAAAACAAGAAACAAAATAATATGGCAACAGGTAAAATAAAGTGGTTCAATTCAGCAAAAGGATTTGGATTCATTACACCAGACGAAGAAGGTAAAGACGTTTTCTTACATATCTCTGCTCTTAAAGCCGCGAACCTTAAAGAGGTTATGGACGGTGATGTTGTAGAATATCAATTACAAGAATTCAGAGATAGACAAGTCGCTACCGATATCAAAGTAATCAAAAACTTCAATCAATAATAATCACTGCTTGACATTTTTAAGTGCGTATGCTACATTAAGCATATGACAGTTAAAATACAAAAGAATAAGATTGTGATTAACGACTTCCAAGCCTATTGGAAAAGTAAAACTGACCACGGTCATGAGTTTACTTTCGCATATGGTAAGGAATTCAAAGACACTAAAACATTTACTATAGAAGTTAAGCATTCTGACAAGATAAGAAGCAAAGATGGTAGATGGTCACCAATTAAAATTAAGTCTTGACATTTACCCAATAATCTGTTTAAATACACTGTAGACGTTGAAGTGTGTGCAATACACTTTTGGGACGAGGGTTCGACTCCCTCCACCTCCACCAACACTCATTTATAATAATCTGGTTTATTATGAGGGGGTGTACTTGGTTTCGACCGGAGCATAAAAGCACATGGAGTTTATCAGTCTGATCTCTGTAAAGGATCATTACAAATGCAAACGCATTTAAACCAGAAGTGACAGTTCCAGTTAGCATATTTGCTGACGCGGAATTGGTTGCCGCTTAATACCGGCCACTTGGCGGTTGATCTACCGGGCAACAGAACAGATCAAGTGTGGGAGTTTCGGCTCCCACATTTAAACTATCACTTTATCATTAAACCTTCACATAACATTATCGACACCTAATTTAAATAATTGTATGTCTAGACTTAAGAAAAAGAAAATAACACCTTGGCAAAAATGGAAAAAGAAGGCTCCTAAAGTGCCGGACATAACTTGCCCTACTATAGATGATGTGTTGTTGCGACTAGATAGATTTCAAGATCGTAACGAAGTAATTTCTAAGTATCAATGGAATCTAATTCATAAAAGAATGGAAAGGATCCGCATTGATAATGAACTACTACGTGAGGGTGGTCAATATTGGTACGAAATCTGCAAACAAAACCTCAAAAAGTCAATAAAATAGCCCATTCTTTTCACTTGATTTAACATCTAAATAGTGTATAATATTATTATGACTGTTTGGTACAAAAAACAATTAAATAAATTTTTACAGTTTTTATTAAAGGTCAAACAAGAACTAACACCTTCTAATAGAACAATACGCAAAGTAAAAATATTCTGCTACAAAGTATTAGCAATGGCAGGTGTGCTTTTATTAGCATACGCCTACGGAACATTCAATCCTAACAGTATAGTAACCAAAAAAATTATTAAAATAGAAGACGAAAGAATGGTTGAAATGGCTAAAAGTTTTGGTTTGCATGAACCAGAATTTGACTTTGATGGACCTAAAACGTTTGTTGTAGCAATGAACAGATGTATAGACTATATCAACTGGACACTGCCAACTGATAGGAGAATACCTAGAGATATATTAGTGGCAATGGCAATTATAGAATCGGACTATGGTAGAAGTAGATTTGCTACAGAAGGCAATGCATTGTTTGGTGTGCGAACTTGGAGTTTAGATGAAGTACCACACATGAAACCTGCCGCGATACCTAATGCTAAATTTGGTGTAAAAAAATATGAAACAAAATGTCAAAGTGTTGCAGATGTAATTGCTATCATAAACAGACATCCTGCTTACAAAGAATTCAGAGCAGAAAGAGACCAAAACAAATACGAACCAAACATCACAAAAATGGTATTTGGATTGAGTGCGTGGAGCACCAACGAAGAATACCCTCGAATCATACTTCGAAAAATCGAAGAGTTGACAAACAAGTAAATATACAGTAGAATTAAACAATGGGATTCATTATTTTGAAACAACCAAAAAAAATAAGACATCGTTTGCCCAACACAGAATCATTACGATTGGCTAAACTGGAACATCAGGAGTGGTTGAAAGCCAGAGGCTTGGACAAGATTAAATTTAGAAAAAAGAAATCAGAACCATTAGTAATTGAACCTGTAGAAGACAGACAAGGAGTACCTTGTGGTGACAAAGTGCCTGTGATGGAAAAAGGTGCTGGCAGTAAAAGAGAAGAAATGAGATACACAGGAAAAAGAAGATTGATTGGTATTGCTACAATGCACAAGAGTAATCAGGTGCCTGTGTTTGCAGATGATGACGATGTGTCAGGACGTAAGGCGGCAACAGAAATTACATTAATGAAAGGCAACAAGTAATGTCAGACCAAGAAGAATTATGGAATTGGATTTGTTGGACTTGTAAATGGAGAGGTGTTGCACAAGAATTAGACTCAGACGAATCACTAGAAGAATTTTGGTGTTGTCCTACTTGTCTCAGTGAAAACATTGAGGACGTGGGTTGGCACAAAGGCAATGAAAAATATAAAGGAGCATAATGGAAGTTGAAACAGGATTAGGTTTGTTCTTTTTAGGCATGATAGTTTCAGTGGTTGTATTAATTATATTAATTAAAGTAAGAGAGTATGACGATGACGACCACAGCGAAGATTAAAAAATGGTTTGATTTTGATTGGCTTAAAAAAACTGAGCTGGTTGAACTACACGAAGTAGATTGTACAAAGGATCCCGTTCGTCCTGAACTGGATATAAAATTTAGAACCTCATACGGTAGAAAAATTTACGGACTTAAACACGGCGAAGATATTATGGCTGTGATGTGTTTCGCATTCACTAACCAAGTTCCAAAGACTGTTGAAGAAATGGATGCGTTGAGCAAGGACGCCGCCATGCAGGCAGTACACAGAGCAGGAGTACAAGGATCTATTGCTATTGCTTACACTGTATGGAGTCTTAAAAAAGGTGGCGGTAAAATGATTGTGAAAGAAGTTTACAATATGATTAAGCAATCAAATCATTTGAATAGATTGGTTACACTGTCGCCACTCACAAAAATGGCAGAGAAATTCCATTTAAGAAATGGTGCTAGATTAATTCAAAAGAATGAAAGCACTCAAAACTTCGAATATGTGGTACTCAAATAATATTTTGGTAACATTAATTGCAAAAGTCAACGAATACGCCATTTATTTTTGGTAGGTAATGCTTGACTATTTTGGCAAATTCTTATATACTTTAAACTTACAAAGGAGGCTTATGAAAAGGCACATTAATATAATGATGGTACTAGTATTAGGTTTTGTTTTATCTGCTTGTTCAGGTAGAATGGTACAGTTACCAACAGAAAACATAAAAGCAAAGAAGGTACCGGCTTGGTATCTTAACCACGCAGATACTGGCAAAGAGGGATTTATCTTTAGAGATGGTTTCTATTATGCAGTAGCAGTAGCAGTATCTCCAGATATGGAAATGTCTCAGAAGAAGGCAGTTCTTAAAGCAAAAGCGAAGATCACTGATAGAATAAATGGTGAGATGAACAATAAAACATCTATCAATTATTCAGAAAAAGGTGCATCAGAGTCAATGACTGGAACAGTAGAAGCTCAAGATGTAATTGTTAATATGATTAAACAGACTGTGTTAAGAACATATTCTGTTGAAAAGAAATTAACAATATACAACACTGAGAAGAGCAATTACAGATCATTTGTTTTAATGAAGATATCCAAGAAAGATGTTGAGAATATAATCAATCTTGTTGAAGATAAAAACAACAAGAAGTTATTAAGCAAGTTAAAACTCAGCAACACTTCGGATAAGGTTTTAAAACAATCTGAGAGATAATATGAAAGCAATATTATACGCAATCGCTCTGGTTATGTTAGCACTCGGTTTAACACTGTTTGTTATCAGTTCATCTGCAGAAGCAGGCGGTCCATGGTCGGATCAATACTGTAATGCTAAAACAGAGACAGTTATTGTAAAAAATACTAAAGGCGAAATTGTTGATAAACAAACAGTTGAAACTCTAGTATGTGATGACGGAGCGAAAGACTTTTTGGCATATTCAGGTATAGCCAAAGAATGCAAAGAATATTGGTTTGAAATGTACATCAGTCAACAATGGATAAGGAAAAAAGGATATGTCTGTCAAAAATTTGATGGTTCGTGGGAAATGGTTAATCCTATTAAGTAGTTTATTATTAACTGCTTGTGGAACTACCGCAAACACAACTAAAAGCCTAAGCAGTCAAAAGAGTGTAAGTCATAATTATACTCATGCTGGTACAGGTGTAGAAGTTTGGTACAACTTCATGCGAAACAATATGGGCAAGTTGACCAATGAAGATCGTGAGAAACAGGATCAGGCTGTGTACTTTGCTCTAGATAATTTGGAAGAAGGCAAAGTGGTTGCATGGCACAATATGAAGTCTGATACACACGGTTTCGTAAAAGTGGTTGCAAGTTATCCGCACGGTGGTGGATATTGTAGAGTTGTTTTTACACAAATCAAAAAGAAAGATAAAATAAGAGACTTTAAAGAAACTGCCTGTCGTGATGTTGCATATCAAGGTTGGCAATTTATTAGGTAAAAATAGGTAAATATAGCATACAAAAAGGAAACAGTATGTTATTTGGACTTATCACATTTCTTACGGCACTCACTATATCAGGTGTAGCAATCTATTACTCAGTGGCTGGACTAGTGGCAATTTTTGCCGCGGCGGCTGTGCCAATTATTATAATGGGTACTGCCTTAGAAGTAGGTAAGTTGGTAACGGCTGTATGGCTTCATAGGTATTGGGCCAAAGCGGCTTGGTGGTTACGAACGTATCTATCAATAGCAGTGTTCGTTTTAATGCTGATTACTTCCATGGGTATATTTGGATTCTTATCCAAAGCACACGTGGACCAAAATTTATCCTCAGACACAGTCACACAAAGAATTGAAATCATAGACAACAAAGTAAGAGCAGAGAACAGTTATATAGAACGTCAAAAGGATGTTTTAGAGCGTCTAACAGGGCAAAGCACGGGCAGTAATGATAGGTTTAACCAAGACATCCAGATAGAGCAAAAGAAGATAGATGATGCCTACAGACGTCTAGAAGTATTAGATGCAGATGTTAAAGCATACACCGATCAAGGTAAAGGTTTGTTTAAAGGTGACAACATCAAACGTGGGTTAGAAGTACGTAAAAGTCAACAAGTAGAAAGAGACAGAATTAATCAACAGATATTGGATGCTCAAGAAAACATTAACAAGTTAAGAGCTCAAATCAACAATGCTTTAGATAAAAATGATGTTTCTGTACAATCAACAGAAAAAAATATATTTGATGCACAAGGCAGAATAGAACTTTTAATCATAGAGCAAGAACCATTAAAAGGTCAGTTGATGAAACTAGAATCAGAAGTAGGTCCTATTAGATACATTGCTGAATTTGTGTATGGTGAAGAAGCAGATAGAAATTTATTAGAAGAAGCAGTAAGATGGGTAATCATAACAATTATATTTGTGTTTGACCCATTAGCAGTATTATTGTTGATTGCTTCGCAGTACACATTCAGATGGAGATATATTGAAAAGCACGGCGAATTACCACCAACACCTAAAACGCCACCAGCACCTACAACACCACCGGCACCCAAGAAGCCGACAGCACCTATAATACCACCAGCACCTGCAGGAGGTCAAAGTTTAACCAAGATTGTAGAAAAACAAAAAGAAGTACAAGTAGCAAATCCTTTAACAACAGAGGAGAAAGAATCTACAATTAAATTGAGCGACATTGCTGAAAAGAAACCAGTATCCACAATGCCCAGTGCTGAAAAACTTGAAGAATTTAAAAAACGTGAACAAGAAGAATTAAAAGCATTAGAAGAGTATTCACGTAAGGCTGAGGCAGAGCCACCAATGCCATTGGAACAATGGAATCAAATGATCGAAGAAGCAGAAAAAGAAGTATCAAAAGAAGTTAAACAACCACAACCAGATGGTTTCGACGAAGACGAAGTAAAATACGACATTGAATCATCTAAGGCAACAGAATCAGAAAAACTACAACAGGAATTAGAACCAATAGATGAAAACAATGATGGCATAGACGATAATACCGGGCAACCAATTACTGGTGTTGTACCAACTAAAGGCACATTTGCAGAGGCAGAAGCACTTCAAAAAAAAAAGAGTCTTTCATACATAATGAGAGAACGGAACCAGCAAGTCAAAAAAGAACATCAGGAAGAATAAAACCAGACTTGACTGAGGTTGTGTATCCAAAATCATACAGCCAAAACGAAGAACAAACATCGAAATCACATTGGAAGAAACTGTACGAATAATAGCATAATTATTTGTATGCCAAAATTAAATTTAATTACACAACCAGATAAACTGTTCAACGGCAATACCAGTGTGTTGATGATAAATCCTAGAACATCAGTTAAAGAAGAATTTAACAAAAAAGCATTGATGTTTAAGAAAGATATCAATTTGTATATGTTTGAAGTGAGTGATCCAGACGAACAACAAGATATCAAATGGTTGATTGAAATAGTGAACACTGTTGATATTATCGTATTAGATGTGAATGGCACATTTAAAGATAGATGGTTACTAGGGTATATCCTTAATAAATCAAACTGTTATTTCTTCTATGATGGTAGTGATGCGTTTGCATACAATTTAATTAACAACAACAAAGTCTATGATTTAGATTTTTTACCTAGCAAAATACAAGAATTGGAGAACTTATAATGCCAATGAAAGCCGACTTATGGTTTCCCACAGTGATATGGAATGACGAATTAAAGCAGATCAATAATTCAGAATTAAAAGAATACGTAGTCAAACTAAAAGCACAAGACGAGAAAGGCAAGGTAGCATCTAACTATGGTGGTTGGCAAAGTCGATCATTTGAAATACTAGACGAAAGACCTATTGCAATAGAAAGATTCATACAGACAGTGCAAAAGTCAATAAACGAATGTACCAAAATGTCTGGCTTAATGGACTTACAAATTAGTGACTATTGGTGGAATATCAACAGCAAAGGTGATTACAATCATCCGCACGATCATAGAGACAGTATATTGAGTGGTGTGTATTACATTGATATACCAAAAGAAAACATGGGCAATATACATTTTGAAAGAGAAGACAATGCAGAGTTTTTCTTACCAAGAGTTCTACCAAAAAGAAATCACATCAGTGCAGTAAGAGCCACATACAAACCAATCACTGGCGGCATATTAATTTTTCCAAGTTGGGTAAAACATTCTGTAGACGGCAATCTTTCAGACAGCATTAGAATATCAATGAGTTTCAACACTTCAATTGCCATGACAAAAGACAATGACGAACTGGCAAGATTAAACGGCTTCCCTCCATTGACAGAATAAAATATTTGTGTTATTATGTTTTAGATGGCTACATCTAAACAAAAAAAAGTTCTAATAGAAAAAATCAAAAACGATAGAAAGTTTTATGAACTTAGGTTCGAAGCCTATGGTGGAGAAGCAGTAATGGGCCATGTTACTAAAGAAGCCTATAATTATTGGAGCAAGAAACAAGTCAAATTAGGTGAGTATCTTGCAGAATATAGAGACATGAATATGCTTAACAAAGTGCCAAAAAAAGCACAGTTGGAAAAAGATTGGTATGAGCATGATGATATTACACACGCCAGCGGCTGTGAACTATCTGAAACTTGTACTTTGTATATTGACCAATATGATAAAGATTTTAAATTTGAGGACACCATTCACACTATTCCATTAGGTTATGAAGAATTAGGCAAATACGGAATCAAATGTATTGAGACTGGAACCTTTGATGCCGACCATTTAGCAGTAGAAAATAAACATTACCTGTTTGGTCAGAGTTTTGAAAAGGGTGTTTGGTATACAGAAGAAAAGATTAAGGCTGGCCCACATGGTTTGCATTTGGATCAAATACATCTAGAATATCAAGAAATTGAAGGCTGGCCCGTAATATGCCATGTTCAATATGATGGAGTTGAATATCATCTTACAGCAGATACACGAGGCAAATCATTTACAATTGAAGTCAGGGAAGGATATCAAAGCAAAGATTTTGGTAAAATTAATAACACAAATCCATGGATTGACTCTTGATTTTTCTTGGTAAGTTATTATATAATACAGTATCACAAGCAATTAAGGTGATAAATAATAATGTAAGTTGCTTGATAGGACTTACATTTACATTAACTTGCTTAACAAGGAGGAAAAGCGATGACAAATAAAGCACTATCTATATTCAATCAATTAAGACCTGTAACAGTAGGATTTGACAATGTGTTCGATCATTTCGAAAGAATGATGGGCGATCACAATTTCAATCAAATGACTGCTACAAACTTCCCACCATACAACATAGTGAAGACTGGTGAATACACTTATGACGTGGAACTTGCACTTGCAGGTTTTTCAAAAGACGACATAGATGTAGACTACAAAGACAATATGTTGACTGTTAAATCTAAGGAAAAATCTAAAGATGCAGACGTGGATGGTATGCTTCACAGAGGAATCAGTAAGAGATGGTTTGCAAAATCATTTACTATTGCTGACGATGTAGAAGTAAAAGGAGCAGAACTTAAAGATGGTTTGCTAAAAATATCTATGGAAAGAATTGTTCCAGAAGGTAAGAAAGCAAGATCAATCGAGGTAAAGTAACTTGAAATATGGGTAGGGTGGCAACACCCTGCCTAACTAACAATAAGAAGGAAATATGACAACTGATTTAGAAGTAAAAGTAGACTCGAAAGTAAAACAGATTTTGAAAACACCAAAAAATTATACCGTTATCATTCTAAATGATGAAGTTACACCAATGGATTTTGTTATTGAAATTATGGTTAAAATTTTCAAACACACTCTAGAAACAGCCAAAGACTTAACAATCAAGATTCACAAGGAAGGTTCTGCAGTAGTAGGATTATATACATATGAATTAGCAGAACAAAAAGGAACTGAAGCCACTAACGAAAGCAGAGACCGAGGATTTCCTTTACAAATAAAAATAGAACAAGAATGAAAAAATATCACTTTTGGGTAACACTGGAAAACAAAGCACCAATGAAAGTAGCAGAAGAAGGCAGAACAGCATCAGAAGCCAAATCAATTGTTGAAAGTAGATTTCCAAATGCCAAGGTAATGTTTGCGGAAGGATTTTAATGGGACTGAAAGAACTAACAAAAGAAGTACACCAAGACGCTGAACGACAAGGATTTGTTAAAGTATTAATGAGTGGACAAATGAGTGAAGAATTGTATGCAGAGTTCTTGTACAATCAACACGCAATATACAATCTATTAGAAGCCTGTGCAATGTCGCATGGACTATTAAATGACTTTCCACAAATACGCAGAGCACCAAGTATATTGGCTGACTTCCAAGAACTATGGAAAAAAGAAGATATGCCAGAACTTGCTCCTAGCACTGAAAAATATATTCAACACATGGCTACAATCAAAGAGGATCCTAAAAAATTAATGGCTCATATCTATGTGAGACACATGGGAGATTTAAGTGGTGGACAAATGATTAAAAAGAGAGCACCAGGCAGTGGCACAATGTATGAGTTTGGTAGAGCAGACATTAAAGAAATTAAAGAAAGAATCAGAAATAAAACAGATGACAGTATGGCAGACGAAGCCAAACTATGTTTTCAATCTGCTACAGAATTATTCAAAGACTTACACAATGCCGAAGAAAAAAAATAAAGACTTTCCAGGCAACTTAATCAGAGTTAAAATCTTAGAAGACGAAATCAAATATTTTAAAAGTTTAATTCAAGAAACTGATACAGGACATATCTATACAACAATAGACAGTTTAGAAACAAGAGTAAAAGCATTGAAAGGTATAGAGACCGACGATCCATTCATATCATGAGTATTATTTGGGACACATTAATAGACTGTAAAGAACAAATTATAACAGAGTTTGATTCTCGAGGTAAAGAAATACAAGAAGAAGGCATGGCTCAATTCAATCAACCAGACAATGGTTGGATCAATAGAGTATGGCAAACAGAAGATTGCAGACGTTGTCATATAGATGTTGTAGATGCTAGAGAGTCTAAAGGTTTATGGATGATGCACGTGTGTATCTTTCCTAATTTGGATAACAATGGTCCTATATATGGATTTGATGTGATTGCAGGTAAAAACAAAATGACTGGTGCTTTCCATGATTTTAGTAAAAGTTCAGGTGGAGAAGATCACCCGTTAATAGATTGGTTTAAAGAAGCAGTAGAAGAATATGTGCCTAGCAAAAAACGTGAACTACCACAATGGGCATTAAATATTTTTAGCGGTTCAATGGTTGCGGCAGGTAATGTTAGCAGTGAAGAAGAAAGCAAATCCATTGTAGATATGGCATTATCAAATTTAAAAGTATATTTTGATTCCATTGGTGAATACAAAAACACAGCAAAAGAAGAAGATACCACAGAAGCACAGAACTATTACTGCCATAATCAACAACAGAATCCGCATACTCCAAGGGTAATGAAGTCATTAGGACTTAAAGAAGAAGATGTTGAAGTGTTCTGTACAGACGCATTATTTCCAAAAATTCAAAAATAAGTATTTGACATCGACACCTAGTTGTGTTATTATTAACTTATGTTGAAATATCATAATATACAAGACATCAAAGTGAAACTGACTGCCATGAAACAGAAAAGCATGGAAGTAGAAAAAGCAGTTGTTGACAAAAAGCCTGAAGAAGAAATTAATTTTCTTGTAGAAGAAATACAACAGATGGCTATGGAAATTGCAAACGCATAATGATTGTCACAGTTTCGGGCACGAATAGAAAAATCACGGACTTAACTGAAAGTCTTGTGCAATATTGTGCAGATAAATTAAAAATTAAAGATTCAGTTGTGATTGATATTGAATTTTCAAAATCACTGTATAAGGAAGATGGTTTATTAGGTGAGGTTGATTTCGACGATTCCAATCATAATCCAAAAGAATTCACTATCACAGTCGACAGCACAGGATCCAGACGCAGAATGATGGAGACCATAGCACACGAAATGGTGCACGTGAAACAATATTCTAAAGGTGAACTAGTGGATCTATCCAGATCCAATTCAACCAGATGGCAAAACAACATCATCGATAAAAGCACAAATTATTGGGATCTTCCCTGGGAAATAGAAGCACACGGAAAAGAATTAGGACTGTTTATTAGATGGGCTGAGGACAAAGAACTGTCCAATCAAGTCTGGACACAAACACAATAAATTTCATAAACTGCTACTATATTTCGTTTGGAACCAAAAAATATAAATAGCAGTATATTATGAAGAAATACGAAAATTACAGTGCAGACGAACGAGCAGAAGTAAGTCTGTTTGATAATGACGTTCACTATCTCAACGGAGAAATTGAGGCAGAAAATGTCAGCAAAGCAATCAAATGGATCCTGTCTGCAAACCTTTCCAGAAAACCTAAGAGAACATTGACACTGTACGTCAACACAGTTGGCGGAGATTTGTACGAATCATTTGCGTTGATTGATGTGATGAGAAACAGTTATCATCATATTTCTACAATTGGAATTGGTGCTGTGATGAGTGCAGGCTTTATGATATTTGCCAGTGGTAAACAAGGCGAACGTTACATTGGTAAGAACACAGGTATAATGAATCATCAACACAGTGACAACATGGATGCCAAAATGCATGATATGAAAGCACAGATGAAAGAAAATAAAAACTGTGAACAAAGATGTATGCAAATTTTGAGAGATGCAACAGGTATGTCTATTCCAGAAGTGAATGCAAAATTTATTAAGAATCCTTCCGATCAATATTATACAGCCAAACAATTGGTTGATTTAAAAATAGCAGATCACATCTTGTAATAGATGTCTATTTGTTAGTAATCAAAAGTGCTATTTATCTGAATCTGGTTTAGTCAGATCATCTAGGGTGATTATATGGGATTTTGGAAAAGTTGTTGTGCCGTTTTCCGGTTCTTCAATCACACTTTTTGGTTTACGGCGTGACTGATTCTTGATCTGTTTATTGGCTTTTTTCTGCTCTCTCCGAATAACTCTGTCAGACTTTTTAACCATTTTAACATCTCCAAATATATTTAATTACCAGTTGACTTTATGCTCATTTAGTGTTATATTTTAGTTAATTTAGAGCAATCGAAGGTAAAAAATAGAAATAGGAGGCAAATTGAAAATAGAAGTAAGAAACAACAATGTAGAAAAAGCATTAAGGTTAATGAAGAAGAAAATGAAAACATCAGGTGTTTTCCAAGAACTAAAAGATAGACAGTATTATAAAAAGCCTAGCGAAGTGAAAAGAGAAAAGGCAAAAGAGAGAATGGTCAATCTTAAAAAAGCACAAAAATTAAGAAGAAATTTTTTATAGTATGGACGGATGGCTGTATTGGTCGGTTCCGAAGAAAAGAGTTAGCCACTATCTATTTGTTATGTGGATAGCAATTTTTATATTGCCAATTCTTTTTGGATTAAAGTTGACCACACTAGGCTATTTGTTGAATGTAGTTTGGCTTGATTTTATATATTATATAGGTTACAAACGATCACGAGAATTAAAAAACAAACACAAGGATGATGATGGAAACGACACATTTTGATGACAAAGTAACAATAGAATGTTTAAAGAACGGACAAAAAGTTGAAGCGTCTGTTCTATCATTCAGAGAAAATGAATTCCTGACAGCAGTGGTACAGAAAACTGCCAAAATTAATATGCAATGGAACTCATCTAAAAACTTATACATCGGTAGACAGGTTGGTTTGGAGTTTGTCACTGAAGGTCCGCAGAAGTTTGTAAGCAAAAGCGGAAGATAGTTTACAATTTGGTAAACCTACCTTATTGACTATTTCCTTAAAAGAATGTATATTAATGTTAATATGTTAGACATAATAAAAAATATGTTTTCAGATGTATCGAATACCGAGCAGTTGAAAACAAACAAAGGAGTTAGCTCAATGGCTAAGAAAAAAACTATGACTATACAAAAAAGAGTAGAGACTGCTTTACTTAACGGTGAAGCATTAACATCAAGTGCTATTAAAAATAGATTTGGTGCTGGTAATCCAGGTGCAGTAATTCAAGCATTAAGATTCAAAGGTTTACCTGTGTTCTTAAACACTAACAAAAGATCAGGTGTTAAAGTATACAGAACAGGTAAAGCATCTAGAATGGTAGTAGGCTTAGGATACAAAGCATTAGCAAAAGGTGTACAACTATAATTGTATAGTTTTTAACTAGATTAAAAGGCGGCTTCGGTCGCCTTTTTTTATGGCTTGACTTTCAATACGTTAGGCAGTATAATTTAATAAAAAGGATGAAAAATCTATGAGTGAATTTAAACAAGGAATTTTCAATGCTTTACACCTATTAGGTACAAGCAGTTTGGCTTTAGCCATCATCTACACCTTAGGTCATATTGTGATTGCAATGACAGTTGTCAGTCTAATGACGGGTGCCAGTCTTTTCGAAGCAGGTGTTGTGGCTTTAATCGAACCTAGTATAAATGGTGTGTGGTTCTATGTGCTTCATAAAGTTTGGCGTAAATTTAGCAAAGATCCAAAAGCAAAAGCATTCGACGAGTAAAACATAATAAAATAACCTTAGGCTGGATATGCCGATAACAGAGGATATAAGATGAGCAAACACGCAGATATTGTTAATGAACAATATAATCATACAGAGAGTAATTTCGTATCTCTACAAACACGTATAACAGAAGCATTCAAACTAGCACCAAAATTTGAAGCACAACTTGAAGCAGTTGTAGAAGAATTCAAAAGACGTAATAAAGACAATTGGTCTTCATTCAGTGAGATGGCATTGGTACAGGCAATTCCTGTAGATTTTAGTAAAATACTAATTGACTCAACAATGCAACGTCCATTGAATATGCGTCATGTGTTAAAGATCCTAAACTATTTCAGTCAAACTATGGTAATGCCTATACAGGTTTACAAAGAAGGCGACAACTATATTGCTTGGGACGGACAACACACCAGTATTGCACTCTACCTTATACTCACAAAAGTATTTGGTGAACTTCAAGCAAACACAATGATTCCTGTAAACATTTATCCAGTAAAACAAAAACTAGAAATTCGTAGGAACTTCATTTTACTAAACGGTGATGCTAAAGAAAAGTTAGATTTTATCGATACGTATCGTCAAATGGTTTACGGCGCCATAATTGATAACAGTGATGATCCAATTTGGCAGGACACTGCTAAAATTAATGACTTGCTTAAAGACGCAGGTCTATTTGCTACACACGAAAAGTTTGGTGACGAAAGAGAGTCAGGTGCATTCACATTGTTAGCAGATACAATTATGACCAAGAAGTTGGAAAAACGTAAAGACGTTGATGTTACTCGTATGTTTGCCAAGTATTGGGTTTATATAAATGAAGAACGTCCAGTACAAGCCAAAGAAGCAAGAATGCTTTATGAATACTTTGATGCTTGTTTTAAAGATGGGTTGAAAATAGATGACAAGTATCTACTAGACTTCGCATTATTTTGTAAAGAATACTTTGAAGCCAATTGGAGTGAAACAGGATCGTTCTGGAGCAAGGCAAAACTGTCATATGAAACTTGGTATAAGAAAGCAAATCCAGAAGAGTTTGAAGAAAATGGTTTAAAAGGCTTTACAACAGAACCACGTTTTGGTGTTCCGTTTCTTATTGCACAAATTAAGAAAAGCACTAAACTTAAAACACCCAAGTACAAACATCTGTATGCAGTTGACAAAACGGATCTTTGGTAATGATTCGTAATCCAGACAAAGACAAGTTCAAAAGTTCTGCTGTCTTAACAGAACAACAACTTAAAGGAAACACCTGTATGTTGCAAGACTGTGACAACAAGTTGAGTATGTATGAAGGGCCAGGCAGTCAAACATTGTGTAGAGAACATCAATTGGAATGTGTAGAATATGGTGGCATGGGTAAAGCAGAAAGACCACACACGTTCTACAGAGGTTGGGATTGTGTTAAATGTGGCTATGATCCTAGAACAGACGAATTAAGATTTGGATACATTGATGATGAATATCACAAGTTAAGAGCCATGCGTGGTGTAATGCATGGTGACCATATACATCTTAAAAGTAGGGGCGGAGATGACTCCAAAAGCAACATTCAAACCCTGTGCGTTCTGTGTCATATGGCAAAAACCTATGGTGAAAAGGACTATTTGGGCACAAAAAAGTTGCCCACAGACAAAAAACCCGCATAGACTGGGACTTCTTTAATCACATTTTTGGTTGACTTTTTGGTAGTTCAGACTGTATAATAATATTATAACAAGGCAACAACAGAGAGGCACAAATGCAAACACAAATAGACACATACATAGAAAACATTAAAAAAGATTATGTTGGTTGGAACAATCCAAAAACAGAAACAGAAAGAACTGTTAGAGACAATATGGTTAAAGAGTTCTGTGAAAGTATCACAGTAAAACCGGGCAAGAAATATATTAAAGTAATGACTGGTAATCATGGTAGTGGTAGATCAGTTCATTCGTTTATAGCAAGTAAAGACTTTGTATCTTCTAAAGGTGTAGAGTTTAAAAAAGGTGATATCCTAAAAGCGGCAAGTTGGGCAATACCGGCTCTGAATGCTCCAAGAGGTAACATTTTTGGTGAGTACATTGTTAAATGGACAGGTGCTTGTTATATGAATGGTCAAAAACAATTGATGGTTTAATGAGCAAACTGATAGACGAACAAATGGACAAAATGTACAAACACTTTAAAAAAATAACAGGAGAAAAAAAGATGATAAAAGAAGATGTAAAACAAGTAGTTAAATTTGTAAACGCAAAAGTAGAACCAATGACAATGTGGGGAGTAGCCAAAGAGGCGGCTGTTGATGCCGTGGACACATATATGGAAGGTAAAGAAGAACCTATGTATTGTGGATTTGCTAATATCTCAATAAGACCTGCACAAGGTAAATTTGTTGGTTGGTTAAAGAAACAAGGTATTGGTAGCAATGGTTATAGAGGTGGTTGGAGAGTATCCTACTACGATATTATGCCAGAGAATCATCAGTACAGAAGATGTCAATCTTTAGACATTAAAGAAGTGGCTTGTGATGCCTTTGCAAAGGTATTAGAAGAACAGTATGGTTTGAATGTAATGAGCGAAAGTAGAGCAGACTAATTGGTTGACTTTTTGGTCATTAGAAACTATAATAATAAAATAAGGCAAATTAATTAAGGCAACATAAAGGGCACATATGAAAAACACAATATACGTACTAGAAGGCACTTACAGAAAAACTTCAGTAGAAAATCAAACTTTCCAACTTGTAAAAGGTTATCAACCACACCCTCACAAAGAAGGTGGATTCATTACAGTTAAAATAGAAGACCTGGCAAAATATCCAGGTGCTACTAAAAAACAAATTAGAATTAATGTAGAGAATGAGAATCAATTAAGAGACTCTGCTCCTGAACAACCTAAAGAAGAATCAGATGCAGAAACTGTTGAAAGAATGAGACAACGATTTGATATTTTAACAGACATGACTAAAGCCACTAAAAAAGGCGACGTGAGAGCAATGATAGTTAGTGGCCCTCCAGGTGTTGGTAAATCATTTGGTGTTGAGCAAGTGCTTGACAGATATGGAGTTGTGAGTACACTAGGTAACACAAGACCCAAATATGAAGTTGTAAAAGGTGCAATGAGTCCTATAGGATTATATTGTAAATTGTATAACTTTTCTGATGCTGACAATGTGTTGGTGTTTGATGACTGTGATTCTATATTGTTAGATGATTTAAGTTTAAACATATTGAAGGCGGCATTGGATTCTAAGAAGACTAGAAAAATATGTTGGAACACAGACTCGCATATGTTGAGAAGAGAAGGTGTGCCTGATACTTTTAACTTTGCTGGGTCAGTTATTTTTATTACAAACATTAAATTTGATAATGTAAAGAGTAAGAAATTAAGAGATCATTTAGAAGCATTGGAAAGTAGATGTCATTATATTGATCTTACAATTGATACTATCAGAGAGAAGATATTAAGAATTAAGCAGATTGTCACAGATGGTATGCTAAAAACATATTCACTACCAAAAGATACAGAAGATTCTATTGTATCATTTGTAGATGAAAACAAAAGACAATTGAGAGAAATCAGTCTTAGAACTGTGCTTAAAATTGCTGATTTGGCAAAAGCCTTTCCAGAAAATTGGAAAGATATGGCAAAACAAACAGTATTAAAACCAGTATAGGAGTTGACTTTGATGCCAAAAGATAATAAAATTAGTACAATGAGAACACAACCGCAAGAAATTATTGCTAAACTAGAAGCAGACAATAGCAGGTTAGCAAAAGAAAAGATATTGCTAGAAGCAATGAACGAAGGACTGGATGAATTCTTTGAAGGTTTGAAGATGTGTTTGGATAAACTTTATACTTTTGGCGTTAAACAAGTGCCTACAAAAGATGAAGTTATTTCTGCACAAGGTTGTAAATGGGAAGTATTCAAAGAACTAGCAGAAAGATTACACGCAAGAGAACTTACGGGTCATGCGGCAAGAGATGCCATTGAACTTGTAATGAGTTCGGCGACAGCAGAACAATGGAATGGTTTTTATAGAAGAATATTAATAAAAGATTTAAGATGTGGAGTTTCAGAAAAAACTGTAAACTCTGTGGCTAAAAAGAATAAGTTTGGCAAGTACATGGTGCCCGTGTTTACTTGCCAACTTGCCCATGACAGTACAAACCATGAAAAGAAGTTGGTGGGTAAGAAGATGTTGGAAGTAAAATTAGACGGAGTTAGAGTGGTTACTATTGTTTATCCAGATGGTAAAGTGGATATGTTCAGTCGTAATGGAAAAGAGTTTACTAACTTTGGACACATACAAACACAAATTAGTGATGTTGTTAAATCCAGTCCACCACCATACCCAGTTGTATTAGATGGTGAAGTGATGAGTGAAAACTTTCAAGACTTGATGAAACAGGTACATAGAAAGAGCGGAGGTACAGCCAAAGATGCAGTGCTTCATTTGTTTGACTTTTTACCATTAGAAGATTTTAAAAAAGGTGCTTGGGACAAAACACAGACGTTGAGAACTCAAATGTTAAAAGCCTGGTATGAACAACACAAAACCAATTTAGACGCCGTTACAGTGCTGGACCATGAAATTGTGGACTTAGACACACCCGAAGGTCAAAAGACTTACACAGAGGTGAATAAGAGGGCCGTACAGGGAGGTTATGAAGGTATTATGATTAAAGATATTGATGCTTCGTATCAATGCAAAAGAAGTCATGCTTGGTTAAAATTAAAGCCATTTATAGAAGTAAGTTTAGAAATTAAAGCCACAGAAGAAGGCACAGGAAGAAATGTAGGCAAATTGGGTGCATTGATTTGTGAAGGTTTAGATGATGGCAAATTAATTAAAACAAATGTAGGTTCTGGGTTATCAGATGATAATAGAGATCAGTTTTGGAAAAACAAAGAACAATTAGTAGGTCAAATCGTAGAAGTGAGAGCAGACGCTGTCACAAAGAATCAGGATAGCGAACAAGAATACTCATTAAGATTTCCAAGATTTATGAGATTCAGAGGATTTGAAATTGGTGAAAAAATCTAAAGTGATTGCAGTAGGATATGAAAATATAAGATTAGAACCTTGGAACGGACCTCCATACATTTACTCTGTAAAAGTAAATGGCAAAATAAAACGAATGAGTGGATTTGATGAAGAACATATTAAGAATCAACTGTATCCAAAAAAAGCCACAATGATTAGAAAGATTAAAGATGTATAAACCATTACCAGACGGCATAACAATAAAAGAGTCAAGTGTACAAGGCTTGGGGTTATTTGCTACAAAAGATTTTGATCAAGACGTAGTACTAGGCATTGTGCATATTATGAATAAAAATTTTTCGCATGGAGCAATTAGAACTGCCTTAGGTGCATTTTACAATCATTCAGATAACCCTAATTGTAAGAATCTTGCAGGCTTCTGGCATCAACTGCCAGTAAAATATCTAGTAACAACAAAGCCTATTAAGGCAGGCGACGAACTGACTGCAAAATATTCTTTGTATAATGATTTTAAGGACCAGTGGTAATATAGATGGCTAAAAAGAAATACAATGCATACGATCATATGGCTCAATTAGGTAAAGTGACTGGCTTACTAGAAGCACAGACTAAAATTCAAAACCAATTGATTAAAGAACAAAAAAAATTAAAACTATTAGAACATTTAAAATTAGTGAAGAATATTAAAAATGACTAAAGAAGTAGACATAATAAAGAAAGCAATGGCGGACAACAAGAAAGTTTTCTTGAAAGAGATGAAACAACTCAACAATAAGATTGATGATTTGGACAAGCGTCTATCCAAACATATTGATTTTATAGAAAGGGTGTATGGACCGTTATCAAACAGTATTGACAAGTTCAAGAAATTTTTTAGATGATATGAATTATAGTTCTAGTCAGTGTGGTTGGTGTAATAGATTGCGTAACTGGGCAATAGATGTTGCCACGGTCCTGTTCAACGATTCTAGAAATGACCTTAGAGCATTGCCTAAAACAGTTAGATTACAATTACTTGTTACTTTAAGTTTTATTTGGTCCACTGCCTTTACCATTTACATATGGGGAATGATGAGAGTTGATATATGGTTAGGTTGGTTTGGTGGTCACATTGCGATAATATTTGCGTCATATGTTACATTCAAACAATTCCATGGAGCAAGTAAAAGATATATTGATTATAGATTTGATGGCTATCATTCGGGTGGCAGAGCAAGAGGAGGAATGATTGGCATTGATGGTACAAGAGTTGAATTCGATCCAGATGATCCAGGAGGTGAACATGAATAAGATTATTGATCCAAAGAATCCACATACAGTGGGAAAGAGTGCATGGAATTTAGGAAATCATGTATTGATTATTCTATTTGTTTCAGCAATAATTTTTGTGATTAAAGCAAGTTATGGGTAAGAAAGAATTAGATCAATTTGAAATAGAGGCAAAGACTTCCGGTGGAGCAGTCTATGAACTTGGTGTTAAAACTTCCAAACACGACAAAGCCGTTAGAAGACTGGCACAACCACTGATGGCAAAACATTGGAAAGACAGTGTAACCAATCTACATAGAATTTATAAGGTAGCAGAATATCTACACGAAAGAACAAAGAGATTAAAATGAAACGACATGACATATTTTCTGTCCCCATATGGGAGTTCACATACAGTGAAGCAGAAACATTTAGAGAAAAAATTGTTCCGTTGTTTAAAAACATTGAAAAGAATAATCCAAATAAAGACATGACGTACACCAAAGAAGGTTACACCAGTTATGGTCCAATCACTAACATACTAGATTATGATGAGTGTGCAGAAATGAAAAATTTTATTATGGGCAATATAGTTGACGCAGTAAAAGATTTAGGATTGGAAGGATATTGTAATATGACCGGCAGTTGGTTTAACAACAATAGAAAATACAGCAGTCATGGTCCACACAATCATATTCCAGACACAATAAGCGGAATCTATTATGTACAAGCAGAGGAGAATGATGCAAGAATTACTTTTCATGACCAGAACAAAATAAGTAATTGGCCCTGGAAAGCACCAGCAATGATGAGTGATCTCACAAACAGAACACACAGTTTCAAACCCAAAACTGGCAGACTGTATCTATTTCCAAGTTATGTTGAACATTCTGTTGAACAACAACTATCAGACAATGAAAGGATTAGCATTAGTTTTAATGCTTTCGTAAATTAATGGAGTTAATTGTATTTGCCACAGTGTTCACATTACTAGTTTTATTAACAGGATATATAGGACCAAGAAGATGAAATCATATACTGTAGACATCAAGAGAGGCGATAAAATAGAAGTTGGAAGATTTAGAAATGTTCTAGCCACAGTGCTAAACATTGAAACAGACGAGCACGGACAGCCTGTAATTGTTACTTCAAAAGGCAAAAAGAAACTTTTTACTTGTAGAATTACAAAACTTTCTCCTGGTGCAAAGACCCCAAAACAAATTCTTTTAGAAGGCAAAAGAAAGAAAAAGACTTGATTTTTCTCTGAAGAGACTATATAAGGTTATAGTATGAGTGAAATTCAAGAGATAAAAAAACCTACAATTCAGGAACGAATTCAAAAAAGGGTTCATGAAATATTGGAACCAATTGAAGTTTGGTTGGATAGATATGTGATTCAACCTGATAAATTTAACCCTGATAAATTTAAATTAATAGATGTGTTCAAGAAAGAACAAGTGGGCGGTGTACACGCAAGAAAGATCATGGAAATGTACGAACCTCAATATCAAGAATACAAAGACTTGTTATTATTAAGAGAAAAAAATTTAAAGTTTAAAGAAATAACAGATGAAGAAGACAACGATTCTGAGGAAAGACAACTGTTGGAATCATATGAAGATGTTGATAATGACATAATCCAAAAAGGAATCAAAGCATACGATAATATTTTTGAAGCCTGTGATAGAATGATAGCAATTGCCAATGCTAATCGCAAGCCAAGAAAGAAAAAAGAGAAATCACCTGAGAAATTAGTATCTAAAATGCAGTTCAAAGCAGAAGAAGAAAAATTATCGCTCAAATCAATTGATGCAACAGAAATTATATATGCTGAACAACTTTGGGTATACAATACCAAGACTAGAAAACTAGGGCATTACAAAGCAAAGGTGTTGGACCCAAGAGGATTGAGCCGACCAGGAACAGGCTTAACAGTTAAAGGAACATCCATAAAAGGCTTTGATGAAGAACACAGTGTTCAAAAAACACTCAGAAAACCCGAACAGCAGTTGAAAGAGTTTGCTGATTCAGGCCCCAAGAAGGTAGTAGAGCTATTTGACGCTATTAAAACAATGGGTATTAAACTGAATGGACGTGTTAATTCTGAAGTCATTTTGTTAAGAGCAGTTAGATAAATAACTGTGTATGAGCATTAGAGACGACATAATTTCAATTAAAAACGGATTAGTTACATTGGGCGATGCAATAGAAAGCCTAAGTGTACACGCATCTGCTGACGAAACAGTTGTAAATTCTAGCAAATCAGTAAATTTTGCTGGTTCAGAAAAAACGCCAATCTATGGCAAAGGTTTACAATGGAGCGGATTTGGCAACACAAAGATGTTGAACTTCCAAGCAAACCCAGATAGATTATGGAGTTCAAACACTTTAGACTTACACAGAGATGCACATTACTCAATTGATAACACAGTTGTTCTTTCATCAGAAGAATTAGGACCAACAGTTAAAAATTCAAATTTAAGATCAGTTGGTGTATTAAACGGATTAGCAGTAAATGGTGATATGAACCTTGATCAGTTTGTGTTCTGGAATTCAGGAATGAACAGATTAGGTGTTGGTATTGAAGCAGGTAATGGACAATTATCTGTTGCTTCTAACTATGTTGAATTTAGAGTTCAACCTAATGAAGTAGATGCTGAAGTTGGAACATACACAACACACGATTTAAGAATTCAAACAGATAGTACAGACAGAATACTTGTAAAAGCAAACGGTGATGTTACTATCGGTACACAAGGTGGAACAGATAAAAAAGTCAAGATACACGGAAAACTTGCAGTAGGCATCAACAACATAAGAGATGATGCAGACTTTGAAGTAGCCGGTCCAGTAAGAATGGAAGGAAAACGTTTCAGTGTTGCAGATGACATACCAACAGTTGGTGTTCATGCTAAAGGTGACATTGTTTGGAATTCTAATCCTGTACCAGGTAGTGTAGTTGGCTGGATATGTGTTAACACTGGCACTCCAGGCGAATGGAAATCTTTCGGAAATATTTCACAATAAAAAGATCAGTAGGCATATGGGAATGGCTCGGAAGAGTTGCACCATTGACTGCCTTGATGATTCTTTGTATCATACTGGCATTTGATTTTACATCTTGGATCAGTTATCTTGTATCTGCAATAGCATTGTTATTTGCCATTACAGCATTCACATGGTGGTGGTGGGTAATTTATGCAGTCAAAGACATATTTAGATTGTTGAACAGTGCGAACAAAAGATTTGCTGAAGTGTTGGTGGAACTTAAAAATATCAAAAAAGATACAATCAAAATTAAAAAAAGAAATAAACGTTAATAATCAAACAATTTATTTTTGTATTCCACAGTCATGTTGTTGTAGTAACTGCCTTTGGCAAGATTTTTCCTAGCACCATTTAATTTTTTTCTTTGTTGCACTAGTAATAAATTGTGCTTGCCATTACCTGTTAATATGTTTTTTATTTTAGTTTTGGCTTGTCTATGATCTGGCAAAAACACAAATTCAGGATATTGTTTTTTCAACTTTAATGCATAAGTTTCTAAACCTGACTTACTAATTTTTTTTGGAAACACAAATATAGTGACTTCTTGATGACATTTGTCAACATCAATGAGCATTTTTTCACACTCAACAATGGACCATGATGCATTTTTGGCATAAGGACAGATTGAAACTCCATTAAGACTTTTTTGTGGTTTTACAATTTTAGCCATCCACTCGACCACATCTGTGTAAATAGAACTGTTCATTATAAAAGTATTTAATATGTTAGTAATAGGAAATGGCGAGAGTCGAACAGAACTTGATATAGAATCATTCAACTTACCCACAGTTGGTTGCAACGCAGTATTTAGAGATGTAAAAGTAGATCATTTGGTGTGCTGTGATAGACGTATGGTTCGTGAAGCCATCAATCACGTAAACACTCAACAGAGTTGTGTGTACACTAGACAGGACTGGTATGAAGATTTTGATGTGATGCCTGTGCCTGATTTGCCTTATAATGGTGAACTGAGACAAGATGATCCTTGGCATTGGGGAACGGGGCAGTTTGCTTTGTTGGTTGCTTTACAGTATGCTGTCACAGAACATATTCATATTGTAGGCTTTGATCTGTTTGGTATAGAAGGATATGTGAACAATGTCTACAAAAATACCAAATCCTATGATGTCAGTTCAAAACAACAAGTGGATCCATCGTATTGGATATATCAAAATAAGAAAATATTTGAACATTATCCCAAACAAAAATTTAATTACTATGTGGAGGAAAATTTTCCATTACCAGAAAGTTGGAAAAATATACCAAATTTAAAAATTATTCCATTGACAGACTTGGAAAAAAACATTATAATTTAAACAATGAGGACTTTAAAAACGTCGACCCTCTTTAAATACTCCGCCGTTATAACAGGAGAAAAATATGAGCAAACATTATAGTACAAAACATTATGGACACAACATTGGTTTATCAGCAGTGTTCAGACAACCTAACGCAGATCATTCGCATTGTCATTTTTTGCATGGATACAGTCTAGCATTTACATTTACATTTGGTTGTGATAAATTAGACAACAAAAACTGGGCAGTGGACTTTGGAGGATTGAAACCTCTTAAGGCATGGCTGACAGATTCATTTGATCACAAACTTTGTTTAGATGTTAATGATCCACATTTGGAAAAATTTAAAGAACTTGAAGCACTGGACTTGGCAGACATTAGAATGTTCGATGGTGTTGGTGCAGAAAAATTTGCCGAACACGCCTTTAACTTTGCAGACAAACTTATACGTGAAGCAACAGACAATCGTTGTTATGTAGTGAAAGTTGAATGTGCTGAGCATGGAGCCAACAGTGCAATCTACGAAGGCTAATGATCAATTACATTGTTTGTTTAAAATGGGGTAACAAATATGGTCCGGAGTATGTTAATACACTGGAACAAATGGTACGAAGGTATTGTACTTTACCATTTGAATTTGTTTGCTTCACAGAAAATCCACAAGGACTAAACAGCACAGTTAAGGTGATGCCTATTGCACAAAGTTATGGTGTAAATGGTTGGTGGCATAAACCTTTGTTGTTCAATCCCAGTTTACCTTTAGAAGATCCACAAGGCACAATTTTGTACATTGATCTTGATGTGATTGTTTTTAGAAGCATAGACAAACTGTTGACCTACAAGCCTAACGAATTTTGTGTGATTAGAGACTTCAACAGATGTAATAATCCTAAATGGGATAGATTTAACAGCAGTGTGGTCAGATGGAATATTGGTCAACATCCTCAAATTTATAGAGATTTTATTAGTAACCCTGCCGCACCTGTGCGTAGATTTCATGGAGATCAAGATTGGTTGTATGCTCAAGTGAAAAATGATTTTAATTTTTGGCCCGACGAGTGGGTAATGAGTTACAAATGGGAGATGCGAGGAAAACCACCTATGGTAAGAAAAAAAGACGGGACAAAAGATTTTATATCTCCAGGCATACCAAATATACACCCACAAACATCTGTTGCTGTGTTTCACGGAGACCCACAACCTAAAAATTGCCAGGATCCATGGTGCAAGGAGAATTGGAAATGAATTACAATATAGCAAATATGTTCGCAACACCTGTGTTAAAATTTGACTTTGCCAATCACAAAGACAACACAAAACTTTTAGAACTGATTGAATCTTGGGACACAGGATCACACGCATTGGTATCTGGTGCTCAAAGCAGTTACATGAAAAGCGACAAACACATTCTTGATCATGAAGATTTAAAAGACTTGAAAGCAGATTTGCAAAAAGCAGTTGATATTTACTGTGACAAAGTAGGACTTGGCAACAACGTAAAAATTAGCATGAGTTGGTTTAATGTTCTAGAAAAAGGTCAAAGTGTAAATTTACACAGACACGAAGTCAGTGTGTTGAGTGCGGCATATTATGTAAAAGCAGATAAAGACAGTGCAGGACTAAATTTTAAAAGTCCAATTGATCCTTATAGAATGCACGAGTATTTTGTTAAGAACACAGAGTACAATGTTAAAAATGTTGAAGTGGCTTGTGAACAAGGCACATTATATCTATTTCCTAGTTGGTTAGAACATTATACCAATCCTAATCAAACAGATAAAAGAATAACTATTTCCTTCAATACAATGTATGTTTAAGTTTGACACATACCAAAATTTGTGTTATAATAGAGCATGACTAGACGTATTGGATTTTGCTGTCAATGGTTCCACCATGATAGAACTCTTAAAAAGAAACAATTAGAAGAAATTGAAAGACCAATGAACACACGTTCAACTACTGTGCGTTGGTTAAATGAACACAAAGACGAAGCAGAAGCAAAACTAGATTTTGTATTCAAACACAACATACAAGGTATTAAAAATTTAATCCTTAAAGTTTCCACACTGCCTAAAAGCAGACGTATGTGTAGAATTTCATCTCCCATATTACCTGTAGCAACGCAGGCTGATTGGAGATACTATTGGGACAAACCCGAGATAATAAAATATTGTGAAAAACATTTTGCTGAAGCAGGCGACTTGGCAAGATTGCATGATGTAAAGATCAGTTTCCACCCAGGACAATTTACTGTACTTGCATCTGAGACTCCAGACATTGTGGATCGTAGCATAGATGAATTTGAATATCATGTGAACATGGCACGTTGGATGGGATTTGGTAAATCATTTCAAGATGGTTGTAAAATTAATGTACACATCTCTGGTAGACAAGGTCCTCCAGGTATTATAAAAGCATTACCTAGACTGTCGCCTGAAGCAAGAAACTTGATCACCATAGAGAATGACGAAATGGGTTGGGGATTAGAATCCAGTTTGGAACTAGAAAAACATTGTGCCTTGGTACTAGACATACATCATCATTGGGTGCGTACAGGAGAATATCTACAAGCCACAGACGACAGAGTGAAAAGAGTTGTGGACTCATGGCGTGGTGTTAGACCTACCATGCACTATTCTTATTCAAGAGATGAATGGTTGACACCTGCATACAGTGATGTAGATACTATGCACACTGGCTTTCATGACATGGAAACACTTTTATCTAAAGGTTGTAAGAAACAAAAATTGAGAGCACACAGCGAACGATTACCAAATCGTGCTGTGAATGAATGGGCATTGAGTTTTCTACCGCAACTAGACATACAAGTTGAAGCCAAGATGAAGAATCAAGCGGCGGAAGATTTACACAATCAGGCTGTTGAGTTGGGTTTAGTATAACGATAAATATCGTTATGAAACTAGAACAATTTACTGAATCAAAACAAAATAGAGAATCAAAACTAGAAGTGGTGAAACTGCCTTTCAAAATGAAAGAACTATCACCTGTATTATCTGAAGCAAATATAGATTATCATTACAATGTATTAACCAAAGCATATGTGAGAAGATACAATGATGGTGAAGGTGATGCAGATTTTAATTACGGTGGAGCGAAACTTCACAATATGTTTTGGTTACAATTACAAGCACCTCGTCCAGGTAACAAACCAACTGGTGAAATTAAAACTTTAATAGAATCAAAACACGAATCATTTGAAGCATTCAAAAAAGAATTAATTAGATCAGCAATGACCATACAAGGTTCAGGCTGGGTGTATGTTGCCAAAAATGGTAATATCAAAACTACACCAAATCAATCATACAAAACAGACATTCTAATGCCTGTAGATATGTGGGAACATTCATTTTCGGATTATGTTCCTGCTAAAGATGCCAAGAAAAAATACATTGAAGGTATGATGAGAATAATTAATTGGGAGTCAATAAATTTAAGACTACAATCTTAAAAAAAAGGAGACTAATATGATCAATCAAGTACAAAAATGGATTAATGCCAGAATCAAAGAAAGAACAACACTAGATGGTGCTCTTTTAATTGCGGCAGGAATTTGTTTTTTAATATTCAAACCGATCGCTTCGATTGTTGCTTATGCGGCAATTGTGTATGGTGGTTGGACTATTTGGAAATCAGAGTAATCACAATTTACTGATAGGAATGTCACTGGATGCATTCATACCCAAAACCTGTCTTTGTTTTACACCTTGTTGTTGAGCAAAACGTTTTGGGTCGCATTCAGAACACACGTGTTTATAAAAAGTAGATAGACGCTTTTTTTCAACTTTGCCTTTGGCTCTTTTAAATTCTTTCTCACACGCATCACATTTAAAGACATGAAACGTTTTAGTGCGTTTGCATTGGTGTTTCACACCTAGTTTGCTCACACGTTCTGTCTTGGATACTGCAATTTTTTCACCTAAATACATACAGGTATTTACATTAGCATTTGTAAAAATTCCATAAATACAACAAACGATAACATTGCATTATGGCTATTTTAACACTGACAAGCACTGCACAGACGCAAATTAAGACACTGTGCGAAAAAAACAGCAAGTATGCTGTTAGATTGGGTATTAAAGGCGGTGGATGTGCTGGTTTTTCCTATGATTGGAGTTTTGCTGATCAATCACAAATTGAATCAGGAGATGAACTAATCGAAGTTGATGGTGGGAAATTAGTGATAGATACCAGTAGTGTGATGTTCTTGTTTGGAACTGAGATTGATTACGTTAATGAAGTATTTGGTTCACAGTTTCAAATCAACAATCCAAACACCAAGAGTGCTTGTGGTTGTGGAGAAAGCATTCAATTTGATATGGACAGAGTAAATGGCTAAACAGTTTATTAATATTGGAATAGAAGGGAACGATGGTACTGGTGATAGTATCAGAGATGCGTTCAATAAATCCAATGAAAACTTTACAGAGTTATATGCTGTATTTGGACAAGGTGGACAAATAGGTTTCACTTCATTGTCTGATACACCTGATCAATTGGGTGCAAACAAAATTCCTGTAACAAACGCGGCTGGTACGGCAATTACAATGAAAGGAATATCTGGTACAGGTATTTCTGTGGACTTTACAGATCCTAACAATCTTTTACTTACAGTTAATTCAATTGATATCAGCACAGACACTGCACCAGACTTTGGTGGACCATTAAATGCCAATGCTTATGCAATTGGTAATGTAGGCATCAGTCAATCAGCAGTAGATGATTTCAACAGCACACATGGAACAAGTATCACTGAAGACGATTTAGTTATCGATAAAGGTTATGCAGATAGAAGATATCTTAGAAGTTCAGGAGTTGGTGGTGTTGCTGGAGAAGTTAGAATTCGTCCAGAGCCTGCCAATGCAACTGAATACACAAAAACAATTTCTGCCTATGTAAGTGGAAATTTAAATATTCCAACACACGGATTCACAACAACATCGAATGGTTTACCTTTTGTTTACAATTCAACTGGAACAGATGCCAACAATGTTACAAGTGGACAAAATTATTTTATTAGATATATTGATGCTAACACAATTTCTTTACACACATCATCTGCAGAAGCAACCAATGACAATGATGCTACAAGAATTAAAATTACAGTATCAGGTGGTACTGGCACACAAACAATAACTGACGGAGCATACAACAGTTCACTTTCAGGAAATTATCTTTCAACTGAAGCAATACAAAGAACATCAGCAGTAAGACGTCAAGGTGACACAATGACTGGTGCTCTTTATTTGAATGATCACCCAGGAGATTTAGCAGGAACAGGAACTCCAAATGGTGCTGACGATTTACAAGCGGCTTCAAAATTTTATGTTGACACAACATCATATGCTTCTACAACAAATTTATTTGTAAGCCAAGATGGTGATGACACAATGTCAGGAGTACCTGCTGACAAATATGGTAGATCATTGGCATATGCTTACAAAACTCTTTCTAAAGCGGCTCAAAGAGCAGAACAAATTATTGAAACATCTCCATTTGAAGCAGGACCGTACACGCAAATAATAACTTACGGTAGTGGTTCAGGAAATTCTGTAGTAGCAACACAAGGTATAACTTCACCATCAGGACAAACGCAATTAGAATTTTTAATGGCGGCAAACAGACAGTTTATTATTAAAGAAACAATTGCTTACGTAAATGCCACATATCCAAATTTTTCATATGATACAGCATTGTGTGAAAGAGATTTAGGATTAATTGCAGATTCTGTGGTTATTGATGTATTGAGTGGTTTAACAGCAAACTTACAATCTATTCAAGCAGGAAAAAGATATTACTCCAGCAACAGTGGATTAAAAGCAATCAATCAACAATCTACTGAAACATTAGGAGCAATTGTATTTGCTCAAAGTTTAGTGGTTAACTTTGTTTTAACTAACACTGCACCTGGTACTTTATACCAATCTAATGTTACACAAACAATTGATATCACTAAAGTAGTTCCTCAATCAGGAAAAGATTCTGCCAATGCTAAATTTGAAATTATAAAAGGAATTATCCAAAATTACAATTATATTGTTACAGCAGTAGATGGTAGCACTTACACATTAACAATTTCAAACGGTAACACAGGTTATGTAGATCAAAACCAACCAACCAACAAAGATTTAGTTCCAGGTAAAATTATAATAGGTAAAACTTCTGGAGCAAAAGGTGAAATAGTTTCAGTAACAGCAGGTGGATCAAACGACACTGTTGTGATGTTCTTAAGAGAACCAATTCTATTTTCAGTTGGTGAAGAAATGGAATTTGGTAACAAAGTTAAAAATAAACAAATTACAATTAGAGTTGAATCAGGAATTTACAATGAACACATGCCTATTAAAGTTCCTGCAAACGTATCAATCAAAGGAGATGAATTTAGAAGAACAATTATCAGACCACTAGATGCAATTTCACAATCCCCGTGGGCAAATATATATTTCTTTAGAAACACAACTTTCGATGGATTAACTATTGGTACTCAAGAGTATGGTTATCACTATGCAAATGATGTAACAAAACCAATTAACACTTCAGTACCTTCAAACGATCCAGCATACAACACAGCCATTAACAACAAAGAAATGGATGTGTTCTTAATGAACGATGCTTCTGTGATTAGAAATATTACAT
>Ga0209535_1000102_pt1 | contig 51606 bp, 67 predicted proteins | sample LinPmetageLP28_FD_184041 | JGI IMG/M metagenome (GOLD analysis project Ga0209535, IMG submission 184041) | Marine viral communities from the Pacific Ocean - LP-28 (SPAdes) (version 2) | ecosystem: Environmental > Aquatic > Marine > Oceanic | place: Pacific Ocean | collected 2009-08-22 | reverse complement strand
CTATTTTCAAGAAACAACATATCTTGTATGTTGGTTTCTTTCACAGCATTGTAGTTTGGCTGGGTTGGAGTAGCGTCTGCTTCGTCGGTATTCTTAGGTCCTAGGTATTTGTGTACAAATACATCGGTTCCGCCCACAGTGAACATCTCTACCACTGTTTTATCTAAGAATTGGTAATCGTTCCCTTTTTCGGGTTTATAAAGACTTAATCTTGGCATACACATATATTTATCGGACGATAAATATGTATAAGGAAAACTGTATGAGTGATTTAAGCACACAAAAACAAGAAGTATTTGACTACGTTCACACTAGCCTAGGTGGCGGTATGGTAGACGTAGAATTAGACCCTATACACTATGAAACAGCATTAACTGACGCATTAGACAGATTTCGCCAGAGATCTGATAATTCTGTTGAAGAAAGTTATATGTTTCTGCCTTTAGTGAAGGATCAAAACGATTATACACTTCCAAACGAAGTGATAGAAGTTAGACAAATCTATAGAAGATCAATAGGTTCAAGATCAGGCGGTGGAGATGGTGGTACATTGTTCGAACCATTCAATATGGCATACACAAACACATACCTATTAGCAAGTTCTAACATGGGCGGTGTAGCAACATACAATATGTTTGCTCAATATCAAGAATTAGTAGGAAGAATGTTTGGTTCTTTCATAGAATTTAAATGGAACACAACAACCAAAAATTTAACAATACTTCAAAGACCAAGACAAGGTGAAGAAGTATTACTAGAATGTTACAATTACAGACCAGATTCAGAATTGCTTAAAGATTATTTGGCAAAAAAATGGTTAAAGGATTATACACTTGCCAAATGCAAATATATGTTAGGTGAAGCAAGAAGCAAATTCAACACAATAGCAGGTCCACAAGGTGGAACATCACTAAATGGTGATGCATTAAAACAAGAAGCCATAGCAGAAATGGAAAGACTCGAAATAGAAGTCAAAACACAAACTGGTGGTGGTCAAGGATATTCCTTCGCAATTGGTTAAATCTTAGTTGACAATCAACTAAACATATAGTAATATACACTATATGAAACATCAAGTTACTCCATTATTTTCAGTACCATTATACAAAACTGTTCTGGATCCTTTGGATCCTGTGGAAGAATCTTGGATAAAAAATTTAAAATTTCCTCCACAAAGTGTTGGTTTATATGACGCCAAAAATGAAGAACCAAAAAATGCAGGAATGCAAGTATTAAATCAGCCTCAATTAAAAAATCTTAGACAACAGATATTAAAAGTGATGAATCATTTTGTAAGCGATGTATTAGATATTGAACAAGATTTTGAATTAACAACAAGTTGGGTAAACAAAAATGGAAAGGGTGATCATATTGTTCAACATTCACATCCAAATGCAATGATCAGTGGAGTATATTATGTTGAAAGTGATGACACATCAGCCCCTATAATATTTAACAAGCCTTATTTTTACACAAATCTTTTTCACGAAACAATTAAGCCAACTTTTAGAAATAAAAATCAAAATCAATACAATGTAGATTATTACGGAATGAAGCCTAAAAAAAATGATCTGTATATGTTTCCATCTTGGTTAGAACACACAGTACCTCCGCAAGATGCAGACAAAGATAGATTAAGTTTAGCATTTAATTTTTTTGTTAAAGGTAAGGTAGGAGTAGGCACAACACAATTACAATTATGATTATAGGAATATGCGGACTGATAGGTTCAGGCAAAGATACCATCGCTGACTTTTTAGTAAAAGAACACAACTTTCAAAAATTATCTTTTGCTGACAAATTAAAAGACAGTGTGGCTGAAATGTTTGATTGGGATCGGCAGTTGCTGGATGGAAAAACAGATGAAAGCAGAGCATGGCGTGAAAAGTCAGATGAATTTTGGAGCAAAGAAATGGGCAGAGATATCACACCAAGATACGTGCTTCAAGTGTTTGGCACAGAATGTATGCGTGACGGATTCTATGATGGTATATGGGTAAGTTTAACAAAAAAGAAAATTTTAGACAATCCAAATATCAACTGGGTAATACCTGATGTGCGTTTTGAAAATGAATCTAAAATGATTAAAGAGGTTAATGGAGAAGTATGGTGGGTAAAAAGAGGATCACTGCCTGTATGGTTTAGAATGTATCAAGACATTGGAAAAGAACCCAAAGATGTACATCCTTCAGAATGGGCTTGGGCAAACACAGATTTCAACACAGAATTATCCAACAATGGCACTATTGCTGAACTTAAAAATCAGGTACAAGATCGCCTTGTTGCCAACGGATTCCTTCAAGGTGCAAAGATCTCTGGCAGTTAGCACACACTGTTTTTAGATTGTTAAATCTACAATTATTAAGATTGCTGTCCACGTGAAACACATTAAATTGTTGTTTATATTTGCTGGTGTGTCCACATTTATCACACTTTGTTTTAGTTCTATATCCAGCAATATACCATTTGGGTTGATAACCACTAGGTCCTCCATACTTCAAACACATCTCACACTGCTTTCTATAATAGGTCTTATTGCCTTTTTTATAGTTCACAGCACTAGGTCTTTTACTACATTTAACACATAACGGTCTCATACGTATGTATTTACCTGCCCTTTCCAACCCCTTTTTTATTACAGTTAATACGGCTTGATTTGACACATTGTCATAAATACTAGCAATAATAAAGTTTTACACTTTAATAGGAGATAAAAAAAATGGCATTAGTTTCACCAGGAGTACAGGTTAGTGTAATAGACGAAAGTTTCTACACACCAGCAGAACCGGGCACAGTCCCAATGATATTTGTTGCTTCGGCACAAGACAAAACAAACAGTTCAGGAACAGGAACAGCACAAGGTACAACAGCCGCTACGGCAGGCAAAGTATACTTGATGACTTCACAAAGAGAATTAGCAGAAACATTTGGTGATCCAGTATTTAAAACTGATGCAAATAATAATCCTATCAATGGTGGTGAAACAAACGAATACGGATTACAAGCGGCTTACAGTTATTTAGGTGTTGCCAACAGAGCATACGTTGTTAGAGCAGGAGTTGACATGGGTCAATTAGAAGCAACAGCAACAGCACCAGCGGCAAATCCAGAATCAGGAACTTATTGGTTTGACACAGCATCTTCAAAATTTGGAATATTTGAATGGAATGGTGCAAGTGCAACAACAACAGGTGGACAATCATTTACAAACAAAGTACCTCACGTAATTACAAGTGCAACACTTTTAAGTGCAGGTGTTCCAAAAACTTCATTTGGACAAGCAGGTGATTATGCAATCGTGGCAACAACAGATGCTAACGAAATGTTTTACAAAAAATACGATGGTAACTGGGTAGGTGTTGGCACAGCGGCTTGGGTTGGATCAAATCCAACTGTAACAGGTTCAACAGCAACAGCAGGTTACACAGGTGTAATTGGTTCAGGAACAAATTTCACAATCACTATAAACGGTGGTGCTACTACAATCACAACATCAGGTACAACAGTAACGCAAGTTGCGGCAGATATTGCAGGTGCAGGTGTTTCAGGTTTAACAGCAAGAGCAGTAGGCGGAGTATTAGCAATTCATTATGATGGTTCTAATGACGCTGACATTATTCTTGCTAACGGTACATTAGACATAGCAGTAGGTTTAGGTATTGCACCAGGAACATATTACGTTCCAGCATTACAAACTGCTCCACACACTTCAGTACCAGCATACAAAACTGCTGACGCACAATCAAGACCAACAGGTTCTTTATGGGTGAAAACAACAACACCTAATTCAGGTGCGAAATGGTCAGTTAAAAAATTCAACGGTACAACAAAGTTATGGGAAGAAGTAACAGCACCAATTTATGAAACAGCCGAAAAAGCAATATACAATTTAGATAGAACAGGCGGCGGATTAAATCTTGCTGTAGGCAGTTTATACATTGACCATGATAATGGAACAAATGCATTAGAGCAAACAATTTTAAGAAGAGAATCTACAGGTTCAACAAAAATTACAGGTACAGCAATTACAACAGGTATCACAGCAGGTAGCAAATCATTTACTATTGCTGAATCAATTGTTGGACAAGAAGCAATGAACTCAGCAGTAACAGTTAGTGTATCTCCAACAGGAGCGGCAACTGATAGTGATTTAATAGCAGGTGCTATTAATGGTTCAGGTTTTACAAACATTGTAGCAAGTGTTGATGCGTCAAACAGAGTTTCAATTGAACACAACGATGGCGGAGAATTTGACATTGTTGACACAAATAATACTTTGGAAGAAGCAGGATTCACAAACTACAATTACACAACAAAAGCAGGAACAGCCAACTTATATCTAACAGCAGGTGGTTCTAGAGCAAGTAACTGGAAAGTTTTAACTTACACAGCAAGTGCCACAGCAGTTACAACAACTGCGGCAGATGGACAATTATGGTACAGTTCAATTGTTGATGAAGTAGACATTATGTATCACAACGGTACAGACTGGAAAGGTTACTCAGCAGTATCAAGTTCAGATCCAGCAGGTCCACAAGTTAAATCAACTGCTCCAACTACACAATCAGATGGAACAGCACTTGTTGAAGGCGACTTATGGATTTCAACAGCAGACTTAGAAAACTATCCAACAATTTACAAATGGAATGCAAGTTCTTTAAAATGGGTACTAGTTGACTCAACTGATCAAACAACAGAGAATGGAATTTTATTCGCTGATGCAAGATTTGGTACAACAGGTGGTACGGCAACAGTTGCACCAGCAGGTACTATTGCAGAATTATTAGCAAGTGACTTCTTAGACACTGATGCTCCAGATCCAGCATTATATCCAAAAGGTATGTTGTTATGGAACACAAGACGTTCAGGTTTCAATGTTAAGAAATTTACTAGAAATTATGTTGATGTTACAGCAAACAATACAAGAGGAACAGACAGCGGCAGTTCAATGGCGGCTTACTATCCACACAGATGGACAACTGAATCGGCTAACCAAGCAGATGGTTCAGGTTCATTTGGTAGAAAAGCACAACGTAAAGTAATTGTACAATCATTACAAGCAACGTTAAACTCTAATCAAGAAATCAGAGATGATGAATCTAAATTGTTTAACATAATGGCAACACCAGGATATCCAGAATTGATTGGTGAAATGATTGCATTAAACAATGACAGAGGCTTGTCAGCATTTATAGTTGGTGACTCACCAATGAGATTAACTCCAGATGCAACGAGTTTACAAAATTGGGCAACAAACGTTAACCTAGCAGTAGAAGACAACGACAACGGTTTAGTTAGCACAGATGAATATCTTGGTGTGTTTTATCCATCAGGATTTACAAGTGATAACTTTGGTAACAATGTTGTTGTTCCAGCATCACACATGATGTTAAGAACAATTGCTTTAAGCGATCAAGTTTCTTTCCCATGGTTTGCACCAGCAGGTACAAGACGTGGTGGAATTACAAATGCTTCTTCAACAGGTTACATTAATAAAGAAGGCGAATTTGTTTCAACAGCATTAAATGAAGGTCAAAGAGACACATTGTATTCAAACAATGTTAACCCAATCACTTTCATAACAGGTGCTGGTTTAGTCAACTACGGACAAAAAACAAGATTTGCTGGAAGTTCTGCATTAGACAGAATTAATGTTGCTAGATTAGTAATTTACATGAGAAGTCAGTTAAACAAATTAGCAAGACCTTATGTTTTTGAACCAAACGATAAAATAACAAGAGATGAAATCAAAGCTCAAGCAGAAAGTTTATTACTTGAACTAGTTGGTAACAGAGCGATTTTTGACTTCCTAGTTGTGTGTGACGAATCAAACAACACACCTACTAGAATAGACAGAAACGAATTGTACTTGGATATTGCTATTGAACCAGTCAAAGCAGTAGAGTTCATCTACGTACCATTAAGATTGAAAAATACTGGCGAAATAGCAGGATTATAATAGATAAATATTATAGGAGAAACAAATGAGTATATCTACACTATCAAAAATTACAGTACCTTTAGACAGTAACCAATCTGCTTCTAACCAAGGTCTGTTAATGCCAAAGTTACAGTATCGTTTTAGAGTATCACTAGAAAACTTTGGTGTATCTACACCAACTACTGAACTAACAAAGCAAGTTGTAGATATTACAAGACCTAATTTAAGTTTCGAAACAACTACAATTGATGTTTACAACTCTAAAGTTTATCTAGCAGGTAAACACACATGGGAAACTGTTACACTAACATTAAGAGAAGATGTCAGCAACAACGTACAAAAACTTGTTGGTGAACAATTACAGAAACAATTTGACTTCTTTGAAATGAGTGCGGCGGCTTCAGGTTCAGATTACAAATTCGTAACAAGAATAGAAATTACAGACGGTGCAAATGGTGCCAACACAGTAAATGTTTTAGAAACATTTGAACTGTATGGTTGCTACATTGAATCAGCAAACTACAATCAATTAGCATATCAAACAAGTGAACCTGTGACTGTAACGTTAGCATTAAGATACGACAATGCTATCCAGACTCCACAAGGAACAGGAGTAGGTACTGCTGTAGGCAGAACAACAAACACTTTAATTACGGGCGGCGGTGCGTAATTTTCGTAAGCATTTATAAATTTAGGAGAGGACTTTTAAAAATCTTTAGAAGTCCTTTTTTAATGTCCGGGCATTAGCCCATTTTATCAATCAAACACAGTGGAGGATAACCCTCATGAAGAAAATGTTGAAAAACAAAAAACTATGGGTCGGCATTGCGGTTCTAGTAATCGTGATTGGTGTGGCAATGTTAACTGGCGATTCAACACCAGTTGATGCTACTACACAAGGCTAATTCTAATACAACAATGCTTAAGGCGGCTTTTTAGTTGCCTTAAGTTTTTAACACACCACTTTTTACAGCACATAAATACTGTATATGGCAAATTTACTCAAAGGTTTCTTAGACAACGTTCTTAAAGGTACACTCAATCCTAAAGGTAATTTAGGTGATTTTGCCCATGCTTCTAGACTATATGTTGATGATAGTTTTAGATTAGCACCCAAACAAAAATTTTTATATCATGTGGTTTTCAATATTAATCCACAAGCGGCAATCACAGATCCGCCATTAGCAAATCATCAGCGAGAATTGAATATGTTGGTTAAAGCCGTAGACTTACCACAATACACTGTGGACATGATTACAGCACAACAATACAACGTTAAAAGAAAAATACAAACAAAGATTGCATATGATCCAATTAATATAACTTTCCATGATGACAATTATGGTGTAACAACTGCACTATGGGAAACATATTATAGATATTATTTTAAAGACGGAACGTATGCTAATAAAGATACACAAGGAAATCAATCCACAAGTACAGAAAGACCTTATAGTAAATCAGGTGGTTTAACAAATAACAAAGGCACTAAAAATAGATTTGGATTAGATTCTGATGCTAATATTCCGTTTTTTACAAGTATTCAAATTTATCAAATGGCAAGAAAAACTTATACTTGTTACACATTAGTAAATCCAATTATTCAAAGATGGCAACACGATTCGATGAACAATCAAGAATCGGCACCAGTACAGAATCAAATGTCAGTCGAATATGAAGCAGTATTTTATTCTAGAGGTAGAGTACAAGCCAACGGTGCTCCTGCTGGTTTTGGAAAAGAACATTATGATCGAACTCCATCCCCTAACAGTTTATCGGGCGGAGGTTCTACAAGTTTATTAGGAACAGGCGGAGTATTATCAGGATTGTTTGGAGCCAACGATGGACCATACACTTACATCGGCAGTCAACTAGGAGCAAGTAGACGAGGAATAACTCTTGGTTCAATAATTAGAACTGCAAATAGATTAAAAAATGCAAAAAATTTATCCAAAGAAGGATTACGTCAAGAAGGATTTAATATATTAACAGGAGCAATAGGCAGAATAGGAAACACTTCCGATCAGTCTTATGGTGTTCCAAATACTTTTATAGGCAGAAGTGCTTCTAATATCGGTTCAGGCATAAAGGCTGTAACAAAAGCAATAATAAGGAAATAAAATGTCAAACATATCAAAACAAAATAATGATAGTAATCAACCAGTAAAAGAATTTTTCAATGAATATTTTAATGAGACAATTGCTTTTCCTAGCAATGATGTAGATGCAGTTGTAGGTTATTTTGAATCAAGAGGCTTTGATAGAACTGCCAGCATATCTACAGCAACAGTGATATTACAACAAGCAAAAATAGACGGTGTTAAAGTTTTTGAATTAATAGATACTCTACAAGGTATGGACAAAGTACAATTAAGTTATATTGTTACTGAAATTTTAAATCATAACAGATCAAATACATCATCACTTGGTTATAAAGTTAAAACTGAAAACAGTCTTTCAGAAAAACGTAACATAGTAGTATAGTCCAATGGCGAAGTTCGCTCAAGGTAGATATCAAATAAAAAATCCAGACAAATATATTGGGGGACGAACTCCTTTATATAGAAGCAGTTGGGAATTTGCTTTTATGAAGTTTTGTGACGAAAGTCCTAGCATACAAAAATGGGCTAATGAATCTATAAGGATTCCTTACAAACATCCTATGACAGGAAAGTTTACCATATATGTTCCAGATTTTTTTATTGCCTACACAGACAAAAACGGAAGACCTCATGCAGAAGTAATAGAAATTAAACCTGAGAATCAAACATTAGTAGAAAAAGTTGGAAAGAACAGATACAATCAAGCACAATTGATTATCAATAAAGCCAAATGGAGCAGTGCTCAAATGTGGTGTAAGAACAAAGGATTCCGTTTCAGAGTGATAAATGAAAAAGACATTTTTCATGGCGGTAAAAGGTGAGTGTTCTTAAAATAAAAGAATGTGCATGGCCTTGGATTAAAAGTTTTAGAACATACATAGACATTGGTGCTTTCGACGGTGACACATCTGCTCCATTTGTAAAAGATTTCAAAAAAGTGATAGCATTCGAACCCAGTCCTTTAACATTTCCAAAAATTCCAGACACAGTTGAAAAATACAATGTTGCTTTAGGCAATCAACATGAGATAAAAACACTTAAAATTCCTGGCGGAACTGGAAATCCTGTTCATGGTAGTCTTGTAAGATATGGTAAAGGTATCATCGAACACGAAGTTTCTGTAAAATGTTTAGACGATTACAATTTTGAAGACGTGGATTTTATAAAAATAGATGTGGAATGGTATGAATTAAAAGCATGTCAAGGTGCGGAAAACACAATTAAAAAATATATGCCTACCATAATGTTTGAAAACAAAAGAAATGAAGCAGATAACTGTATGAGATATTTGCAAACACTGGGATATCAAATCAAAAAGTACAAGTCAGAGACCATAGCCTACACTAAATAAAAATACATATATTATGACCAAAAAATTAGAAGAACTGCTCAACCTTCCAGAATCTCAAGAGATACTAAAAGAGGAACAAGAAAAATCACAAGCAGAAGATAAAAAAACAGAAAAGAAAAGCAAAAGTATTGAACAGCAACAATCCACAATGCGAGACATTGCTGAGTTTGATAAAATTGCGGCGGCACTACCAAAAGTCGATGGCTTAGGAGAAATGGGAGATTCCGAATTGGATGATGTAGGTAACAGAGCAATCAATGCCTATGAAGATCTCATGGATTTGGGAATGAATGTAGAAAGTAGATACTCTGCTCGTATATTTGAAGTGGCAGGCAATATGTTAAAAACTACATTGGATGCCAAAGTAGCAAAAATGGACAAAAAGTTAAAAATGGTTGATCTACAACTTAAAAAACAAAAACAAGACCAAAAAACAGGCGATTCCGACACAAATGTGGTGCAAGGAGAAGGATATGTGATATCAGACCGTAACAGTTTATTGGAGAAACTTAAAAAGATGGATAAATACAACAAAGAAGATAGAGATGACAAAAATGACAAGTAAATTACAACAGTACCTAGCAGAAAGCACAAAAACATACCCTTTTAAAATAGGTGTAGCAGGCGATTTGCCAGAAGGTTTCGCTGACAGTTTAGAATCAGCATTAGAAAAATTTGTAGTTGTTAAAATGAGCAACGGCAAAAAAACTCCAATACAACAAAGACCATTGGATTTTCCTGCTCTTGAAAATGAAAGAACAACATACTTTGAAACAGAATTACAATACCCAACAACACCACAAGTTTTACAACAGTTTATTAAAACTTATTGCAATTTACCAGAAAGTCATATTATAGTAAGAAATCCTAATGAGCCACAAGAAGCATATCAAGAAGAAAAATCAGATGCACCTTACGAAGCAAAATTAAACAGTGCATATGAAGATAGCAAAGACGAACAAAAAACAGTGGGTGCTTCAAGAGTTATGGAGTTATTAAAAGAATTAGAAAAAGCACGTAAAGAAAGAAATGCACCAGATGCCGCAGGCGAAATTAAAGCACCTAAAGATGGTGGAGCAACTGAAAATGCAGGCGACAGCAAGAACACAATGTCACCTATTTCAGGCAAGTCGAAAGGTAAATAGTAATATGGACATTAGAGATTTTTTAACAAAAATAGATGCTATTCAAAGCAAAGAGCAAATGAAAGAAGATGTGAAGAAAATACATCTTAACGAAGCATCACAAGTTATGCTGTACGGTGATTCACCAGAAGATATGGCGGCGATTGCACAAATTTTTAAAAGTGCAGGAGTACCAACTCCACCAGCAATGACACAAGAGCCTAAGCCAGAACCAGAAGCAGAAGCAGAAGTAAAAGCAGTTGAAGAAGTTCCTGGAAAAGCATCAACAACACCTGATCCAGAGTATAAAGATACTCAATACATGACAAAAGATTTATCAGGCGGTATAAACAAGATCAAAAAAACATACCCTAAAGTTGCAGGCGGCGATAATCCAATGGCACTTGAAAAAACTGAAGAAGAAGTTCAATCTTCTATCAAAGAAACTTTGCTACAAGCCTACCAAGACTTTAAGAAAAACGCATAGTCAAAAAGCAATTCTCCACCAATTTTCAGCATAAGTATTATATATGAGTAATAAAAGTTTAGATGGTGTCCTTACCAAAAAAGCACACACAAGAGAAAAATTTTCTGAAGAACAGATAGCAGATTTAGTGCATTGTTCCGATCCTGTAAAAGGATACGATTATTTTGCAAAAAAATTCTTTTTTATACAACACCCTGTAAGAGGAAAATGTATATTTGAACCTTTTCAATATCAAACAAAATTATTATCAAGTTATCACAATTTTAGATTCAATATTAATATGCTACCAAGACAAAGTGGTAAAACAACAACTGCCGCTTGTTATCTTTTATGGTATGCAATGTTTCATCCAGATCAAACAATACTAATTGCCGCACACAAATATACAGGTGCACAAGAAATTATGCAACGTATAAGATATGGATATGAACTGTGTCCCGATTATGTAAGAGCTGGTGTAACAAACTACAACAAAGGATCTATGGAATTTGAAAATGGATCAAGAATTGTATCAGCAACTACAACAGGAAATACTGGTAGAGGTATGTCAATATCTTTATTGTACTGTGATGAGTTTGCATTTGTTAACCCAGGTATAGCACAAGAATTTTGGACTTCTATTTCTCCAACACTAGCAACTGGAGGACGTGCAATTATTACATCAACACCCAATTCAGATGAGGATGTGTTTGCAACAATATGGCGTGAAAGTCAAAACAAATTTGATGAACATGGTCATGAACAAGAATTAGGAATAAATGGATTCCATGGATACACAGCATCATGGGACGAACATCCAGACAGAGATGAAGAATGGAAAAAACAAGAATTAGGACGTATTGGTGAAGAAAGATTCAGACGTGAATATGGTTGTGAGTTTTTAGTTTACGATGAAACACTAGTAAACAGTCTTATGTTGACCACATTAGAAGGCAAAGAGCCTACATTGAACATGGGCCAAACACGTTGGTATAAAAAATTAGATGCTCATGCAACATATGTTGTGGCACTTGATCCAGCAATGGGAACAGGTGGCGACAATGCCGCAATTGAAGTTTTTGAATTACCGTCATACACACAGGTGGCAGAATGGAAACACAACACAACTCCTATTCCGCAACAAATAAGAATTATGCGTGATATCTGTAATCACATCAAAGAAGAAACAAAATCCACAGGATCAAACATTTACTGGAGTGTAGAAAATAACACAATAGGCGAATCAGCACTGCTAGTAATAAACGATTTTGGTGAAGATTCTATTCCAGGATTATTTGTGAGTGAACCGATACGTAAAGGACACATTAGAAAATTCCGTAAAGGATTTAACACTACACACAAAACAAAAATTACTGCTTGTTCTAGATTAAAAAATATGATCGAAAAAGAAAAACTTAAAATAAACAGTAAACCACTAATCAGCGAATTAAAAAGTTTTATTGCTTCAGGATCATCATTCAAAGCAAAATCAGGAGCAACAGATGACCTAGTGAGTGCTACTTTGTTGATTATGCGTATAATCAGTGTGCTAAAAGATTGGGATCCAAAAATCTACACATCATTCAGCCAGGCAGACGAAGATACAGCAGATAAAGTAATGCCAATGCCTATATTTGTAAGCCACTAACAGATAAATACACTGTATGAACTTAAATGTTATAGCAAAAGACCTTTTTAACAAAATCAGGGGGCAATTCCCTCAGGTTACATTGGGCGATTCGGGTGGACAAGCAACTACTGAACCCACTGAAGCAAGGTTCTTTGACTTCGATTTCAAAGAGAGCGGAAACACCCTAGGAAAGGTAAGTATTAGTATTAGTGAGGAAGATGGGCTGGTTGTAATGCACAGCAAAGACTTTGTTGAACAGTCAGATGAGCCATTAAAACACGGTTGGTACAACTTTTTAAAAGAATTAAGAAGTTTTGCTAAAGCAAGAGTGCTTGGATTTGATACAAGAGATATCACAAAAAGCAATCTTGAAAAAAGAGACTATGATTTTTTAGGACAAGGTAAAGAGGTAGAAACAGTGAGCGAATCAAATTTATACGGTACAACAAAAACAAGTTTTCAAACAGTTGGTGAAGCAAGACTAGTAATCAAACACTCAGCACCTGTAAATCCAACAGTAGCAGGCGGACGTACTCACAGAATAGAATCTCTTTTTATAGAAAGTAACGCAGGCGAAAGATTCAAATATCCAGTTAAACATTTGAACGGTGCTAGAGCAATGGCTCGTCACGTATCAGAAGGTGGAAATCCATTTGATGACTTTGGTAAACACATTTCAGAAATGAGTGCAGAGTTAAATCAATTAAGAAAATTCAAAACATACATGAACAGATCAAATGTTATGGCAGAAGGCTTAAAACAATATCAATCTGTTGTGGATGAAAGAATAGAAGAAATTAAAACAAGTTGTTTAAAATTACAAAAACAAAACAACTATAAAGAATCGTTTGAAAGTTATAGTAAATCAGAATTAGCAGAAGTTCCAGAAGATGTTAAAAAATCTTGGATTGATGAATTAACTATTAAAACGTTTAACGAAGAATTACAAGATGTATTTCCTTACATCTACAAACTAGTTTCAGAAAGAACAGCAATAGAAGAATTAGGACCAACATCTTTTGAAGCACATGGATACCAAGGTGGCATTGAACCAAGAACTTTAAAGTATGATCTAGTTGGCGACTTTGATCCTGAAAATCCAATCAGTGATATGGAAATAGACAATGTTCAAAATTTATTATCTAAAGCAGGTATTTCAGCAGATGTACAATCTGATCCAGCAAACTTTCAAGGTGTAGTTGTACACACAGACACAAATCCAGAAGAAATAGAAAAAGTATTAGGCGGCATGATTGAAACTGTGGATAACTTTCATGAGTTTGAATCAGCAATGGACGATATTGTAAGAGAAGATAACGGATTGTTTTCACAAGATGCAGACGAACAAAATTTAGCACTAGAAAAATTAAACACACTGATGACAAAACATTTTCCTGTAGGTGTTAATGGTACAAATGGAATTGAAAGTCTAGCAGGTATAATTGATGATCAAGAATTAAATGCTCAAATTGAAAAAGCGGCAAATGAAGATTCAGATGCTTGTATGCGTCCAATGATTTTAGATTATATTTCACAAAAAGATCCTACATTAGTTTCAAAAATTGAAACAGGTGACATGAAACAAGATCCAGGAATAAACAAAAAAGAAGCAATCACATTCGAAGACATCAAACCTTACGTGTCAATGTACAAAGGTGACGATGGCAAGATGGTGTATGATATTTTAGACAAAGATGAAAAATCTGTAACAAAATTTAATAATGCCAAAGACGCAATGGAATATCTAAGAAAAAATTTCGACAAATTAAAATCAAGTGATTCAAAAATTAAAAACGAAAACGAAACAGATTACGAAGGTTCAATGGATTATGAATTATCAGGTGATGATGGTGAAATGGCTCATGGTACAATTCATTATAAAGCAATCGACGGCAAAGTTGACCCTAACAGTTTAAAAGGTGAATACACATACGATGGCAATCATAAAATTGACGACGATACAGCAGATGAAATGATTAAGCCAGGTGGTGCAGAACACGAAGAAGCACTAAAAGCCGCACAAGAAGATTACGACTTTGAATCAGATCGTATGAAATCAAAGATGGGTGCAGAAGACCAAGAACAGCATAAAGGTTGTGGACCAGATTGTGCAGATCACGGTTGTGATTGTGAATATGGCAGAGCAGGCAAAGAAACCAAAGATAAAGAATTAAGCAACAAAGAAGAAACTGTAGAAGATTTTGTTAAAAGTTTCTTTGACTACACATCAAATCAATTTCCTAAAGGTGAAACAGCAGTATTAACTTCAGTAGAAAAGAAGTTTGGCGACAGTGCTGTGGCAACTGCACAGGAAACAATTCAAAACTTAATGGCAAATAAAGATCCAGAAATTGCCAAAATTAAAAAATTAGCAGGCGTTCAATAATTAAGTTTACCAAATCAGGTTGACTAAATAGTAATATTAGTATATATTTGACATTATGTTTGTCTTGTGCTATACTAATATTTTAAAGGCACATAATATAATAACAACAGGCAATAAAGGAGGCTTAAATTATGGCAACACTACAAGAGATCAGAGCAAAACTGAAAGAACAAGAAGTTAAATCAGGAAGCTCTAATTCAAGAACAGGCGGAGACAACGCCATTTACCCATTTTGGAATCTAAAAGAAGGAGAGCAGGCAACTGTTCGTTTCTTGCCAGATGGCGATAAAGAAAACACTTTTTTCTGGAAAGAAAGGTTAATGATTAAATTACCTTTTGCAGGAATCAAAGGTGAAACGGATTCAAGACCCGTACAAGTACAAGTTCCATGTATGGAAATGTATGGCGAGTCTTGTAATATCTTATCCGAAGTAAGAGGATGGTTCAAAGATCCTAAATTAGAAGATTTAGGAAGAAAATATTGGAAGAAAAGAAGTTATATTTTCCAAGGTTTTGTAAAAGACGATCCGATCGGAGAAGAATCAACTCCAGAGAATCCAATTAGAAGATTCATAATTGGTCCACAAATATTCCAAATAATTAAAGGAGCATTAATGGATCCAGATATGGAAGATCTTCCAACTGATTCAACAAGCGGTGTTGATTTTAGAATCATCAAAACATCTAAAGGTGGATATGCTGATTACTCAACGTCAACATGGTCTAGAAAATCAAGACCTTTAACAGAAGATGAAAACAAAGCAATTGAAAACAATACTCTTTTCAATTTAAATGATTTCCTTCCAAAGAAACCTGGCGAAGTTGAAGTTAAGGTTATGAAGGAGATGTTTGAAGCATCTGTTGACGGCGAAGCATATGATCAAGATAAATTTGGTCAATACTTTAGACCTGCAGGCTTGTCATCAAGAACAGGTGACCCAGTAACTCCAAAAGCAGAAACTCCAGCACCAGCGGCTGAAGTGAAAGCACAACCAGTTGCTGAAGCAACGCAAGAAGCACCAAAGCCAACTGCTGAATCAAGCGGAAAAGCAGAGGACATTTTAGCGATGATCAGAGCAAGACAACAAAAATAATAAGCATATTGTGGGGAGGCAACTCCCCACACAACTTAAAGGTAAAAAATTATGGTAAAAGCATTTGACGTTAGTAAATTTAGAAAGACTTTGACAAAATCCATCACTGGAATGAGTTCAGGGTTTAATGATCCAACAGATTGGATCTCTACAGGTAACTTTGCCCTGAACTATTTGGTCAGTGGTGATTTTAATAAAGGTATTCCATTAGGAAAAGTAACTGTGTTTGCAGGCGAATCAGGAGCAGGTAAGTCATACATTTGTGCAGGTAACATTGTAAAACACGCACAAGAACAAGGCATATTTGTTGTATTGATTGATTCAGAGAATGCACTTGACGAAACATGGTTAAAAGCATTAGAAGTGGATACTGATGAAAAGAAACTATTAAAACTTAATATGAGCATGATAGATGATGTTGCTAAAACAGTATCAACATTTATGGATGACTACAGAGCAATGAATGAAGAAGACAGACCAAAAGTATTGTTTGTGATTGATTCATTAGGTATGTTGTTGACTCCAACTGATGTTGATCAGTTTCAAAAAGGTGATATGAAGGGTGACATGGGTAGAAAACCTAAAGCACTTACATCACTTGTTAGAAACACAGTTAACATGATTGGTTCACACAATGTAGGACTTGTATGTACTAACCACACATATGCATCGCAAGATATGTTTGATCCAGATGATAAGATATCAGGTGGACAAGGATTTATCTATGCATCTTCAATTGTAGTTGCAATGAAAAAATTGAAACTGAAAGAAGACGCAGATGGTAATAAAATTAGCGAAGTCAAAGGAATCAGAGCCGGCTGTAAAGTAATGAAAACTAGATATGCTAAACCTTTTGAAGGTGTACAAGTTAAGATTCCATATGAAACTGGAATGAATCCTTACTCAGGACTTGTTGATCTTTTTGAAAAGAAAGGTATATTAGTTAAAGAAGGAAACAGACTTAAATATGTTGATTCTAAAGGAACAGAAACTAAAGAATATCGTAAAGTATGGGAAAGTGGTGGAGCACCATTGGACAATATTATGAATGAGTTCAATAGTATTCCTGATTCTGTAGAAGAAAAAGAAACCGTTAACGTAGATGAGGAATAAATGATAGAAGGAAGTCAATTAGTTGAAATTTGGCAATTTTTTAGAGAGTACATGGACAGAAAACAACCTATCGAAGTAATCGCTGAAAAATTTGTAGACTTAATGGCAGACTATGGCGTTGGAGATGACGATTTTCAAGATGCCTTGGGTGCAGACGATGACCTAGATAAAGCAATCCAATACTATTTGGATGCTGAAAACGAGGAAGAGGATTATTAATGGCTGGATGGTATCAGAAAATAGCAAGAGATATTGGCGTTATTCCTGATGCCATTAGACATTATGAAGACGAATTAGTAGAAGCAAAATCGGAAATTAGAATAAGAGGTAATGTTGAAAAAGCATCAGCAGATATGCCTGGCATTGTTGAACAAAGATTTAATCAATTACAAGAAATAGAAGCAATCCTACAATATATGAACATTGAATTACGTAGATTGCGTTCATCACATTTTAAAAAATATTTAGAAAATTACCAAAGAGCATTATCTAGTAGAGATGTAGAAAAATATGTAGACGGTGAATCTGATGTTGTTGATTATGAAAAAATAATTAACGAATTTGCACTTTTAAGAAACAAGTGGCTAGGTATTACCAAAGGACTGGATCAAAAGCAATGGCAGATTACTAACATTGTTAAATTAAGAGTTGCTGGTATGGAAGACGCTTCTATATAACACATTACCAAAAAACATTCCAATAAATATTCAAAATGAACTTGAATATCCCATCATATATCATTACAATGCAAGGTAATCGAACAAGTGAATCGTTATCCCAACAATGTTTTGATTCTGCTAAAAAATTTAATATAGAACCAAAAATCTTTCCTGCAATCCATGGCAAACAAATAGATATCGAATGGAAAAAACACAATTTAAAAGATTTTAAGTTTAATCAAAGAATAAAAAAATTAAATCCTGGAGCAGTTGGATGTCTAATATCCCATTTGCTGTTATGGAAAAAAAGTATAGAAATAAACAAACCTATATTGATACTTGAACACGATGCTATAATAATTAGACATATTCCTCACAGTATTGTTGCTAAATTTACAGAAGTATGCAATCTTGATTGGTTGAGTAGATTATCTACAGACTATGACAACAAGGTTCAAGAGGATCGTGGAGAAGATGTAACTGTGTTTATGCAATCAAGACCAAAAGCATCAGGATTAGAACTTTACAACAAAACACACATCAAAGGTGCTCATGGTTATATTGTTAAACCTCAAGGTGCTCAAAGATTAATAGACGGAGTGTGGGCCTCAGGAGCATTGTCGGCAGATGTTGCAATTAACAGTATAAGATGTCTGCTAACTTATTCAAATACAAGTTATTGTCGTATAAATCCTGTTTCATGGAACTCGAAAAGAATGAAAGGTAAAATTTCTTTTACCAGACCTACTAAAGAAGACAAAAAAATGATGAAGGCGAGTAAGAATGGAATTTGATAAACTGCACATTGGTGGAGATTTGCCTAACAAGAAACCCCATGTAATATATTTCAGTTGTGATCCTACATATTGGGCAGAACATGGACAATACTTGGCACGAAGCACACTATCTTTGAACAAAAAAAATCTTGTACACGTTCATGTTCATATGATTTATGAATATGACCAAACACACAACTTAAAACATTTAATACAAGACGAAAATATAACATACACTTACGAAATACATTGTGAAGGGTTTTATGATCAATTCCAATTGGCAAAAGATCATCCAATGTTCAATCGAGGTCCAGAAATTTGTAACACAAAATCAGACAATGAACTGAAAAGAAAAATATACCTGTCTAGTGCTAGATTTTTTTATTTTAATAGATTTTTTGAAAAGTTTCAACACGTTATTCAATTAGATTCAGATGGTATTGCAAGAGAGCGAATTCCTCTACACGAATTCAAACTAATTTCAACATGGCCCGCGGCAATGCGTAAACCTAAAGACCCAAGTGTGTATATTGCTAGTTGTGTGTCACCTGGAATAGGCGAACCTGGTGACAAATTTAAAAAAGAGTTGTCACAAAATATGATTGAAGCATTTAAAAAGCCAATTTACTGGTTTGTGGATCAACACGTTCTAAAAGATTTGTTAGATGCAAGAGAATTTGTGTCTATACCTTACAAATGGAACAGTTGGGGTCTTAAATCTGGTGGAGAAATATTCAGTACAGCAAAAGGTACAAAAAAATATGGATTTAGATACAAGTCCTTAAAATATGCATGGTTCAACGATAAAGACAAATTACAGTTTCATAAAAACATGGCAAACAAAGTAGAACTGGAAAAAATGCAACAAAAACTTAAAAAAAGAAATAAGAAAAATGCAAAATCCTAAAGGATATATTATACATTTAAAAAATCATCAAAATTCTGTTGAATGGGGTAATCATGCACTCACAACTGGACAAAAATTAGGTTGGAATATTGATTTATATGACGGTGTTGATGGTACGAAAGAAAAACTAGAAGATTATAATCTAAAAATTTATCCACATAGTAAAAAATGTATAAGGCTTTTATCAAGACCAGGAACACAAGGGTGTTTTCTCAGCCAATACAAATTATGGAAGAAATGTGTTGAAGAAAATCAAGAAATTTGTATATTTGAACATGATGTTGTTTTCAAAAAAACATTTTCAATCGATCAAAGTTTTAATCATGTTCTGAAGTTTGAAGGATTTCGACCTGCTAAACCAATGCCTGTAGGACAATGGTGGGAAGGTGCTAGAGCATATTGTTTAAAGCCGGAAGGTGCCAAAAAAATCCTAAATTTTGTAAAAAACAAAGGAGCCATGCCTGCAGATTGGTGTATCAACAATGGCATTTTAGAAGTTGACTTCGATTTAAATAACAAAGTTACATTCGATTCAAAAAAATTTAGTTTCACAAAGGATTTAAAATGAAAAGATTAATATTTCAAGTAAGTGTAGGTAAACCTAGCAAGTTATACACAACTTGTATCGATAGTGTAGCAGATTATTGTAAAAAATATTCAATAGATCACATAGTATTAACGGAACCGAAACTAAAGATAAGACCAGATCCTTCAAGAACAGGTAGAAGTTTACAAGCAGTAGAAAAATTAGGTTATATGCCTATCTACGAGAAAGAAAATGCTTTTGAATATTTCGATAGATACGATCAGATCGCCATAGTGGACAGCGACATATACATAAAATCAACTGCACCTGATATATTTTTAGACTTAACACAAGAGTACGACTTTGGTGGTGTTGTTGAAAGAGAATTACCGTTAACACCCAAATACAAAAACAAAATTACCAAATATTCACGCAGTGCTTTCACCAATCTAAAAGACGTTGATTGGCGTTGGAATCACTTAGGTGCTGAATTTTACAACATGGGACTGATGGTGATGAACAAATCATTTGCCAAATACCTTAAAGGTCAAACACCTAACGAATTCATTACTAGACCAGAATTCAAAGATTTTGTTGATGGTGTTGGTTTTTATAAATGGAGCACAGACCAAATGTTATTAAACTGGTTTGTAAAAAAAGAAAAAATGAAATGTAAAAACATGGACTGGCGTTGGAACTCATTGTACACAGCAGTAACCAAGGACAGACAACAAGAAAGTTTCTTCACACACTTCTTTCTAAGAGATCACTTACCAGAACGTGGAGAAAATATTAAAGAAATTTTAAAAAATATATGAATATAATATTACAACATTGGACTGGAGAGTTAGGACCTTTAGAATTAGCATCTAAAAAAAATATGGAGCATTATGCAAAATATTGCAAAGCGTCATATGAATTAATTTTAGGTAATCAATTTAGACCAAAATTAGATCCTTGCTGTCAAAAATTAATAATGCTGGATGAAAAATTTGACATATATGACGATGTACTAATGGTAGATCTCGATATGTTTGTAGTGAAACACGTTAAAGAAAATATATTCGATATACCCGGAGTTGGATTAAATTCTGCAATTCAGCAGACATTGTTTGCTTCTATGCTAAAACATAAAAAATATAAAAGATTGATGGATAAAGATGGTCCTTTTTGGGGAGGAGCATTTTGGAAATTTACAAATCAGCAAAGAAAACAGTTAAGAAAATTTATTGTCGATAGTGAAATGAAAATCTTTAATGGAAATTTTAATGACGAAGGAATAATACATAGATTAGCAAGTCAAGCCAAATTGAAACAAGCAGATGTATCAGAAGAATGGTGCTGGGGAAATTGTTTTCCTGGTTATGAAAAAGCAAAAATGATACATATTAGACATAAGTTCAAATTAGAAGGACCAAAAGTTTCTAAAATAGAAGTTTTAAATCAATTAAAAAAAGAAGGAGTTATTGAATGAAAATATTAGTAACCGGTGCTACCGGATATATTGGTGCCCACTATGTTAAAGTTGCGGCAGAACATGGTCATGAAGTAGTTGCCACTGATTTTAATTTTAATCAAAATAACATAGAAAAATATTCATCGCAAATTATTAATTGGGACTTTCGTAAACCTTCTCCAATGAAGATGTCGTTTGACAAAGTAGTGCATATTGGGGCAATGGGCTCTGTTCCTTTATCAGTAAAAAATCCTTGGTTATATTATGAAACGAATGTAGTTGGTACAAAAAACGTGATTGACTTTGCTGAATGTGACCACTTTGTTTATTGTTCCACTGGTTCGGCATTTGATCCTGCCGCATCACCATATGCTACTACAAAGTATGGTGGCGAATTACTTACAAAACAGTTTAAAGAGAATCACAGTCTCGTTCGATTCTATAATGTGTGTGGTAATGACGGATTCAATAAATTTGATACCAAATATTCTCATTTAATAAGAAAAGCCGCGGCAGTGGCAAATGGTAAATTTGATACACTTGAAATCTTTGGTACTGATTATGATACTCGCGATGGAACTTGTATTAGGAATTATACTCATGTTATAGATATTGTTGATTCTCTACAAAAGGTGGTAGAAAATAAACCAACTGAAGTTATCGATTGTCTTGGATCGCCAGAAGGTGTATCTGTTAGAGAAGTTATCGATACAATGTGTAACGTATCAAAGAAAAATCTACATATCGTTGAAAGAGAAAGACGACTAGGTGATATTGCTGTATCAACTGTACCAGATAAATCAATTTACTTCAAGCAAACTAAATCAGTTGCTGATATGTGTATAGATGCTTTGGAGCATGAAGTATGACGTTATGGGAAAGTATGTTAGTAGACATCCGATCTGAATTTCAAAATAAAGAAAGGTTCTTACAGCATAAAACTATTTCTAAAACAATCAGTCCAAATCAAAAAGGTAATACCTTAAATCATTTAAATTACGTAAGGAAAAACGAATATTTTTTAAATGAAGTTTTGCCTAAAGTCCTTGATTCAAGAGTTGGTGACCCAAAACTATTCGAAGGATTCAGTCAAGGAACTGCTCAACATTGTCATTATCTTATGGTCTTGTTGGAACATCTTGGTTTAGAGATTAAAGACTTTGATCATATATCTGATATAGGTGGCGGGTATGGTAATTTCTATAGAATGGCAAAGTTGTTAGGATACAAAGGAAATTTTGATATTGCTGATTTCCCAATCATGCATGAAATACAAGAATACTATATAAAGCAACACAATCTTGATCTTCCAAACTTTATTGGATTAGGAGATTTAAATCCAGTTAGCAAAAGTATTCTTTTTGGATTTCATAGTGTGAACGAAATGCCTCTTTCTGATAGAAGCATACTTGAAGAAAAGTATTATCTTTATGACCATGTAATGATACTTTACAACAATAAGTTTGATGGTATTGACAATATGGAATATTTTAAAGATTTAAAAGAACGCATAAGCAAAGATTTCACAGTAAACATAATTCAAGCACCACTGAAAACTAACGGTGCCTTTTTTATAGGATCAAAAAAATGAACCCAACTGATTTATTAACGCACAAACGATTTGATGTTGTAGTCAAATATCTGTATGCGGCAAATTTATCAAGTGAATTTTATAAAAATGCATACAAAGAACATCTCAAAATTTGGAATGGTTTTCATGAAAGAAATCCAAAAAAGAATGGGTTTGAAGAATTTGATAATGCATTTAAATCGATTATAAACAACACAGTCGATGAACCAGTTCCTGTGAATCCTGACGGACATATTGCCAATGGTGCTCACAGATTAGCCGCCGCGTTATATCATCAAAGACCTATTAATACTAGAAATACAAATTCAAATGAAAATTATCCTATTGAGGCCGATTACAAAGTCTTTCATAAAAAAGGATTACAAAATCATATCTTACAAAGAACTGCATTAGAATATGCAAAACTTAAATCCAATACTCATGTCATATGTTTATTTCCTATTGCTCATACACGCATGGAGGAAGTAATGAATATAATTGAGAAACACTCTAATATATTTTATAAATCATCTGAAGTATTAAATGCCACAGGACAACTTGGTTTAGTAAAAGAAATATATCTTTCTGATGGTTGGGCTAACGAAAAAGGAATAAGAAAAAAATGTAAGCAGTGTTTTAGAGGAATGAGTAAAGTATCCTTTGTGTTGATAGATGCAAAAAATCTTGAAACTGTTAAAGAAATGAAAAAAGAGATTAGAGCATTATTCAAAGTTGGTAACCATTCTGTTCACATTAATGATTATCATATAGACACGATTCGTATAGCAAAAACAGTATTCAATGACAATAGCATACATTTCCTTAATAATAGAAAAGACGTTTTGTTTCCTAATTACAAAAAACTAATGTCTGATACAAAATCAGACGACAATACAATTATGACTGGTTCAACTGTATTATCGCTATACGGTTTAAGAGATTGTAAAGATATAGATCTAATTTATTTTAATAATCCACCCGTTGACTCTCATAATCAATATGTAGGAACACTCTATAAATTAACTATAGACGAGATTTTTAATAATCCAATGTATCATCTATATTACAATGGATTTAAATATGTGTCTCTAGATGTTATAAAAAATATGAAAAAAATACGGAATGAACCAAAAGATGTTATAGACGTAAAATTAGCAGAGCAAATAAAATGAAAAATTTAATTTATCAAGTATGGGCTGGTGACATGAGACCTGGTTGTAGGTACAGTGAAAAACTATTTAAAGAATACGCAGAAAGAATTGGGGCAGATTATAGATTAGATATAAGTCCTAATATTGCCAGTAAGTGTGTGCGTAAAGACGGTATGTATTTTGAATGGTTAAATCCTATGTTAGATGATTCGTTCCTTGAATATGATAATGTCTGTGTAATCGATTTGGATGTGTTTCCAGTTAATAATTTAACTAAAAATATTTTTGACGAGCCAATTAAAGACTTTGGCATCTGTACTGAACCTTTTCAAGGCAAGTATCGCGAATCTACAACTATAGGTAAAAACATAAACAAAAAGAGTGATGAACGATGGGCTCGAGCAGTCGAATCTAAGTACGGTGCGACTATGCCACGAGATGCTGACGGTTATCTAAAAGTATATAATGCTGGTATGGTAATGTTTACAAACAAAGGTATGCAACTTGCTCGAGAAAAATTTGTACCTTTTCAAGAATATATGGATTATATTAGAGCCTGCGGCTTAGGTAGATTCTACAGTGTGGATCAGAATTATTTTCATGCCATGATGGTAACACATAGTGAATATACTGAAATGGATAATGGCTGGAATAATTATGTCCACGGTGTACGTGGTCCTTTAGCATCACAAGATCCAGTGAATGATAGTAGAAATGAACTAACTAAATTTGTACATATTCAATTGAGTGGTGCAGATTATTTTAATAATGAACAATTATATAATATTACTAATTCAGCAAGATCAGAATGGAATGTGGAAGGTATACAATGATAGTAGCAAATCTTAAAGAAACAAAAAACATTAATGAATATCAAACTTCGTTAAAACAACAGTTGCAGAAAGCACATGGAGAACAATACACAGATTACCTAGACGAAATTTCTAGATTAACAAAAAATTCGCAATCTTATAGAGAAATAGGAACATTTCAAGGTGCTTCTACATCTACAGCAATGATGAATATGATCCCATACATTGAAACTATTGATCTTGACTTTGTTCATATTAATCCTCACAAACACATTTTTGAAACACACGCACAACAAAATAAAATAGAATTTAAAATGATTCAATCTGATTCGTTGAAATATAAAATAGATAAAAACACTGAAGTACTTTTAATAGACGGATACCATAACCCAAAACACATAGCAAAAGAATTGGACAAATATGCTCCGTGGACAACACAAACTATTATTCTACATGATACAACACTATTTCCAAGATTATGGAAATCTGTACAAAATTTTTTATCGTCTCATCAAGACTGGAAACTTGTTTATAGACACACAGTGAATGCAGGCTACACTGTATTAGGAAAAAAATAAATGTGGAACAAAAAAAGAATATTTAAAACTATCAGTTGGCAACTACTAGGTCTTGCTTGGTTTATGAGTTATGCCCTTGTTGTTGGTGGCGATCTGTGGTACACATTTGGATTATCATTAGCAAGTATTCCTGCAGGTAGTATAATGTATTATGGGCATGAATGGTTATGGGATAAAATTAAATGAGTTTAAAAGAAATTTTTATAAAAAACAAATGCGATAAAGCAACAAAGCATAGATATTATGAATTGTATCAACAAGATTTTGACAAATTTAAAAATGATCAAATTAACATATTGGAAATTGGCACTTTCAAAGGTGAAAGCACTCAGTCCTGGCTTGATTATTTTTCTCAAGCAAAAATTTACACAGCAGACACATTTGAAAGAGTAGTCCCAGAAAAAATTCCTGCATTAAAAAATAATCGTGTACAATGGTTTAAAGTTGATAGTACTTCATCAAACTGTAAAGAAAATTTTAAAAACCTAAATATTCAATTCGATTTTATCATTGATGATGGACTACATACACCTGAAGGTCAAAGATTAACCTTTGAAAATTTAATTGATTTTTTAAAACCTACAGGCACATACTATATTGAAGATGTATGGATGCTGAATAAAGGAAACAATATGTCGCATTGGTGGGTTAAAAAACATCCAAAAGACTTTACCATAGAAAAATATAATCAATTAATAGAATCAGTTAATAAGTTCAAAGTTACTGAATGTGACTTTAGCAGTAAAAAAATTCCTGACAGTTATATCTTAAAAGTTCAAAAATGAAAGCATTCATAATAACATTAATGAAAGATGTCTGGAGTTTGTCTTATGCTGAACGTTGTTTACAAAGTATTCAAGACACAGAAAGCGAGATTGAAGCAACATTGTTTGACGCCACAACTCCTGAAACAATCTTTCCTGTTGCGTGGACTTGGCCCACAGGTAAAAAAATTACCTGTCCAAAAACAAATTTATTTCTAAAACCCTACAAAACTTATGACAATCACAAACGCATAGCCGCGGCACAAAGTCATTTTAGATTATGGCAAATGTGTGTGTCTATGAACGAACCTATTATGATATTAGAGCATGATGCTCTATTCACAAAAAAATTTACAGCACAAGAAACTTCTGCCAAACTAGTAGGAGCATACAGTATAAATGATCCTAAAGGTGCAACGTTTAAATCAAAAGATTATAGTAATAAATTGCAAGAAGGATTCAATGCTGTTCCTTGGGTTGCACCAGAAAATATTCCTCAAGGACTACCAGGGCATTCGGCTTATGTAATTACACCTTGGGCGGCTAAGGACATAATACAAAAACAAGACAGTATAGGTTGGTGGCCCAACGATGCCATAATGTGTAAACAATTGTGCAGTTGGTTGTATGTTTACAAGCCATTCTTTACCAAAACACAAGGCATCAAATCTACTACTTCCCTTTAAAATTACCAATAAATATTTTGAACACAACGTAAAATAAATTATGAAAATATATGTAGGGTATGATACGAGAGAAGATATTGCCTATCAAGTGTGCGAACATTCAATATACAGCAATTCTACAGATGCTCAAGTTGTTCCATTAAATCAACAATCATTACGACAAGATAAGTGGTATTGGAGAGAACTAGACAAACTAGCCTCAACAGAATTTACCTTCACAAGATTTTTAATACCAGCACTAGAAAATTATAAAGGTTGGGCATTGTTTTGTGATTCCGATATAGTTTTTACAACTGATATAAAACAATTATTTGATCAAGCAGATGACAAGTATGCTGTTATGTGTGTGAAACATGACTACACACCCAAGCCTGGAATTAAAATGGATGGTCAAAAACAAACTGTGTATCCAAGAAAAAATTGGAGTTCTGTTGTGCTATACAACTGCGGACACAAATCAAACGAAAAATTAACAGTAGATTTAGTAAACAATCCTAATTACGATGGAGCATACTTTCACCGATTCAGTTGGTTGAAGGACGAAGAAATTGGCTCACTCGATCACAGTTGGAATTGGCTTGTGGGTTGGTACAAATCTCCACAAGATGGTGAGCCCAAAGCCTTACATTATACAGAAGGCGGTCCTTGGTTTAAAAATTATAGAGACTGCGAATATGGAGATGTTTGGAAAAAATATCTCGGCGACATGATGAAATAATGATATGCACTATTATTTTGATGGACAAGATGAAATACTACAACATTGGACTAGAGGACTAGGAGCTCATTACCTACCCTTTGAAGCAATCAAAAAAACTACTTTAGATAACACAGTTAGTTTTAGAAGCCTCGCAAAAAGAAAAATAATTAACGATTGTAAAACTTCAGGAAGAACGTTTTATTACATCGACACAGGATATGTAGGTAATCTTATAAAAAAGAAAATGTATCACAGAGTTGTAAAAAATGATGTACAACACAGCAAAGTATTTGATGTTCCCGACGATCGTTGGAGGAAGATACAAGCAAAAAGTCCAGAATTGCAATTTGTTGAATGGCGTAAAAATCACAAAGGTAAAATTTTATTAGTTGTACCAAGCGAAAAACCTTGCAAATATTATAATATAAACAGAGATAAATGGGTTAACAGCACTATAGATACACTAAAGCAATATACCGATAGAGAAATTATTATAAGAGACAAAGGTAAAAGACATGAACGAGTTGGAGAAGGCAGTGTACCTAAATTTTTAATTAAAGAAAAAATTTATGCCACAGTAACATATCAATCAATAGCGGCTATTGAAAGTGTATGTGTAGGTATTCCAGCATTCACTATGGAAAAAACTGCGGCAGACAGTGTAACATCACAAGATTTAAGTAAGATAGAATCACCATTTTATCCAAGCAGAGATCAAGTACACAAATGGCAACATTGGTTGGCATACTGTCAATATCATATTAGTGAACTTGGTAGTGGTCAAGCAGTACAGATAATGAAGGAACACGGACTATTATGATAAGTGTTGTAGGATATATGAAGGTCATTCCGCCTGGAAATAAAAAACCGCAAAAGCCTTTAATAATAAAAAACTTTATTGAAGGTGTGAATAGATGCGGAGATAAAGGAATAATAAGTAATTCTTGGACAGTGGTTCCAGCAGATGTTTCTGTATTACAAGGATTTGTACATCAGCAACCTCAAAAACATAGACATCTTATGTTAAGAAAAACTGTGTTTGAACAACAGCAAAAAAGAAACAAACGCACAATGATTGTAGACTCAAGTTTATTTTTGTATGCTGATCCTACTCAATCAAAAAATTATTTACGATATGGTTATGATGGAATCTTTCCTAACACAGCAGAATATTGTTATGACAATCCAGACCCATTGCGTTGGGAAGTGATTAAAAAAGATTTAGGTATAGATTTAAAACCATGGAGATTAGGCGGTGGAAAATACATTTTAATTTGTTGTCAAAGAGATGGCGGATGGAGCATGGGAGGATTAAAAGTGAATGTTTGGTTGCAACACGCAATTCAACAAATAAGAAGTTTTACAAAAAAAGAAATCAGAATAAGATTTCATCCAGGAGATAAATCATCTACACAATGGGCCTCTCTTGTAAGACAATGGATAAACAGTGGACAATCAACCTATCAAAACATTGTGATCAGTGGTGCTAAAAATTTAATAGATGAATTTGCCCATGCTCATGCAGTTGTTGGTCACAATTCAAGTCCAACTGTGGCATCGGTAATAGAAGGTATACCTACATTGGTAACAGATCCAGATGGTGCTCAAATAAAAGGTGTTAATTTAGAAAAATGGCAAGACATAGAATCTCCTAAAGAATTTGATAGAGAACTGTGGATTAGACGCATAGCACAGATCCATTGGACCTTGGACGAAGTAAAACAAGGATTGGCTTGGAAACATTTAAGGAATTATGTAAAATGATTACAACATTAACTACATTTCATAAACCCGGATTAGACTTGTATGGACAAAGGTTCATAGATAGTTTTGCAAAAAATGTTGACAAGAAAATTAAGTTGTTAGTATATGCAGAAAATTGTACACCTATAAATCCAGACACAAATCAAATAACAATTATAGATTCAAAAGAATTAAACAAATTAAATGAGTTCAAAGCACGATGGGGTAATGTGCCTAAAGCAAATGGTAAATGTCCTTTTCCAGAAAAACGTCCAAGAGATCATCATAAAGAATTTAAATGGGACGCAGTTCGTTTTGCTAACAAAGTGTATGCAGTGTTTGATGCTGTTGCACGAACTAATGACACATGGACTGTATGGATAGATGCAGACACATATGTACATACACCTATCAATTACGAACAATTTCAACAACTACTTCCAAGCGATAAATGGATAACATTTGTTGGAAGAGGCAAAGGATCACAAACTTGGCCCGAGTGTGGGTTTTATGGTTTGAATACTGAACACGATACTTGTAAAAAATTTTTAAATGAATTTGAACGTATGTACCAAGATGCAGACAACGGAATATTTAGATTAGATGAATGGCACGATAGTTATGTTTTTGGTAAAATATTAAATCAACTAACACCTATTGATAAAAATTTTCATGATTATTCTAAAGACATATACAACAAAACTGCCAAGACAGGCGGTGGTGGGCACCCTTTAATTAATTCTGTATTAGGAAATTATTTTGATCACATGAAGGGTAGTAGAAAAAATAAAGGGAAAAGTCAAAAGAAAGATCTCTTATCTAATCGTACAGAATCTTATTGGAATGAAGTTTAGTTTATTCACAGATAACGGTCCATTAAATAGTCCACTTGTATGGGAGGCTGTAAAGTCTGGATTGCAAAGACTAGATCATTCTGTAGACGAAAACAATTTAGACACAGATGTTCCTGTAATTTGGTCATTGCTATGGCACGGTAAAATGACAAGAAACAAATCTGTTTGGAATCATTTTAGATCTCAAGATAAAAATGTACTAGTGATAGAAGTAGGTGGAATAAAAAGAAATACAACTTGGAAAGTTGGTATAAACGGAATTAATAGATCAGCAGACTTTGGTCCAAAAAATAACGATAATCAAAGAGCACAACAATTTAATCTTGATCTTAAACCTTGGCGTACAGATGGAGATCACATATTAATTTGCTTACAGCATATCAAAAGTGAACAATGGAGTGATATGCCTGCGTTGAATGAATATGTAATTAAGACTGTGGAAAGCATACGACAACACACAGATAGAAAAATTATAGTAAGACCACATCCTAGATGTCCATTAAAAAATTTACCTGTACTAGATAATGTTGGGTATGAAATACCAAAGCAAATTGCTAACACATACGATGACTTTGATTTAAATTTTGCTAATGCTTGGGCAGTTGTCAGCCATAGTAGTAACCCAGGAATTCATGCTGTCCTTAATGGAATACCTGCTTTTGTGAGCGAACAAAGTTTAGCATACGATGTTGGAAACACAGATTTCAGCACCATTAACAGCCCAAAGACCCCCGATAGACAGCAATGGCTCAATGATTACACACATACTGAATGGACCATTGAAGAAATAGCACAAGGCATTCCTTTTTCTAGATTGACTTTTTAACCAAAATACTTTATACTATTGGTATGCGTTCAATTACCATAGAAGAGTGTTTAGAATTAATGGCAGGCTTAACTGTTAATGCTACTGTCACACCTGCTTTTATTGTATTAGACCGAGATAAAAAGATCATTTTCGACATAGCAAAAAAAGTTTTTAAAGGAACAGCACTAACTGATAGACAATTAGAAGCAGTAAAAAAAATATTAATAACAAGATACAAATCCCAATTCAAAATGCGTGGCATTGATTTAGAGAATAGTGTAAACAATCTTAGACAGCCATTAAGACATCTAGACAGAAGTGAGTTCATCAGATTAGAAGAAGGAATAAACTTTGTAGAACCTTATTGGTCAGGTTTTGTTCCAAACAAAGTTATTGTGATAAGATTTCCATTTAATATGACTTATACAAAAATTATAAATGAAGTCCGAAAATTACTAGTCGCCGACCTAAGTAGATATTATTCACAAAGATTAAAAGACAAATATATTTTACCTTATACAGAAAAAATCACACATAGATTAATATCTAAATTTAAAAGTAAAATTAAAGATATAGACCCTGTATTATTAGATGTTCATGATCAGTGTGAAAAGATTTACAAAAAATCTGAGCAATATGTACCTGGCATTTACAATTATCAAATAAAAAATACGTCAGAAGCAGTTACAAAATATCATCAAGAATATTTTGGCGATCCTGTTAAAGAAAATTTATATCTATATTACGATAGAAAAGAAAAAATGGGTTTGAAATATTTTGATAAAGATGAGTTAACACAATCAATACACAACCTGTCTGCACTATCCAAAGCAATTATAGAAAGACAATACTCCAGAATCAATATAGATTTAAAAAAATGGCCCATTGAAAATGTTATAGATACCATTATGGAGTTACGAAGATTTCCATTAATGGTTGTTGTGAAAGGTAACACAGAAAAAGACAGTTTGGAAGACTTGCATAGTACACACAAGATGTTTAAAAATATTATACCAAATAACGAAATTGCTGTGTTGGCAAGATGTAAAAACTCAACAACTTTTGGTAAAGAATTTAACGACTATGTCAAAGACAATCAATTAAATAATTCACTTGCAAAATCAACAAAAATAGTGTATATTACAAGTAAGAAGATTCCGAAGCCGTTGTTAACATCTGAATGGGAACCAGAAGCGGTACTAGTTTGTGATAACACTAGAAGTTATTCTAAGGTTGATCAATATGTTAACACAATTGATTTACAGTTACAAATCAATGGACAAGAAAGTTATTGGAATCGGATCCATTATGGAGCAGACACTATATGAGATGTAAAATTGTAATCACAGACGAGGTCAATGTAAAGATCGAAGGATTGCCTGTTGACGTTAGAAGAAAGATTGCAAATAAGTTTAAATTTTCAGTGCCTTATGCACGTTACTTGCCACAGTACAAATTAGGTAGATGGGATGGTAAGGTTGGTTTCTTTGGTTTAGGTGGTAATGGCTATGTGAATCATTTAGAAAAGATTATAGAATATCTACACGAATCGGGTGTTGAGATTGAAGAAGTAGATGACAAAAGACATAAATTCGATTTAGTATTTGATAAAATTGATAAAGATTATTTTGCAGATAAATCGTGGCCCAAAGGACACATATGTGAAGGACAAGCAATTGAATTGCGAGATTATCAAGTGGATGTGATTAATAATTTTATCAAAGAACCACAAAGTTTACAAGAAGTTGCCACTGGTGCTGGTAAAACAATTATCACGGCGGCATTAAGTAGCATATGCGAAAAGTTTGGACGTACTTTAGTAATCGTGCCTAACAAAGGTTTAGTAACACAAACAGAAGAAGATTATCTTAATGTTGGTTTAGACGTGGGTGTATACTTTGGAGATAGAAAAGAATTAAATCGTACGCACACAATTTGTACTTGGCAAAGTTTAAATGTATTAGATAAAAAATCTAAAGCAGGAGAATCTGTATTGACATTGTCAGATTTTTTAGAAGGTGTTAGAACTGTTATTATAGATGAAGTTCACCAAGCAAAAGCAGAAGTACTTAAAAAATTACTAACACAACATCTTAGAAATGCTCCAGTACGATGGGGACTAACAGGCACAGTACCTAAAGAACAATTTGAATTTCAAAGTATATTAGCAAGTATTGGACCTGTTGTAAATCAAATATCAGCAAAAGAATTACAGGATAAAGGAGTATTGTCTAAATGTCATGTTAATATTGTACAACTAATTGATACTGAAGTTTACACAAACTATCAAGAAGAATTAAAATATTTGGTTACTAATGAAAGAAGATTAGACTACATCGGCAAGTTAGTTAATAAAATTAAAAGCGGAGGAAACACTCTTGTGCTAGTTGATAGATTAACAGCAGGAAAAAAATTATGTGAAATAATAGACGATAGTGTGTTTATTCAAGGAGAAACAAAGTTAGCAGATAGAAAAGAACAATATGACGAAATCAGTGACAAAGACAACAAAGTTATTGTAGCAACATATGGTGTAGCCAGTGTAGGTATCAACATACCAAGAATATTTAATTTAATATTAATTGAACCTGGCAAGTCGTTTGTTAGAGTAATTCAATCAATTGGAAGAGGCATACGTAAAGCCAAAGACAAAGACTTTGTGCAGATTTGGGATTTAACTTCAAGTTGTAAATTTGCTAAAAGACATTTAACACACAGGAAAAAATTTTACAAAGAAGCAAACTATCCGTTTTCGATAGAGAAAGTAGATTGGACGAAATGAGAATAGCCGGAGCACAAATACCAGTTACAAATGATGTTAAAACAAATTTTGAAGCAATAATGAAGGCGTGTGAATGGGCAGTTGAAAACAAAGTAGATTATTTGTTTACACCTGAGACATCATTGAGTGGGTATAACACACCAGCATATACCATACACACTTGTAAAGAAACTGAAGATGCAATGACAAAATTAGTAGAGTATGCTTCGAGCAACAAGTTAGGATTAATCATAGGAACACTTTGGCTAGACGACAAAGATAAAATTAATGGTGCTTTTTTTGGATTTAAATCAAATCAATTAAGATTTTATAATCAAGAAGGCGAATATATCGGTTCAACAAAGAAAACAAAGATAGTAAGTTTTGATGATGACTGTGAAAAAGAAACTAAACCTCCAGTTGTTACACTTACAAAAGGAGAAGAAAAATTAAAGATTGGTGCTCTTATCTGTAATGACCTTGTAGGAAATTATTATTGGGGAGGCGAGAATCTTGCTAGTAAACTAAAACAAGAAAATGTCGCTCTAATAATTCATGCTAGTAACACTCAAAAGGATCAAGGCAAACACGTCAAAGCAATACATGATAATTTTCATAATGCTTGTATACAATTTGTTTCATATGCTACTAACACACCAATAATGAGTGTTGACAATCCTTGGCACATACACGGCTATGAATCACCAGACGGTACATCATTTACATCAGGCACTTATCTTCCATTAGAGGCAAAATACCAAGCACCAAAAACAGGCACACACTACTTTTATTACGATCACAGTGACATAACTCATTCATTTTCGGAAGGAACAGACAAATGAAAATATTAACAGTGGAAAATATTCCATATGATCTAAACAAAATGCCACAAACAGTATCAGATGATATGGCATTCAGTGTATTAGATAACAGTAATCCCAAAGAACCTGATTTCTTTTTCTTGCCTTTGATATACATTGAATCATTCAATGCTCCGGCAATAGTTTTAGAAATAGGCGGTAAAGAAGTTACTATGCCTCTTGATTGGAGCATAGCAGTAGGTGACAAAGAAGACAGCAACACTGTTGAAGTTGTTCCACTAACCAGCATTGCCGATAGAGGTTTTTCAGCATTTATTTTTAATCCATTAGATGGATTTAAAGCAGACTTTTACGAAGTCAATGTTGTTAATTTTTACAATGATGTAAAATGGTACTTTCCAAAAATAAAAAACAATCAACTTTTATCTACACCATTAACAAATAACAAAAGTCCAGATTGTGCTTTTTTTGTTAAAGATATTTCAAGACAGTGTGAAAGTATAGAATATACATCATTACTATAATGCCAAAAAAAAAAGAACCTGCAATGATTTATGAAAGTCCAGATGGAGGAGCAACTGTGTATGCAAGACCAATTAATGGCAAGGGTGAACGTGTGCTGATCGAAGAACCAAAATATCCTGAGTGGCATTTGAACGAATTGGAGATAAGCGAAGTTGTGGATTATGCAAACGAAGGAAACAAGTCTTTACAAATCCAATTAAAGAAGTTAAAATTAATATACAATTTAATAAAAGAAGACAGATGGTAATCAAAACTAACAAACTACCTTTAAAAGATATATTGGCGGCTATTGATATGAATGCTAAAAATGTATGGGACGACTTGTCTGATGATGAACGAAAACAGGTATCATTTTATCTATTGAATAGATATGTTAGTGCTATCAAAGGTAAAAATGAAGACAAGCAACTGCAAATATTTAAAACAAATCAATATTACAATAAGCATTTTTTTACACTAACTAAACACAAAAAATTATTATGGTATCTATTGTGTATGACTGCTGATGATAAAAAATCAATAAGATATCATGAATGGATTGGCTATAAACAAAAAGGTAATAACAGCACAGCAAAAGCAATGAAGTTTTTAGAAAAATTATATCCGTCTAGAAAAGAAGATGAATTAAAATTGTTAGCAAGTATTAACTCAACAAAAGAATTAAAGCAGTTGGCAGAAGACTCAGGAATGACAAAAGAACAAATTAAGAAAACATTTTAATGATTGAAAAACTTTATTCGTGCAAATACTGTAATGCAAAATTTGCCAAAGAAAAAACTTTATCAGTGCATATGTGTGAACAAAAACGAAGATTTGTACAAAAAGATGAACGTAGAGTACAACTAGGATATCAAACATTTATGAGATTTTATGAACTATGTCAAAAATCTAGTAAATCAAAATCGTATGAAGACTTTTGTAAGTCTCCTTATTATACAGCATTTGTAAAATTTGGCAGTTTTATCAGTAATGTTAAGCCGTTGTATCCAAACAAGTATATCGATTATGTTGTTACATCTGGCGTAAAACTAGATCATTGGTGCAGAGAAGAAATGTATTTGAAATATGCAGGAGATTTAATTTTAAGAGAACGAGTTGAAACAGCAATGGAAAGATCAATCAAAACTATGATGGATTGGGGAGACGAAAAACAAGCACCATGGGGAGATTATTTTAGATATGCAAGTCTAAACAGAGCAGTAATTGATATTAAAGACGGAAAGATATCTCCTTGGTTGATATTAAATTGTAAAAGCGGTAAAGTTATGATGAAGAAATTTAATGATGAACAATTACAGATTGTGTATCCGGTGATGGATCCATCACATTGGGCATTAAGATTTAAGCGATTACCAGCAGATATTGAAATGATAAAAGAAATTGTAAAGGAGGCAGGACTATGATCAAAGAACACAATGTTGTTCCATTGTTTGGAATACCACTTTGTCAAACACAAATACAACCATATGAAGAAAGTGAAAACTTTCTAAAAGAAAAAATAGAATATGTTGAACGATCACACAAAGTATCATACATATCTAAAGATGATTACGTACTAGATAATGAAAACTTAATGCCACTCAAAAATGAAATTGAAACTCAGGTAAGCGAATTTATGCATGGATATTTAGACATACACGAAAAGCATAGATTTATTATCACAACAAGTTGGTGTAATAGATATGAACATAATCATTTTATACAAGAACATTATCATAGTAACAGTTTAATATCCGGAGTATTATTTTTATCAGACTGTCAAGACACAGCAAATATTGTATTTCATAAAGATAAAAATCATACAAATATTTTTACTGATACAGTAAAATTAGATCACAAAGATGAATTCGATTATGTTAACAAAAGAAGTTATCTATATCATCAATCTAAAATGGCAATTAGTCCAAAGAAATGGGATTTAGTTATGTTTCCAAGTTTTTTAAATCACAGTGTTGAAGCCAACACTAGCACAACTAATGTAAGACACACACTGTCATTCAATGTTTGGGTTAAAGGTGAAATAGGTGGCGGACACAGTAAATTGGTATTATAATGTTTGATGTAGATATAGACTTTGCAGATAGAAATGTGTTATTAGAAAAACTAAAACACAGAGTAGCCAAATTAGAAAATGGTAAAAAGCACAATACTGGTGTTTACTTTACAGAGATACCGCATGACCCTGCAACTAATCTATCTACTTTAGATTATGAAACTGCTGAAGATAGAAACTATTTTAAATTGGATTGCTTAAATGTAAGTATATACAAAAATGTAAAAGACAACGATCACTTAAACAAATTAATGACAACAAAACCAGTATGGGAATTATTAGAAGCCAAAGAATTTAGTGATCAAGTTTTCCACTTGAACGGACATAATGATATTTTAAAAACATTAAAGCCAAAAAATATAGAACAATTGGCGGCTGTGTTGGCAATTATACGACCTAGCAAAAGATATCTACTCAATAAAGATTGGGACACAATAATGAAAGAAGTTTGGATTAAACCAACTGACGACAAATACTTTTTTAAGAAATCACACGCAACATCCTACGCATTCGCAGTTGTGGTGCACATGAATCTTATTTGCGAACAATTAACTTGATTATTTAGGTTTTCGAACCAGTTGGACTGATTTTCTTTTACTGCGTTTCATCGCAAGATTATTCAAACTTGTGACAGGTCCTATTTTTACACTCACATCTTTGGTATTCATCATCATTAAAACTTCCTTGAATTTCATTAACTCTTTACGTAAAAATATACCAATTGGGATCATTCTATTGCTTTCCCACCACCAAGTTTGACATAAACTTATAAATTTTTCTCTAGCATTTGTGTGTATTTCCTCATACACATACATTGACGTAATAGAGGTATCTTGGTTGTTGATTACCCCAACGTACTCTTTTCCACCGTATTCGACGACCGAGATAAACGGAAAGTTCTTTTCTATGTCGTTTAACAGCATTTTAATATCAATAAATACATAAGATTATGCAACTTGTTCCAAAATATTTATTAAATAACAGTGTGACTCTTACCGCAAATCTGGCAGGAGAAATAACGGAGTATAGATCAGTGTATCAAAGAAATTTAAACATCGCTAAAGGGATAGACAACACAGTCCAGTTCAATGTGCTTAATGCAGATCAGAAACCTGTATCTATATTGAATACATACACACCCAAGTTTCAACTGTATGATGAAAATAATAGATTAGTAGTATCTAGAGACGGTACTGTGATTGAAACATCTACACCAAGTAAAGTGGGTCATTTTACAATTACAATTTCAGAAAATGATTTATTGAACGTTAAGTCACAATATATGCACTACACAGTGTATCTATACAAAAACTCTGATGCATCAAAAACTATGTTACATAGTGGTACAAATTTTGAAAACAAAGGTACAGTCTATATTAGTACAGAAGAATTTCCAGGTCCGTTGGACTCATATTCAGTAACAACATTCACAGAAGACAATCCAAGTTCGGGTGTTTTTGTTTCAGAAACAGTGACAGCAGAACCAACTATAAATGGTAATTCAGCATTGCACACAGTGGCTTACTATCTAAATGAAGCCGTTGGTAATATTATTGTACAAGGAACACTTGCTAATCAGATTGATGGAGACACATTTTGGTCAGATATTGACACATTTACATCTACAGACTCAGACAGTTTAAAATATGTAAATTTTAATGGAGTGTACAGTTATTTAAGATTCCAACACACACTAACTTCTGGTAGTGTTACCAAAATATTAATTCGAAATTAATTGACTTTTATCTCATTTTAAATTATAATACAAGCATGAATATTGTGCTCGACGTTTTACAAACTTATCTTCCTGCCAAAAGAAAACAAACACCTAGTGGTTGGGTGGCTTTTAATGCACCGTGTTGTGAACATAATGGAACAACACCTGACACAAGACAAAGAGGAGGCTTGATTGCTAAAGCAGACGAGAGTGTAAGTTTTCATTGTTTCAACTGCGGATTTAAAACAAGTTGGCGTATAGGAAGAAACTTATCTTATAAAATGAAAAGATTTATGAGATGGTTGAATATGCCTGATGATGTAATAACAAAATTAGCACTTCAAGTTTTACAACAAAAAACAGATGCAATAGGATTCAAATCAATTGTTACTCTTCCAAAATTTACAATAAAAGAACTTCCACCTAAAGCAAAACCAATACACGAGTGGGCAACATATAAAGATTTAGAACCAGGCGGAGTTGATAAAGATTTATTTTCTGTAATGGAATACATTGCTAAAAGAAAATTAACTCTTGACGATTATGATTTTTATTGGAGTCCTGAAGCGGGATTTCGAGATAGACTGATTATTCCTTTTACACATCAATCAAAGATTGTTGGGTACACAGCCAGAAAGGTTGTAGAAAGTAAAGTAAAATATTTGTCAGAACAACAACCAGGATATGTGTTTAATACAGATGCCCAAGACGATGATAGAAAATATATTGTAGCAATGGAAGGTCCTATTGATGCTATTGCTATTGATGGTGTCGCTTTATTAGGTAGCGAGATAAAAGAGCAACAAACAGCACTAGTAAACAGTTTAGGAAAACACGTGATTGTAGTTCCTGACAGAGACGAAGCAGGACAAAAATTAGTTTATGATGCTATGGAATCGGGTTGGTCAGTAAGTATGCCCGAATGGAGTCAAGATATTGGAGATGTTAACGATGCTGTGCGTAAATATGGTAGACTTCATACATTGTACACAATAATAAAGAATGCTGAAGATTCACAACTAAAAACTAAACTAAGGATGAAAAAATGGTTCGCATAAAGAATTTTTTAAAAAAAGCGATCTCAATTTTGTTTTTTCCTATCACTAAACTTGTAAACTACATCAAGTACAAGAAGAAGATTAGAGAATTGCAAAAAAGAGATCCGTTTATATACAAGTAGGAGAAATATGATCGTTTGGGGAATAACAGGAAACAATCACGATGCCAGTTTGGCAGTGATGGAATGGAAGGTACAAGGATTAACGGATCACTATGCTCTAAGATTAAAATGGGCAGGCATGAGCAAAGATTTTAGTGGAGTTGCTGGAGATCCAACGTTGTGTCCTAAACTGATGGCAGAAGTAAGAGCAAATCCTAAATGGGCCTTTCCTGCAAAGATTTATTTTTATGAAAAGCCTCTGAAGAAAACTATGAGACAACTGATTGCAGGACAAGGTTGGAAATGGAAAGAAAATAATATTAAAAAGTTTTTAGCAAAATCTGGTGTACACAACATACCAATTGAATATGTTGACCATCATCATAGCCATGCGGCATATGGATATTACACATCGGGATTTAAAAATGCGGCAGTTATTGTTTTAGATTCGATTGGTGAGTTTGAAACATTTACTATTTGGCATGGCAGAGGTACCAAGTTAGAAAAGAAATACACTCAAAGATATCCTCACAGCATTGGATTATTTTATTCAGCAATGACACAAAGATGTGGATTCAAAGCAAACGCAGAAGAATACAAATTAGAACAATTAGCGAAAAAAGGCAATTGGAGAAAATATCATAGAATGATGATGGAAGAAATCATAGATACTAGAATGCCTTTCAAAACAAGAATAAATCTACACAGAGGTTGTAATTGGTGGAGACCAGAATTAAACACAGAACAAGACATGGCAGATCTAGCCGCAACTACACAACACATTTTTGAACAAGTGTTGATGTGTGCAAGTTCGTGGATACAGATGAATATCAAAACATCAAACATAGTTTTGGTAGGCGGGTGTGCATTAAACAAAACGGCAGTAACTAAATTGGAATCAGTTTGGGATGATATATGGGTGCCAACAAATCCTGGTGATCCTGGATCGTGTATCGGTGCCGTATGTGCCAAATATCAAAAGCACATTGACTTTCACGGAGAAATGTGGTATAATAAGGACAATGGTAAAACAAAATAAAGATTACGGATACGAGATACAAAAACTGTATCTTGAAATGATGTTAAGTGACGCAGAAACATTTGTGCGTTGTCAGTCTATATTTGATTACACACTGTTTGATAGAAAACTTCAAGAAACAGCAGACTTTGTGAACAAGTATGTTGTTCAATATAATTCATTGCCAACATATGACATTGTGAACAAGTCGTGTAATATGGAATTGAAGGCGGCAGATAATTTAACTGAAGAACATTTCAATTGGTTATTAGATGACTTTGAAACATTTGTTAGACACAAAAGTTTGGAAAGAGCAATATTAAAAAGTGCTGATATGTTGGAAAACGGTGAATATGGTCCGGTTGAAGAATTGGTCAAGAAGGCAGTACAAATAGGATTACACAAAGATATAGGAACAGATTATTTTGATGATCCCAAAGCAAGACTAATGGGATTGAAAGATCAAAATGGTCAAGTTAGCACAGGCTGGACAACACTAGATAAAAAATTGTTTGGTGGATTCAACAAAGGTGAATTGAATATATTTGCTGGTGGATCTGGTGCAGGTAAGTCTTTGTTCCTTGCAAACTTGGGTTGTAATTGGGTGCTGAATGGTTTAAATGTTGCATATGTATCATTTGAATTAAGTGAAGCACTAGTAAGTATGAGACTAGATTCTATGCTCACTGATGTGCCTGCTAGAGAAATATTTAAAGATTTAGATGGTGTAGAAATGAAAGTTAAACTGCTTGGCAAAAAAGCAGGTAAGTTTCAAATCAAATACATGTCAAGTGGTAAAAACGCAAACGATTTAAGAAGTTATCTCAAAGAATATGAAATTAAAACTGGCAGTAAACTAGATGTTATACTGGTTGACTATTTGGATCTTATGATGCCAATCAGTAGAAAAGTTTCTCCAAGTGATTTGTTTGTTAAAGATAAATTTGTATCTGAAGAATTAAGAAACTTGTCAATGGAATTAAATGTTATCTTTGTTACAGCATCACAGTTGAATAGAGGTGCAGTTGAAGAAATTGAATTTGACCACAGTCATATATCAGGCGGTTTAAGTAAAATACAAACTGCTGACAATGTGTTTGGTATATTCACATCGAGAGCAATGAGAGAACGTGGTAGATATCAAATACAATTAATGAAAACTAGATCATCTAGCGGTGTTGGTCAAAAGATTGATTTGGAATTTGATATAGATAGTTTAAGAATTAGAGATTTAGCAGAAGATGATTCAGGACAAAATTATGGTAGCAGTGGCAATAGTACCATATATAACTCATTGAAAAAAACTTCGACAGTTATAGATGATAATGCAACAGATTCATCTGAATCACAAGAAAAAGTTCCTAATCCTACAAAAGGACAATCGTTGCACAAAGCCGTTACAGATAATACAGATCAAACAAAGTTGAGGGACTTTTTAAAGAACCTTGATGGCGATGAATAAACAATATAAAAGAATAGTAATTCCAAAAGGTTTAGATTTAGGAACCAGCAGACGTACTTGTACTCAGTTGGCAAACACAATTAGTGTAAGTTCTGGTTTAGAAATATTTTCAGATGTTGATCATATCCAACAAGGAGATTTAGTAATACTTGGTGGTGTCGGTGGACACGATGGTTTTCAAAAGTATCATGAGTCTTTTCAAGAAAAAAATATCGATTATGTGAATGTTGAAAAAGGATATTGTAATTGGTGGAAGCCAGTTTATTGGAGAGTTACATTCAACGAAAATCAAATCTCAGATATAAAAGGCGAATACACTAACGAACGATTTGCCAAATTTAAACTAAAAATAAAACAATGGCAAATAGGAGACCAAGTATACATAGTTGCTCCTAGTCAAAACGGATTAGATGTGTATGGTATCAAACAAAATGTAGATCAATGGATAGAATCTACCACACAAGAAATTAAAAAACACACAAACAGACCAATTAAAGTTAGAAAGAAGATGCCTAAAAAAGCAAGAGGTTCAAGAGGTTTTTGTGATTCTTTAGAAAACATTTACTGCGTAATCAGTTTACACACCATGGCAATGACTGAAGCATTACGAGAAGGATGTCCTGTAATCAGTCTTGTGCCAGGTTGTCTAAAAGATTACAGTGTGAACTCAATTGATAAGATTAATAATTTGTATTATCCAGAAAACAGACAATACTTGTTTAACTGTTTAACCAATTTACAATTCAACTCTGACGAATTGATAAACGGTTTTGCTTGGAACACCATGAGCAAATACTATGGAATCGATATCAAGAAAGCCTAGAGGCGGACAGCAAAATTCCGCGAAGCGGTAACGCAGAAATTTCAAATCCGCGAAGCGGTAAGCACAGCGATTTCGGTAAGCAATTTTAATCTATGATTTTTCTTTTGACGCCTCGTCTTTTGACATCAAGTGTGCTACAATGTATTCCACCGTCCCAAAACAAATAGTGTCTCTGTGGTACAACGTGGCAGTCTATGTGTAAGGACTTCAGTTTTGCAAACAGTTTGGGTATGTGTCGTGCAAACACAATGTTGTTTCTGTCTATCACCAACACATTGAGATCAAAGCAAACTTCTTGACTGTAACCTCTCCAATTCTCCAAGTACTTGTCTACCCAAGCAATGTCCATTTTGTTTTGTGCTTCTGCATAATCTTGTACATATCTGTCCATTTTTAGTTCAGGCAAACAGTCACTCACATCAATCAACTGTTTGTTGTGTAAGCATTGAGGCACCCATTCTTTGCCTGCGTGTATCACTGTGTCATCATCTATCATGATGAAGCCGTGGTCAATGTGACCAAAGCCATTAAATTTTGTGCCGGCATTGTGATGAAATTTAAACTCATTCAGTTCACGTTTGCACCATTCTAAACCTGAGGCTGAACCTGGTCCTTCGTGATTAACAATGATGGCATCGCCTGCTTTGTACATGGTGGCAGTGTGCCACAACACTCTGTCCATCAATTTTTCTTTGTAGGTTTTGTCGTTCACAAACCAATCATCTTTATTGTTCAAGTTCATCAACATGGGTGCTGGTTGGCTGATCCAACGATGACCTTGTTGAAACAACTGTTCAAATATTTTGTAATAACTCACAGAGTCAAAGTATCTATCTGTGTAACTGGTGTAGGTTTGTATCACAGTGTTGCCCATTACCAGCATGGCATCTCTAGGCACAACAGGTGCTATGGGAATCTGTATGTCAAACTCTGGCATGGTGATTGGATCATAGAATTTGTACACATCTGGACGCATCACTTCTATGTTGCCTTGTTTTAGAAAGTCAGCCAACTGATCCAAATCCTGCTTGGTTTCTTCCAGTATCTGATTGAATTGCGTTTTATCGTTGTACTGTGTCAACAAGTGATTCACTTGTTCAGGAGTGTATGTGTCTCCCACTATCACTGTCTCTAACGGATCGTATTCTGTGTAAATCATATGTTTAGATATTTTACGTGCATGAAACTTTGTAGGCTACGTCTTTTTACATCTGGTGTAACAATTTTAGTCACAGCATGATACAGGTCTTCATTGTTGATCACAATTCTGTTGCCGATGGGTTCCAAGTACTCGCCCTTGTCTGCATTGTCCTGTTTGAACAAAAACAATCCACCATCCTGAAAGTTCCAAGTGTCATTAAGAAAAAAGGTCACACCCACATAGTCGATGTCCTGTTTGTCCCAAGGCAGGAATCTGTCTTTGTGCCACGTGCTCACATAGGGATATTTCATTTCATGATAACGCAGTGTGTGGTCATGTCCTGTGAGTAATTCTTTGGTGAAGTAGCCTTGTTCAACCAACAAACCAAAAAAGAAATCTTTGGTTTCGTGATTGAGATAGAATAGATTACAATCATCTGTTTCGTGATGATCTGTTTCATCATCATACCTTTCAAAACGTCCACCGTGCTGTGTGATATCATTTTGTATCAACTGATTAATTTTTGTCAGTTGTTCATCATTTAAAAAATTATCTTTTATAATCATTGCAACTGTCCTTTCAAAACAGTAAAATATTCTTCTGTGGCATTTATGGGTATGATGAAAAATTTATGATCATCGCCCTTTAGCAAATCAAACAGTGTGCCAAACTGTCCCACTATGCTGTAACCTGCTTCCTCAAATATTGTTTTTGCTGTTGCCACAATGCTGTGATGCTGTGACATCAATTGTTCCTTGTGCAGGATATCAATATATTTAATGCAACTCAACACACCCGGTAAACTGTAATTGTATGTGAAGCCGTGTTCCCAATCAAACTCTTCAGGCAACACATCATCAATTTTTTCGTTGTACATGGTGATACTGAGAGGAAAAAATCCTGCTGTGATGGCTTTGCCCATGGTGAATATGTCTGGCTGAATAGGAGTTTGTTTCCAACCTGCAAAACTGCCAGTCTTTCCTCCGCCAATAAAAATATCATCCACAATCACAATCACACCTTGTTGTTGAATCTGTTTTATTTTGTTCCAAAATTCTTCTGTGTTGGGTCTTAACTGTTGTCCATAAGAACAAGTTTCCACCATGACACACATAACATCTTGCCAATCTACTGCGTTGATATCAAAATCTCTTTTCAATCTAATCACTTGATCATATGGCTTTAGTGTGTAGAAAGGATCATTAAACAAACTGTCTCCCATGTTGTAATTTAAAAACGTGGATCCATGATAACTGTTTTCAAAGCACACAATCTTTGTGCGTTTGTGTTGTCCTACAAGTTTTTGATAAGCACTGGCAAGTTTTATTGCACCTTCGTTGGCATCTGATCCACTCAATGCAAATATACTTTTGTACCCTGTCATAAGAAACAATTTATCAGACAGTTCGTAACTGGGCTCATTCAAGTAAAGATTTTCATTCTGCACAATGCTTTCTGCTATTTCTGGTTTTACTTTGATATTGTCATACACATAGTCTAATATATCATGTCTATCGAATCCTAAAGTGAAACAACCATAATGCAACAACGGGTCTATAATTTTCTTTCCGTCATCAATATAACCATATTGCCAATGTGGTTTTGCTACATTGGTTAATCTTTGTACACCTGGTATGAGTCCTTTTAATGATTTCATATAATTAATTATTGAATTTCAAATACCAATTGATCGTATGTGACGTCTGCTGAATCTGTAAATTGTTTTTTAGATTCTAATGCAACTGTTATAGGTAAATCCATATCCACAAAGTTTTGCACAGAAACTTTTTTGGTTTCTCCTTGATGAAACGTTTTATCTAGTTTGTGGGTTTGATCATTCACTGTCAGTGTTACGCCATAGTCGTCAGTTAATTTTTCACTGCCTTCAACAAAATTCTTTCTATTAAAAGTTGTGGTACATATAGAACTATTGCTGTCAAACACAAAGTCTACTTCTGTTTTTTCTTTTATGTCACCAAATGAAATATCATAAATTAAATTAACAACATTTACACTGTCAGAATCAAACAAAATTTGATCACTCATCAACAACGGCAAGTTTTCTTCAGCATCGTTAATATTTTCAAACACAACTGCATCATTGATCATCACAGTTAAATTGTTTTTGTATTGATGTTTTTCCAAACTAAAATATTGTTTGTTGTCTTCTTTTGGACAACGCAATGTAAAAATTTTATTCATGCTCTATACTGTCTTTAAATTTTACCAAGGCTTCTTCAAAACTTAAATGATCTCCTGGTAATTTTAACAAAGTTAGCGACAGTGTCCATCTGTCTTGTGTAGGATCTGGATTGTAGGTGTTGTGTAGTTGACCAACATTCATTAAACTGGGTTTGTTGATTACTACTTGATGAATCAACTCTACATCATTTTCATCTGCACTGTAACACTTGTAACATTCAATGTCTGGTTCTATTCCTGCTTCTTGAAAACTTTTGTTGATTTGTGTTTCATCATGATTAATTTCAATATACTCTTTATCTGATTTAAGTTTGTACCACTTGGTTGTGCTGGTTTCAGGACCCCAAGTAAAATTAAGTTTACAGGCATCTTGTTGTCCAGGAGGTATCACAGTATCATTATGAATTGGTATTGCTCCGCCGTTGGGTTTGGTATAAAACCCTTCGATCACATTTGATATTTTCAAGTTGTATTGAGCAAGCCACTTGAATAGTTCGTCAGGCAATTCAGACATATTAACATATGTAATGAAATCATTTTCCAGTGCTTTGCCAAAACATTTGGGTTTGGGCATTGTAAATGGTAGTTGTACGTACCTATGATATATGTTGAAGTCCATGTATAAAAATATTTATAGACTGCTGAATTCAAAGGTTGTAGGTATGGTTCTGGTACTGATAGACACTTATACGTCTCGACAAACAATGGCCCTTGTACTGACGTGTATGACGTTTTAACAGGCGTTTATTAGAGCGTTCTATCAGTCAATTATGCTGTCAAAATTATCACTGTTCATATAATTAATAGTATGTCAAACGAAATTCAAAACAAAACAGTTAATCTTAAACAATGGCAAGACGGTAACGAACCGCCATTTAATCCAGAAATGGAAGTGGAAATAAAAGACTTTGTGGGTGTGTTCAAAAAAGCATTTACAAAAGAATGGTGTGACCATGCAATCAAATACTTTGATGAAATGACCAAGATGGGTTTTGGTAGATCAATTCAAGAAATATCAGGAGCACCAAGACATTTAAAAGACACACAAAATTTTAACACATCAAGATTGTATTCACAAGGTGAAAACTTACTGAGCATTGTTGGAGTACCTGGAGTACAAGATAAATTTTTAGATACTTTCTGGGCGTGTTACAACGGAATTTATAGACATCAATTCTCATCTTTACAAACAGAAGGTGCACCACAGATGGTGTATGAAATGAAGATACAGAGAACTGCACCTGGCGAAGGTTATCATGTTTGGCATTGGGAACAAAGTAGTAGATCCGACACAACAAGATTTATGGTCATACAAGTTTTCTTAAATGATGTGGAAGAAGGTGGCGAAACAGAAATGTTATACTACCCTAGAAGATTAAAAGCAGAAGCAGGAACATTATTAATATTTCCTGGAAACTATACACATACGCATAGAGGCAACCAGCCTCTATCTGGACCGAAGTACACTATTAATACTTGGCTAGAATTCTAAGACTGGTTGCTTAATTAATTTAGATTATATTATTGTTCGAATGACCTTACAGCCTTCTCTACAATTTTTTCCATCTTGTTGTAAATTTTTATAAAAAAATTCTTAATTGATGTGATCACGAATGTGATTATTTGCTTGACTTTTTTCATAGCCTTTTCTCCCTTGTTTGTGTTTTTTAGTTTGCCTTTATAAACAAAACACTTTGTTTTGTTCTTTAGTATTTACATAAGTTTTTGTGAAATTTATCTGCTACTATTCTAAAGTTTACTGCGACATAAATGCATGAACGACTTTTTGTGCTAGTGTTTTCCATTCAGCAAGTTCACCAATTTCTTGAACATGATGTGCTTTTGTTCCATCGTGATAAGAACAACGAATTTGCATCATTCCTTTTTCGGGTCTTGCATCTGCTGTAACACCTATAGCAGTTTGACAGTTTCCGTTGACTAATTCTAACACATATCTTTCTGCCATTAATTCAATTGTGGGCCATTCTAATATTTGAGGATTCCATATGTCTTTCATTTCAACATCGTCACTTCTTATCTGCACAACAACTTTGCCTTGTCCTGCCGCAGGTAAAAGTTCTGTTTCTGGCATTACAGTGTGTTGAACTTCAATGTTCAATCTATCTAATGCACACTTTGCCATAATGATTCCATCTACTTCTTGTTTGTTAACTAAATTTAATCTTGTTTGAATGTTTCCTCTGATAGGTACAAAACGCAAATCCGGTCTTTGATCTGCTAACATTTTTGCTCTACGTGGTGCACTAGTTCCTATTCTATATCCGCTAGGAACAGAATCAAAATTTTCAAAAGGTCCAATCAACGCATCTCGTCTGTCGCCTCTGTCCCACACACAACCTAAAATTTCTGTGCCTTCTGCAATTTCAATTCCTACATCTTTAGCACTGTGGATTGCACAATCAATTTCACCTGAAAGTAATTTGTCTTCTATGGCAGAACAAAATATATGTTTGCCACCCATTTCATGAATAGGAGTTGTTTGATCTATATCGCCTTGACTTTTTATTTGAATTAGTTCATAAGGTTGAACCAAACCTGACGCGGCACCATCTGCCTGTCTTATGGCAAGAGGGGAGCCTCTTGTACCAATTTGAAGCATGACTTCCTATGCTCTACCCCAAGGAATAGGATTTCCAGATTGATCAACAACTAGGTCACCAGTGTCTTTGTACTGAGCAACCATTATGCCTTTACCTTTTCCTTTGCCAATATATTTACAAGGTTTAATTTCTCTTTCATTATGATGTCGTGACATATGATGAGTAATGATTCCCCTTGCTTTTACACCAGCCATGATTATTTTCCTTGTCCTACTTTAAATTTAAGACTGCGTTTTTTTGATTTATTCATTGAGCTCATTTTACATTTGTTCTTTCTTCCGGATTGACTTGTTTTCTTCGGAGTACGTTCGTGAGCTATATGATTTTTCGCTAGTTTCATAATATTATTTTCCTGCTTGTTTTTTTACTTTTTTACTTTTTTTCTTTTCTTTATAGTTAGGACTTGCTAAGAAATCATACATAGCCGCATACATACCCGAGTCTCTGCCTGAGTCTTGCATTTGTGCTATTCTTTGAGCAGTTGTTTCTTTAAATTTTATTCTTTGTTTAATTGCCATTATCTACTCATCGCCTTTTCTTTAGCCGCTTTTAAAGCCGCTCTTTTCTTTTCTATGATTGCCGCTTGTCTAACTTTTCTACCTATTGGTAATGTTTGTACTGCATAGAATTCCACACCTTTTTTAGTGGTCCACTCTACTTCAACTTGTTGTGCTTTAGTTCCACCTTGGAAACTTCTCACTGCTTTTTTGAAACTCATAGCAGTGATCTCTTTTACTTGATCTTCTGCTTCAGCAGTTTTATCAGTAAATTTAAATGTTCTTTCTTTAGGCATATGTTCTCCTTGTTTGATGTATTTATTAAATGGTACTATAATTCTACTGCTTGACAATGAAAAATAATTGTGCTATACTGAATAATATGAGCGAAAAAACTTCACAGATTTTACAAAATTTAAAAAGCATAACACAAAAAGAGCCGGTTGAGGAGAACACATCGGGCCCTATTGCCAGCAATTTGGACAATGATAGGATTTATAGCAACCTGCATAACGACATACATTTGATCAATAGAGATGGATCAAAGCATAAAGGCAAGATATTCAAAAGAAGAATCACTTTGAAGGACATTGATGGCGGCAATTTTTTTGCCCATGCTTATGAAACCGACGATGGTAGATGGTTTGATAGAGGTGGATTGCCTTGTGCCAGACCTAAAACATTATCCAAACAATCAGACACAGAAGTTGATTCTGTTGATAATACAGCAGAATGATATCAGAATCACAGTATAAAGATATGCCTGAATATTGGGACTATCAACGCAAGATAGCATTCAATAAAGAAAAGTGTATGAAGGCTTGCGAAAAGATTATGGAACACTTTGGCGACATAGAAGAAGGCAAAGATGCAGATGATATGTTCCAAACTACATGGCATCAGATTGATCCAGAAGACTATGAAGAGGCGCCGTACGATTGGGTGCCCAAAGACCGAGAACTGCGTTTAGCCTACGAAAAATAATCATTATGTGTTTTATGCATGACAGTCATGCTAAATACAAATACGTTCAGGCATCAGCCCGGAAGTAGGATATATCCGAAGGAACGCACCTAACTTTAAAAAGGAGGGTGATATGATAGACAGATTCACTCATTTATTTAAAAAACGATCCGAAGAGAGTGCTTTGCTTAAAAAAGCAAAAGCCATGTTCTCGTCAAGAGGTGAAGTTGAAGTAAATGGAAATGGAACAAGTGGATACAGACTCAAGAACGGTCCTAACAAAGGAAAAGTTCTAGGTCACAAATCCACTAAATCTACAAATAACTGGTAGTTATTTCTTACAGAATAAAAACGATCTACTGGGTTTACTGTATCGGAAATTTAAAGGTTTCCAATGCGGTTGACTCAGTATGTCTTTTTCAAAATTTCTACAAGCACGATGATTCCAGTCTTCTCTATCAATCTTAATGTGATAACGTTGTTTGGGGTATCTGAGAGCATTTTCCATGAACCTAACTAGTTCTACTACTTGGAAGGCATCGCCATTATCTATAGTGTGTCGGATGGTTTTTTTAGTTTGTCGAGTGGGTCGCATACTAAATGTATATTTATCCATGCGATAAATATCACTATGCGTTACAGAGAT
>Ga0209535_1000101_pt1 | contig 51852 bp, 58 predicted proteins | sample LinPmetageLP28_FD_184041 | JGI IMG/M metagenome (GOLD analysis project Ga0209535, IMG submission 184041) | Marine viral communities from the Pacific Ocean - LP-28 (SPAdes) (version 2) | ecosystem: Environmental > Aquatic > Marine > Oceanic | place: Pacific Ocean | collected 2009-08-22 | reverse complement strand
GTCTTTGCCGTCCTCCTTCATTTTCTTTAAGTGTTCCACCTGAAACGAGAGCCCGTTCATATGACCGTGGTCGGTCAGGGCGTGGGCGTTCATCCCATTCTCGTAGGCGAAGTCCATATGTTCGCCAGGCATCCCTAGACCATCAAACGGTGAGAGTCCTGAGTGAGCATGTAATCCTACGAATGGGATCTTGCTTTCAATGCGGTTGGTCATACACAACCTTTCTATTTTGGTGCGATATTAGTATAGCAGAGATTCTAAATAGTTCAAGAAAAAAATGAGCGGGGCACCATCTCCCCGCTCAACCACCTGCCGTAACAGGGTAATCCATTATTCTATATAGTCCTATTCAGACATAGGAGAAAAAGAAGGCTTACTTGCTTCATATTTATTTTCGTACTCAACAATATACTCAGGAAGTTCTACACCTAAAGAATTATCCAACAAGTTAGCCAACAAGGTCTGGTACCCTCTTAGGTTTTGAGCGTTAGATATAGAGAATCGTCGAATTACATCGTGGGCCGTTTGGTTATACTCATCTAAGTCATCTCGCTCCTCGTGCTTAAGTGCAGACTTGATCTGCGCAGCGGCGGCTGTGAGATCCGCTTTATGATAATAATATCCCAACTCAGGCATGAACTCAGAATTGTGAACCACTGGCAATCCCAGACGAGCGCACTCTAAAAGTGTATAGTTTAAGCCATTTTCAAAATGATGATGAAACATTACCTTTGAAGTTTTAGTCATGGCAGGTAAGCCGTAGCGATGCTCAAAGACAATCTTTTTATCTAAAGTGAGCGGAAACTGCGACATATAAAAGGCTATATCTTTATTATTAAGAATCATATCCTTGGTATTATAGAGGTATAATTTATTTAAGTCCCCGCCATCTCGATAAGCAATGTCTGCCGCCTGGTAAGGGAATAGAGATGTCTTTAATACATTAATATTAGGCTCTGTACAGAAGATATTTTTATTGCCGGGGTGACCCACAGTAAAACCTCTTGGGTTCTTCTTGTAGTGGGGATATTCATCATATTTTAAATCTAAAAGTTCAGGATCCCAAATATACGGACAAATAAAAGATCTCTGGGCAGCATAGCGGTGTTTGATATAGTCTTTCTGCCAACCAAAGTGTGGTGATAGCCACACCGCATCCATGTCCCCATCCTCACGCCACAGATTACGCTTAGCAAAATTAGTCATTGACTTGGTGGGGGACTCAAGGTGACCAAATACAATTGCCTCCTGGTCCATCACATAACGATTTCCATATACTACAGTTGCAAGCTTGACGCCCTTGTCCCTGAAAGGTTTTAACATAGCACGGGGGATCACTGCGCTGACAAATAGCAGAGCATGTACGCCATACTTCTCTTTAAAGAGGTCTAGATTATAAGCAGGCTCACCAAAGATTGTGGACTGTTCTGGACTTGGCTTGCCCTTGACCAGTTTATTAGGATACATCAACAAGGGTGTGACACGGGGAACATTTTTGTAAAGCTTATATAGGTAATAAGCATTTTGGTGTAGACCGTTATTGAAGTACCCATCCTCGTTCGGGCTTGTAACTATTCCAACAATTATATTATCTTCGCTCATGCGGATCTCCCAAGGTTTTCATAACTAGTTCTGTATAACCATGGAAGCGAGGAATTATTCTTCTTTTACCTCTTCTTCAATCTTTTCACCATAAACGTCTTTAGTGCCGTCTTGGTAGGTGATGATTGTTTGATTCGCTGGGTGGGGTTCGATATGAACTTTAACGAAGTCACTCATGCTGTCAAAAATAGCAATACCTCCACGGGGTGGTGGATATAGCCAGTGAACTACACATTGACCTGTCGCCATGACAACGCCCTCAATTACTACGCCCTCGCCAGAAACACCTGTCTCATCTTGTTGTCGAAAGACTGTGAAACTGGTGATCCCTCTTGGTGCCAATTTTGATGGAGGCTTGGGGATCAGGTCATCAGTAACTTCTTCAACTGAAGTCTGTTCGTCGCTCATTTTCATACTCTCCATAGGCAGTCATAACATTCTGTAACCATTTTGGACTTACTGGTTTAAGATAGTCCGCTCGGGTCTCATCACTATATTCTTTTGTTGATCCCATCTTCTTATCCCACACTTCGGCTGCGATGGCGATATCGTCCTCAAACCAGTCAACTTTAAAGTATGCCCAACCGTGATCCCCAATGCGTTTCTCTCGGACAGCACCAAGTCTCAATAGTCCATGGTGATAGTTCATCACAAATGTTCCCACGTTAATTCCTGCGTGAGGATCTTCGTCATTAAGTCTCATTATATTGCCTTTCTGAGTCCTCTAGGCGACGTTTCTCGTCTTCTGGCACTCTCTCTACTTCGATAGGGTGAAACCACGCCACCACATCAAAGTTGGCCGTTGAATAAAAAATTCCCCCATACTCTTCACGGATGGTTTCCATCAGTTCGTCCCACTCCTCACCCTTTCGCAGCCCATAGACAGGGTGGCGTACCTTATCTTTAAAACCTTCTGGGTCTACAGTGAAATCATAAACTTGAGATGCCGGGACTTGTGTTGTATATAAGTTAGCAAGCCCGAAGAAGCTCTCTTTTTGACTTGGGTCCACATAGAAAAATGTTCTGGGTGTAGTTGCTGTCTCGAACTCATTGCGTGAGTAATAACTCTTTTTATATTTGGGGTCTAAAACAATACTTTCTTTATTCGGCTTCGTGTAGTGATAAAGTCGAATCATACCATCTTCAATATAGGAAGCCCTTGGAGCCTCGGAAAGAAACTGTCTAAACTTTTGGTGTATATTTTTCATATCTTTTTCTTCAGTTCCCGTAAGCGTAGGCGCAATACTTGACGATGTTGCCAGCGAGATTTCTCGGTTCGCATACCATCTAATGAAAGGTCAATGCGGCGCTTGATCTCCTGAATAAGATCTTCGTGCTTCTGTAGCTGCTTTTCTGTAAGAGCCGGCAGGTCGTATTCAGAAGTCTGACCTTCTTCCATTTCATATTCGTCATCGAAAAAAGGGATATAAAATTTGCGACCGGCAGATTGTCTCTCTTGGGAGTAGAAGTCCTCCCGAGACTGGACATCTTCGTCAAACAAAACAACATCACGCTTCTGAATAGTTTCATCACCTTCAATGTATTCAAAGATAAATTTATCTTCTTCGGTTCTTTTGCCCCAAATAATAGATTCTTGGTTGAAATACTTTCCTACCTCTACCATGTCTTGTCTGGAAATATTAGGGATCATCATGGATTTCTCCTTGTTGCCGAACTTCCCACGGATGCGGATGGGTCCATAACCACGGTCACGCAGCCACGCCATCAACTCTTTGTTGAGGTCTCGGTTTTCTCTGGATGACATCTTTTGAGCCATAGGATTTTCCCCCGTAAGAAAACCTACAGAGTTGACAGAGGCGACGCCACCTTTTAAAATATTAATTATCCGGTTAAAACCAGCCTCTTGTACGAGAAATTTACGCCATGGTTTAAGTATGTTCATATCACTCAGCACAAATCAGGTGGTTTTCGCCAATGAAAGTATAGGTCTTCCCTCGGACTATTACCTTTTCTACTCCGAAAGAGTGGACTACAACTGTACGACCAGTGTAATCTTGTGAGCAGTCCGTGGCGCTAGCTAAAACCGTAGCTGCTACGAACTCTTCAACCTTCTCTTCATGTGGAACAAAGAAAGCCCCCTGTTGTGTTTCCTCCTTATTAATCTCTATAAGTAGTCTACGATTCAAAGGTTTCAACTTTATACCCCTTTCCGGTATGTATATTATACCCTATTTTTTATTTCCGTTAAGTAATTTCACACGCACCGCCAGCACAAGCTGCTTCGCCTTTTAGGTCTGTGTTGTCGTCTTCCTCAATAATTTTGGTAAGGTCCACAGAAGCTAATTTAGAAAGCATGGCTTCATAATGCTCTTTGGTACAGTCCTCAAAAGGAGCCTGTTGATAAGAACCACCATCGTAAGGAAGGACAGAGAGTCCGTTGTAATGATGACGATTGTCCCACATCCACTCGCCAGCGTCTGTCCATTCGTTCTCACGAAGCGAGATAGTTGCTGAGACATTGTGCCCGTTCTGACCTGAGCGTTTGCCTGGGCTGACCCATTCCTTGGTAATTTTCTTTACTCGCCGCAAAAGTTGGAACGCTGATTCATCCCGCAGGATAGAACCCTCGGGTGCTCGTTGGGGCACTGAGATAACGGCTGTGTCGTGGGGACGGAAGTACTCATCCTCCACCAGTTCTGGGTGGTGAATTGCTAGGTGCCAATAAATTGGCTCATTTTTACCAACTCTGATTCGGCGGATATAATAATCGTTGTGCCAGGCGTGGATGCCGCTGGATGTTCCCAGTGTCAAACTCGTAGTTCCGGCTGGCTTTACGCAGGTCGTGCGGGCAGCTTTGTTAATTCCAATAAGCTGGGCTACACGAGCGTTCTCTTCTTTTACTACATGGGCAGCAGCCGTTAAGTCGATGTCATCTGCGAGCACCCGACCAGAAGCAATGCCCGTCATCGAAACTCCGACAAGAGCATCCTTCTCTGTAGTCCGCTGCCAAACTGGGCGAAGATAATGAAAGTCTGTATAGCCAGCTTGAAGCGTGCCAATAAAAGTAGCCGCACGAACACGATCTTCAAGGTCTTGCTGATTCTTGATATTGCTGACGTTTACTTCGGTCAAGTTACAGAACTGGAATGGGCGTAAGCCAATCTCGCAGCAGGGGTTGGTTCCCCAGTCCTTATCGTTTGATAAATAAATCCCAGGCTCGCCGGCGTTGGATGCTTCTACACGCTTCCATAAGTCTAAGAAGAATTCTTTTGTAATCCTGTGCCGCAAAAGCACAGCAGAGTTGTTGGCTCGGCCACGTTGTGGGTTGGTCTCCCACCAGTTGCCAGACTTACAGGAAATCATCTCAAGATCATCTGCGGAGAACAAAGAGATAAGAGCAGCACGGCGAATGCCGCCAGCCAACACAGCGTCAGCAATGTGGCAAACAATGTCGTGGACCTCAATAGCCGACAGTTTGTCGCCATCGTTCCTCTCGTTGAGTACACCCTCAACCTTGACCAAACACTCTTTGAGTGGCTGGGGTCCTGGGGCTTTGCCGCCAGAGGTTACAAGGCGAGCGCCCTTAGGGCGAATATCACTATAATCAAATCGTAGCTTCGAGCCACCATAGAAGTAGCTACGGACAAGATGCTTGACGGCATCTGCCCAACCTTCGATACTATCATTTACTAAATACCTCCGTGATCGGTTTGGGTTTGGTTTGTGAATCTCTGGGAGTTCATCGACGTGATGTTGCTGAACAGAGTAGCCAACACCTGTTCCGCCGAGCAGCAAAAACATAATCTCGCCGAACACACGCCAGTCATCCACAGGAGCATAGGCGCAGTTGAATACACGATTGGGCGAGATCTCGATTGGCTTGCCGGCAAATTGCATAGAACGCATTGAAGGAAGTACCTTCTTATCTAACACAGACTTGTATGTAGTTACAATCTCAGCCTTAAGGTTGGGATATTTCTTGATATGCATTTCCATGTTGCGGGTTACAAGTTCATCCCATGTTTCACGCCGTTGGTGTTCCGGTAAATAGCGAGCATACTTCATGTACACCGTAATGTCTGAGAGGATTTGAGTTGAAATGTCTGTGTTATTCATGCTGGCTGGACTCCTTGTTCTTGTTGTTCTTGACCTACAGCACGCTGTTTAGCGTCAGCTTGCTGCTTTCTTTGTGCTTGAAATTTTTTGTACTTCTGCCGCAAGAGTTCGTCTTGCTCAGCCTTGGTTTTCACCACTACGGCATCAATAGACGAGTCTTCGTCTGGGGGGAGAACCTTGAGATGAACTTTGGCCGTATCAATCTCCATTGGGAAGACGATGCCATCAATGCCGTTACGGTTCTTTGCCACAAACATGCGCCCCTTGTTCTCAGTCTTATCTTCCATCGTGCGGGAGATAGAACAGATAAAGTCAGCCACAAAGCACTTGCTAAATGCTTCACTGATAGATTCCATCGTGATGACCTCGGCATTTAATCCGCTGCGGTTGGTCTGGGATGCTGTCCACACTGGGATGTCCCATACCTGTCCGATGGCTCGCAACTCTTCATAGATGTTTCCAAGGCTATGACGTAGCTCCTGGGTTTTGAAACCAGATGCTGTAGGCTTCAAAAGATCAGCATAGTCCACGATAATCATATCAGGGTTAACTCCCTTTTGTTTTAGTTTTTCTAGGTGTGTTGAAATTGTACGAGTGGATGCCGACTTGGTAGGGTATTCTTTAATGATGAGTTGTCCAGGGATGTGTTCAACTGCCATCATAATAGAATCTTTCATTGACATAAGATCCTGAAGCCTGATACCTGTGATACACGAATCATAACGCTGACCAACAACAGTATCAGCCAGTTCTAGGGTATAGTGAACCACTGTCTTGCCTTTTACTACTGCCATTGCTCCAAGGTGAGCTAGCGCCATAGACTTACCAGCACCAGTGGGGGCGACAACGACGCCAAGCTCACGCTTCCCAAGTCCACCCTTGGTAATATTATCAATCTCATCCCAGGCAGTTGAGACAGGGTTACGCATTTTAAGTTCAAAACGATCGAGCACATCCTTGTGATAGTCATGACCATGATCATTATCAGCCCCTAAATTCATGGCATCATTTATTGTTTTTTGTATCTGCTCAAAGCTTTGGCTTTGTAAAAGGCCTACCGATTTAAGGATAGCTTCTTTGAGTTTTTGCTTTTTACAAAAGTCAAGCGACTTTTCTTTTACATACTCTTGATCCTCATCCCCTATGGAGTTGCTCTTGATCCGAGCCATAAAGTCGATGACCTGCTTGATAATACTGCTAGAGTAATCTTCGGTCTGAGTGCGAACGACTGAGACCATTGCCTCATAGGTCGGGTGGGGGTAGTCCCTCTTGTGCTGAAACAAAAGATCCACAAAGACTTGTAAGTATTTTAGTTCAAGGTAGCTAGTGTCTAACACTTCCTCCACCTGGCTGGCGAAGTGGCGGTCAAACAGAATAGTTTTAACGAGCTTTTCTTGGAAGTTTTTTCCAAATTTACTGAAAGTCTCTTCCTCAACTTGATGATCAGTCATCGGCTACCTCTTGATTGTAAAACATTATACACAGAAAATAAAAATGTGTAAGAAATTCTCATTATTTTCTATGAGAACTCAACATCACCATAAGATCATCTATGTTTAGAGTACCAATTCCGTCTTTTAGGAGCATTTTTCTAATTTCTGAGCGATTGAGAACAACCCCGTCATTCTTAATCGCATATTTGAGCTTGTTCACTCCCTGTGACGATATGGTAGAGGTATATAGCTGCATGATTTCGTAATTTGAAGCAATAATATCTTTGTTTTCCAGAACGTTTTGATAAGCCTTGATTTTAGAATTATTATTTTTTGCGTGGGTCAGAATGTCTTGCAAACCATAGTCCTTGTTTTCCGAAAGGAAGGAAAATCTTTTAGCTACTGTCGCTAGACCAAGACCTTTAACCCCCTCAAGGTTATCTGACTTGTCCCCGGTGATGGCTCGTGCCCAAGCAAAGTTACGAGGATGGATGCTATACTGCTCAAGCACCTCATTCTTATTAAGAACTTCTTCATTCTTTCCGGGGCGGACAAGTACTGTCTTGTCGTCACAAAGCTGGATGAAGTCCTTATCATTAGAGATGATCAACTTTTGCCACTCAGTATACTCGTTACAGTGACACAACCATGCAATCACGTCGTCAGCTTCCACATTTTCTACTGCAAGCTGAAGGACAGGGAGGTGATCCAAGTATTCTGTGAGCCTGATGACTTGTTGATATTTGTTTTCTTTCTCTTCTTCAGGGGTGGAAAACTCATACTCTCGGTTAAGTTTGGGGGCCTTGCGACCTACCTTGTAATTCTTGTTTTTCTCTCTACGAGCTTGGGAGCCGCCAGGTCCTTCCCAGCAAATAGCTACTCGGTCAGGTTTAGCTCGGCGAACCTCTTTCTGTAAGGATCGCATAAACCCAGTCAATCCCCCAATGGGACTGCCGTTAATATCTAATTGAGGAGACATAACATAGTTTCTAATGAACATGTTCTGTCCGTCAATAATAAGTAATCGCTTCATCTCTCTTCTCCATCGAACTCTAATATACCAGTTCCGCAACCAGTCGTAAATATTGCCCTCTTAAGACCATATTTGCTGATAAGACCTTGGCACATCTCGCAAGGACTCGACATCCCTGTTTTTTGATTTCTGCCTTTGCGAGCCACATAAATGGTCGCACCCTTTAAATGTTCTTTATTTTTTACCTTTAGGATCGCATCCATCTCAGCGTGGATAGTGCGGGTGAAAACCTCGCCGTCTTCATCAATACCTACGGAGTCAGGATGGGTCTTATCTCGGTTTCTGCCAACAGATAGAACCCGACCCGCCTTTACAATAACAGCAGCGTGGCGGTGCTGAATGTCTTGGCTGTAGTCTTCTCCGTCGATGCGCCGAAGAGCCAGTCTGAGAAACTTGTCACGAATCTCGTTTGTCGGGTCGGATTCCACTGTTGGTTCATTCCTTACTTCTTCCCTATTCTATACTCATCCTCTAGAATGTCAAGAACTCTTTTACGAAATTTCTTGTCTTCTAGGAGGTCTTGAAACTCTTTAGCTTGGAACTTCTTATCTTTGCCGTCAACGTTGACAGTATACCAAGCGCCGCTGCGAATACAGCCAGGCGTGCCAGCGATAGCACTAAGCCAGGAACCTTCATCATCAACGCCAACACGGTCGTTAGCAAGGTCAAATAATACATCGAACTGGCAACTCCTTGGCGATGGTCCGAAGCGAGACTTCATCGTCTTGGCACTGGTATGGAAACCAATGACCTGCTTCTTCTCGTTTAGAATCTGACCGTTGGCTTTTCCCTTGTGCTGGGTCAGCCAGATGCGGCTGGAAGCGTGGTAGGGCAAAGCCTTACCGCCGGGCTCAACTCGGTTGTCTCCGAACATCACACCGATATTAGTCTTCAATTGGTTGGTGAAAACCATAGCGATCTGCTCTTTACCGAGTGTCTCCGTTACTTTCCGCATACCCTTGGCTAGTGCCTTGGCTGTCAGACCGATACGGCTGTTGGGGTCATAGTCGCCTTCAACCTCGGCCTTGACTGGTGTGCCGGCAACACTGTCCCACACAATACAAACCAAGCGATCAGGAGCCTTCTCACGAATCAGTCCGATCAGGCGCTCAATACTTTCGAAAACCTCTTCAATTGTCCCAGGCTGGACATACATGAAATTCTTCTCGGTGTCCAAACCCAGTTGACCCATGAAATCTGGGGAGGCTGCGTTCTCCGTATCAATGTAAATTGCCAAGCCGCCCATCTTCTGAGTGTTTGCCAATATCTGAGTGACGATAAGACTCTTGCCGCTCGCAGACTCGCCAGCGATTGTGGTGAGTTTGCCGACAGGGATACCGCCATCACGACGATTAGAGATAATATAATCTAATAACGTCGAACCTGTAGAGATCCACGTCTTAACGTCAGTCGGGTTGTCACCGTGTAAATCATAGGCTATGTTTTCTTTTGTTGCTTTGTTTAATTCTTTGCGCAATTCATCTGCGAGAGTTTTAGTCATATTTGTTTCTTTCCAAAAAGGAGAGGCACCTGTAACCCCGTGCCTCCCTGCGGGCTGACGGGTCAACTACGCCAGTAAGTCATTAAAAGCGGAATCGATATCGGTTACGCTCTCAAGGTTGTCATCCTTGGTATCTGTGGCAGGCTTATTGTAACGAGTAGTCTCGGTGCCATCGCCTGAAGTATCCATTTCTCCAATGGTCTCTTTGAGTACTTTCTCACATTGCTCAAAAGTCGTGTGATCAAAGACCTCATCCCGACTTGGAAGTGACTCTAGAAGAGTAGTCACTTGCTCTTCAGTCTCCGCCAGAGCACTTGTGCGGCGCATTGGTCGGATATCCGTAGTTGGGAATGATTGCCCCTGCTTCTTACCGTAGTCAATGCGAAGGTCAGTGCCCTTTTCAGTATCGGTGATGTCACCGTACTCGGGATCAAGGACTACATCAAGTAGTGCTTGGTAGGTGGTGCGGGAAAAGCCCCACCAGCGAACACCCTTGTCTTCTTCACCACGGACGACGATGGGAGCGAACACTCGCATCTTAGGCCAGAAGCGCTTTGCTGCTTCCTTGGAGGCATCAGTGTTTTCGTTCCACAAATCAGTACCATACTGGGCGATTGGATCGTCTTCACCAAAAGTCCGAGGACTTAAAACCGTGGTCTTTCCTTCTGGACCCATACCGTAGTGGTAGTATGCTTCGAAGAATGGATCGCCACCCTCGGGGCACACAAGACGAATTTGGTGGGTTCCCTCGTCTGGCTTCCAGTAATAGTCATTAGTGTCTCCACCTCGATTAGTTAAGGCAGCGTGCTTCTGCCGCATCTTGTTTAAGTCAATACCCATTATTTTCTCCTTTGCTGGTTAGTTGACCTTGAACACATAATACCACACGCCCAGAGCGTGTAAAGCTTTTTATTGATGTTTTTTTGTTTCCGTCAAGAAATTAACGGGTTAGGAAGAGGCCCTGTCTTCTGTCATCTTATCAAACAACATTAGCGAAAGATGGACTGGTGCGTATAGAATAGCTACGGTGAGGTCAAAATATTTTGAAATCATTTATTCCTCTTCGGGGGTATCTTCTATTTTGAATATTTTACTCACCTCTACTGGGTAGACTGTAAGTTCACTCCCCGTAGTGAGAAGAATAGAATTCTCATATTCAGCCCAGTCCAACTTTAAATGCTTGCCTGTTTCTCCGTTGTGTTGGAGAGCAACTGCCTTATTGAGGGCATTGATTGTGTACAGGGTGTTTGTTTGCTTCTTGCGATGCATACGCATAGTAAACAAACGTGGGTTAAAGGGCTTCCCCTTTTCCACTATGGCATTATAAGTAATGATTTTTTTCTCTGGGTCGTTCTTGTCCTGTAGAAGAAAAATCAACTTGTTAGTAATTTCAATATTATTGACGATGAATTCTACTTCGTCCTGAACCTCTTCGTCGCTCACTGTTTTCATAAAAGATGCGAGCAAAACTCCACGCTTATTGGTCATTTACTAGATTCCTCTTTTTCTTAGTCAAGACTTCTTTATATAGTTTGCGAAGAGGGATTTTACCCTGTAGCGAAGTCCTGGATGTGTGAAGAGTAAGCAACACACAGCACAATAAGGCTATCAAGGGTCGTCTCATAAACGGAGAAACTTGAGGAAACCTCCTCTGTCTTATAACCCTTGACGTGAGCTTTGATGCGTTTCACCAGAGAAGTGTCCTCACTAAGATCTTCTTTAGGGATACCATAAAAGAAGTGAATGTCTTTAGCTTCCCGTAGCGGAAACAACAAATTAACCCCCTGATTTCCCTCTTCCAGTGAAGAGATTCCGTAGGTAGCAACACGTGCTGTAGCGTTGGGGTTAATCTTGTTAGCCAAAATGGGATCTGTATGATTAAAAAAGTTGACCATGGCTACGACGTAAGCGACAAAATAGGAGAGAGTTTTTTCATATTTATCAATAGGCACTTCACCAGCCATGTCCTCGATCTGAGGCTTGTTGACTAAAAATATATTTTCAAACAGACCGGAGCGAGCATATTGCTGGAGTATGTTGAAGGCTATCTTGTCATCCCTCTTTTGTGCCTCAGATATCATCTGCCGATCTGGCGCAATATATAAAACACTGAGGGAGGCGTGGTTCATAGCCTGAAGTACCTTTAGGGCGCAGCCGGTAATTGGCTCGCCACCCTCAAGTATAAGCAACGCTTTATCTTTCTTCTTTATAGAGCGTAAATAAACCTGTACTTCTTCTTCGTCAAGATTCATCTCAAAATCAGACATATCCCCAAGGCGGCCAATAGATAAACTACCTCGCTCATCGATATCTGTATCAATCTTATATATCCGATATTCAGGGTAGGTCGTTAGTTCCTCTGCTATGGCACAACCAAGCTTACCCAGTCCAATAACCTTATCCAAGCTGTATATCCTTCATAGAACCTAGAGTTTCACCTCTTTTTATGTTTACCATAAATTTACCAAAATCTGTGGACCTCATAAGCATAACCAATGACTTAAGTAGGTTCATGTCCTCTTTTTTCATGTCGATTACCACAGCATCATGGATCAGGAACGCAATATGAGACCCGGTTGACTGGGTGCGCAACAAGTACTCAAGCTTTAGAGCCTGCTTTAGGGTGAGTTCTGCTGCGGTAGATTGGACTAAGTAGTTCAGAGCGTGATGCTCGCTTGTGTTTGATATTACCTTTTTAAACGGTGTTCTAACTGCGGCGCCGTCCCAGTATTTATCCAGTAACTGGCTTTTCTGATAATACTCTTCTAACTTTGCCATCTCTGTAGCGTCAGCAGCCGTCTTAGAGCCATATAACCAAGCAAAAAATGCTGTCTTAGCCTGGTCTCTCGTATTAATTTTTGTAAATATCTCTCTGAGATGGTAATCATGAACATCTTCATCTGGCTGTCTATTGCCCAGAAGACCCAAAAGAGTACGCACCTCAGCGCCGTTAAAATCCAACTCCACAAAGTAATCGTTCTGAGGCTTCACCGCTGAACGGAATTCTTTACTCATTGTAAGAATCGGCACACTGCCTTTCTTAGTGGTTAGTCGCCCCGTCCTTGTGCCAAACTGATTATACCTGACATAAGGGCTTGCTGATAAAATATTCCTGGCATGGTTCTTTAGTTTTGGATGTTCGATATATGAAGAGACTCTTCGGGTATCGATATTTACTTTTCTATTGCTAATGTCTTCCAACATCATGGATACATGCTTATAAAATTGGTATCGGTCTGGCCTCTTGACGTTTTTGGAAATGTATTCAGTTACCTTATTCTTTACTTCGCAAAACTCAACCAGGAACCTCTTGGGAACGAGGTCAAAAAAGCAGTTTTCATCCGTATTTACTTGTGAAATAGCAAGTGACCTCTTAAAAGCTAGTATTTTTTTAGATACATCATCCCAGTCATCTTGTAGGTATTCGGGTATTGAGTCTTTTATGGACTTGCCCTCCAAGTATAAAGAAATATACTCTATATCTAGATCCCGTAAATAAGGGGCGTATCTCCAGGTCTCTTTCAGTCCTGGTGGAAATACTTCAGGGTCAAAGATTAACTGATTATCAACATAAATGCCGACGCACTCGGTTTTATCATCAAGAGTTTGAAATAACACTATAGCCTCACTCAGGAATTATTATATCGCCAACGAAGTCTAATGTTAATGGGTCGATATCTGCTGGTCCAATATATTCTTGCTGGATGTGTCCCAATGCTCGTAAATAAGCTGTCTCTGAGTTTGTAGGTTGAATTAAATTATATAAATTCATTGCTTGTTGGATTTCGTAAGCTTTTCTCTTCAAGGGGATAGAGTACCCTCGCTCCATGGTCCGGACTACATAGTAAGTTTTTAGCCTCCATCTGTCCGAATAAAGACTTTTAAAATCCTCCTCGGTGATCTGATCTCTTTGGATCGAGATGTTTACTGGGGGACAATCATCAGTTGCTGACCCTAATCTCTGTATAGTGGCGGTAGGGCGTACAGCAACATAGTAGTTATAAAAGTCAAGAAGGTACTTTTCAAAAATATCAATATCTGAGCGCCATGTTTCTGTAAAATCTTGATCATATAGAGAGGTAAAAGCTTGATATGGCGAAGATGGATCGAAGGAGGGTATCCAACCATTGCGAGTCTGGTCTTTAAATCTTCTGTAACCTGGTTCAAAAGCACGGGTGCCGTTAGGGTCGTCATACTTGTAAAAAGCAACATGGCGCACAACATCCTCCAATCCAGGTATCTGAGAAAAGCCATAAGCCCTCGGTGGGAGTTCTACATCACCAACTAGAGGGTCGCATACATATTCAACATTATTGTCTATATCAAAACCCTCGATCGGGACACCAAGCATATATTCTAACATAGCAGGATTGCGTAGATCAGCAACTAGTCGCCAAGGAATATCTTTATCAATCGAAAAGCCATATTGGGCAGCAACTTTAGCTACAAAAGTAAAATTTGCGTCGCCAAACTTATAGGCCTTATTGAAATCATCATCATACGCATCGGGGGAAATCTCGATAACTAAACCGGAGGCATAAACTGGTGATCTCTGGCTTTCTATCATGCCACTTAGGGTTAGGGGTCCAGATCGCATAAGAATATTTTTAACAAAGTTACCCAACAAATCAATAAAAGTATCAATATTTCTGACTTTGGCGTTGTTTCCATCGGACTGCATAAACTGATCAAAGAATACAGGGTAGATTATACTTCTCATATACTCATCGTATTGGTCTGAGACCGATGTCCATGCCTTTTGGACAAAGGGTTTTGACCAAGGGCTATCTCGATATATAATATTATTATCTGCCAGATCTCTTAATCGAAGAGCTAAATCATGCCAAGCATCGGCGACAAAATCTAAAGCATACTGATTTCCCACACCCTCTTGGGCGAACTGGAGGGTCTTTAACCTTCTTAGGTCTGGCGCTACTGCTACTCCATATGTGTTGATGGTGCCATAGAACCGATCGTTTGTCCAGGTCTTGATAAAGTTAGACGCTAAAAAATCAGGGAAAATATATTCACTATATTTAGTACGCTCGTTAAATATCTTCTTGGCATTCGATCGATTAGATCCGTAGGAGTAGGCAGCAGGCTCCTGGGTTGGGTTTATTCTGGTTTGCTTAGTCATAAATTAAACCCCTCATAGCACCTGGCTTTTATCTGGCTGGACACGTAGCTCGAATACACATTCAAGACTAGTTTCATATCCTCTATTGCTTATCTCGTGAGTGGATCGGATCACACGATAATATCCACCAATACCCAAGACTGGCCCAGCAAAACTACCTAACGAAGGCCGGCTGTCAATAAAGATTAGGTCGCCATTTTTATGTAGTGTATTGCCGTATAAAGTAAGTGTAACATTTTGAGGCAAAAATAATGCCTGAATCTTATCATCAAGATTATTTGATTCTATGAGCATTTCTCGGAAATATTCAGTCTCCTGGCGGGAGAAGTTAAAAGTCTTAGCCAACCCTCGATTAGAACCAATCACATAATGATATATGCCCTCAGCTTCATCAGCTACCCTATCCCCTACCCTACCTACATGAGAGATATTATTTTCAAAAATAGGATAAAAGTTTTGAAACTTCATGTTGGCGTTAGAAAGAGGGTCTTCTTGAGATTTCCCAATCTTAATAAGATCGCTTTTCTCTAGAGCAAATGGTAAATCCTCTACATCCGTAGCTAGACCGCTCACCACAGTATAATCAAAAGCAATACGATCAAAAATGCGGGGGTCCTGATTTACTACTCTTGCTACCAGTTTTAGTATGTCGTTCATAAAGTACCTAAAAGGATACGACCTTAGTTTACGGGAAACAATTCGATTATAGAAAAACTGCCCAAATTGATCAATCGTTATGGGTATATCATAAAGAGAGTGGGGAACATTTAGACGACCCGTATTACCCAAGATTATACTAATGTCATCACGTAAGCCAGAAGTTTCCATTGCTCGATGTAAGATGTCTCCAAGGCGCATGTAATAGACTTGTGTGCTCTCAAACGGAGAGGTTAAGGGTGGGTCGTCTCCCTCGGGCATTGGGATTTCTATTCCATTTTGGTCAAGCTCGCCGGAGCCGAAGCTGCGTTTGCGAAGCAAGGCTTCCCGTTCTTTGGGGGAGAGAGCATCATCCTGCAGGATTAATTTAGGCGGATTGTTTGGACTGTCAGGAGTCTCAATACGTGCCTTGCGAATATACTCACTGCCCAATAATCCTTCTAAGTATCGAGAGTAGATATCCCGGAGCCTGATTGTTTCCGCACGGTCATACAATAAAGTTAATAACTGACCACGAAGCCTTATGGCTTCCACTCTTGGTGATTCGTCACCCTTTTTTTGAAGCTGTGCCATTTGTAACTCAAGCGATTGAAGCTCTTGGGCTGCCTTAAGTCCAGCCAAAGTAACTCCAATCGTAAGTTCTCCATCAGCATTCTTCATTAAATGCTGCATCGCTCCCTTTTTCTGGCGGCGGATTACTGACTGAATATACGGTCCCTGATGGGCAACAGAAGCGACGGCTGTGATGCTGCCGCCTAGGTCATCGAGTGCTTGCTGGGTGGTTTTTCTTAAATCAAGAATCCTACCTTCGTAAGAAGCAAACCCGGTAATCGGCACGTTAGTGACCTTATAGAGGAGTTTACTATCGACATCATCTAAATTATTGGACCCAAAAACATCCGAGGCTGCGGAGGCTAAGTAGTTGTCACTGGAACCTAAATAACTAAGCGAAAGCGTTGTAGTGCCCTCTTGTTGGAACTCTACATTATAGTCAGAAAGATTTAAGAAGATAGCTTTATTAGTAGCTCGCAAGCTCTCCATGAAAGATTCATAGGCTATTGTATTTTTAAAAGATTTTCTAAGTTGTGCTTCTGAGCCTCCCGGTACCGCCCAACCTACAATAACCTTAAGCTGCCTAAAGTTTTTGGAGCGGGAGGAGCGCAATTTCTTGTCCTCTATCATGGGTACCTTGATATTGTCTTCGGTCGGACTTCCTAGGATCTTTTTTATAGACTTTATCCTGTTGTCCAACTTTGTAATACGTTGAGCTATTGTTCTACTCTTTTGACCAGCCCTTCCCCTTTCCGCATTGGTAAGGGACTCAGAGCCTTCGATCAACTCAGTTGCCAAAGCAGTAGAATTGCCAGTAGGAAAGAGGAAACGTAAATAATTTATATTAGCTAATTCTGCCAAGGTTCCAAAGTATAATTCTAGGTTAGCCTCAATAATAAAATCACCCTCATGCTTATTGTGGTAATTCCAAGTGAAAGACTTAATACCAGCATCAGAACCTTTTTGTTCCCTAGTAGATGATAAGAATTTATTTATATCGCCTGACGACCTGAGGTCTGCTATTGTTTTAGCATAATCTCCGCTTGCGTGGTCGCTGAAATAAATTTCATCCTCGTTGCCGTCCTGATCTACAATGAAAAAACGTAGTAATGGAACCAAATGAGCCAACTGGTCAGGAGTTGCATGGACAAACTCACTATATAACGCCCGTCCGTCCTTAATAGGACCTCGATTAGAAACAAGATTAATATAAGTTCCCTTCTGGAGGTTGGGGTCGTCGAGGCGGTGGATGTTGGGTCGCTTGTCTGCTATTTTTTCCTTCTTGTCGAGTTTCGCAAAATATTGAGTTATCTGTTGCATATTATTATACAAATATGCCTGAACATCTGTAATGTATTTCCGCTGAGCCTCAGCCTCTTTGGACATTTCTTTGACTTTAATTTCTATATGCTTTTTTTCTTCCTCAATGGTGCGGGGACCAAGGGGAACACCAGGATTAGCCTCAGCAGCCGCTGCGGCAATAGACTGTTGTTGCTCAGCATCCAACAGGCGCTCTTGGCGAGAAAGATCATTAGTATAGACTGCCTCCCAATCCGCCTCTTGGTTATTCTGCTGAACAACAGCGGAAGGGTTTGGTCCTGCTGAGGCAATTATTCTCTGCTGACGAGTGGCTGCTAATTCTGCCATTCTAGCTTGGGAGACCTGTGTGGCGTTCCGAAGGAGAGCCTCCTTCACAAGACGTTGTTTTTTGGCCTTTGCTTTTTTATCGCTATCTGCCTGACGCTGTTCGTTTTCTGCTACGTTTTGCGCCATGAAAGGATCGACGTAATCTTCGTTCCTAGTCATTACTTAATATATCCTAAAACGTCCTCTAGGGGTGAAGGTACAACAAACGTCTCCCCTACACTAAATTCTGCCTCAGAAGCTTTCTGGTTATACCAGGCAATAACCCACCAATATTGGGGAGATCCATAATACTTATTAGAAAGATTATACAACTTGTCAGTAGCCGACCATACCAAGATAGTGTTCGTAAAGGAATTGATCTCTGATGGAGTGGGGTAACCTATGCGAACTACATCATATTGAGGTATTTGCTCCACATCCCTATCTTTAAAAAAGGTATTCTTATATTGTCGGTTCTTGTTTATAAAAATTTCTCTTCTGGAATATCGTGAATATGACATAACTCAATCTCCTATGGGGTAGTCTTGGGGGGAGCATTCACTCTTCTTTGGCTAATAGTGCCATTATCATTGTTGACAATCACGTAAGCACCGCCGAGCGACGCCTGGGGCGTACCTGGCAATTCGTTTGGTGGTTTTGGGGTTGGGGTAATTGCTTGCGATGTCCCATCCGGAGCCTTAGTTACTTCCGCATCCCTTGCAACAGCACCTTCAACAGCACTTTCTCCGAAGAGTTCACTCTCGGTGAGTTGGATTTCATCAACTGGGTAAGACTGAGTTTTATCAGTGGTGAAACCTGCTGGGACTTCAGAGACAGCATACGGGTAACCCACATTGCTTATATCATCATCCGTATAAGAAAAAGAGGTGCCTGCCTCGTTGGATCGCCGGAAACCTAAAGAGTGCTCATGAAGAACGTTAAGTTCGGCGTTCAATCGAAACGTCTTTGGGTAATATTCTGCGCCTGTCGAAGAGTTGCCACGACCGCTCCCCTCCTGGTAAAACATACCCTGTGTTAAGTCGGGATCAAAAGTGAAGCCGTTCACATAACCTAAGAGACCATCGCCCGTTTGGGCGTTTTGGACAAGATTGCCAAACTTAATCCTTAAAAGCGGGGCTTGGTTAATAGCGGTAGCGCCGCCAGGGCTTTCATTTTCATATAAAGGGTACATAAAACTCATCAGTTCATTTACCTTCTTAAGGTTGCTTTGAGCGTCATAATAAGATTGTGCTGGAACATTCCATGCCAAAGATATGGCTCGTCGAGTATTAATGAATGTAGCGATAGGGTCCATACGACCATACACATCTTCCGAGTTCCAAGTTTGTGTAAACGCATCACTGAACATATCCAAGAAAGCAGGGAATTCTACTGTATATCCTGTCGGAACATGGGTGATGATAAGAGATAGTCTATAACTCGATAACTCACGCTTTTTATTAAATCCAAAAAATGACATCTTCTATTATCCTTAGTTCTGCGAGGTTAACCTGAGTTCATGGTCCAATATATTCACGGTAGCCTTGGCAAGGGGTTTTTTGTCCATCTCTAAAGTAATAGGCATTGTTATATTAGGTATAGATACATCCCGACGAGACCGGCGACTGGGGTCCGTAGCACGAGCCATGGCGGCATTATTCGTTGCTGGTGCCTGCGCTGTTCCAAAAAACTTATCATATAGTAAGCCGGCACCTGCGGCTGTAGCGGTTCCAGCGACTGCTGAGGAAGCGGCGCCAACGGCAAGGCTTCCGCCAAGAGTGGGAATTGATGCGCCGACACCCATAATCAAAGGTATTGCGCCACCAATGACGCCGGCAACATTTGTGACAATTGATCGGGTTAAGTCGTTCTTCTCGCCGGAGCCCATACCAGTAGCGATGCCCGCACCACCGGCGACGGCAGTGCCTAACATTAGCGCCCTACCGGCGGGGTGTAATCTTGCTAACGCTCCAGCGCCGCCTCTTAGTAGTGCGCCTCCACCAACACCTCCTAAAAGACCACGAAGCATCCCTACTCCCTTAAGGGCGATAATTCCTATTGCTATTTTTTGAAGCAAAGGTAAATATTCTTTGATTTTTCCGTAGCTATCCTTAGCATATATAACCAAATCTCTAAACCCCTCAGCAATCGGGAGGGCCATCATTTCTATTATTCCAGTCATGATCTCTTGTGCCTTAACCATATCTCCAATAGTTTTTTCTTCCGGCTCTTTCTGGAAAGCAGAGATATCCATTCTATCGCCCAGGAGCCTGGCTGCTGTTTCCTCATCCTTGCCTAGAATACCAGCAATCATCTGCCGTTGGCGGCGGCCCATGGTTTCGAATTGCATTCCCTGTAATTGGAACTCGTCTCGGAGAATTTCTATTCTATCCTCGGAACTTGCTTTCATTAATTCAACTGAATTAAGCTGTAACCCCAACTGAGCGTTTAGGCGACCTGCTATATTGGCAGCCCCCTCAAAGGTATCAAAAAGTTCACTAACATCGAAAGCTTCTTTAACGGTTAGACCCAACGATCTCGCCTGTTTTGCAAGCGCCGCAAAAACAGCAGGTCCTTGCTTGCCGAACCTTGCCAAAGATGGTCCTATCTCGTTAAGATCCTGGACCACACTGCCTAGAGGTCTCCCTACTTGGTACGCCACCTTTTCCAAATTCTTTGCTGCCTCAGCAGCAGCTTGACCTGTGAGCCCAAAAGAAAAGTTAATTGTATCTAGAGTTTTACTAAATTGATCAACATCAACACCTAAGCGCAAAAACCTAGCAGATATATCTTGCAGAACATTTTGTTGGTCATCGCCCAACATATTGAATCGAGCCATACCAGTGCTCAATGCGCCAATTATCTTATGAGTTTCGGCGATTGAGATAGCTAAGTGGCTGTTTCTTTTTATTGTAGCAGAGATATTATCTTGAAAGCTACTGAAATAACCAGTAGTTCTACCAAGCTCAACTCCCGCATCCTCTAGAGCAAAACCAACCTTGATAATATTACTAACAAAACCTTCTAAACTCATGATTGAGGATATATTTGAATTGGTCAGAGCGTCAACCCCTGACTTAAAGTTAGCCATTCTTTTTTGAGATTTAGCTAAAGCCTCTCTCTGAGCTTTGAGAGAGTCTGTTTGCTTCTCGATGGTCTCGGTCATCTCAAGAATTTCTTCTTCAGTGGAGTCCATAGTGGCTCTATATGTTTCGACCGTCTCCCTAAGTTCGGCAACGTTCTCAGCGTTGGCTTCTTCGGCTGCGGCTAGGGCTTTCTTGGCTCTTGTATATTCTAAAACCTGCTTGCTCTCTGCTTGCAAGACGCTGGTATAGTCACTCTTCAGGTCCATCAGCCTTCGTAAGGCTTCTTCTTCCCGTTTTATACTTTCTTCATTCGCCATCTAAGGAACCTCAGTTACGAATGGGCCAGTTAATTCTAGCTTCTCTTTCAAATTTCTTAATTGCTACATCTAGCTTAGATTTTTGTTTATACGTCATGGGGTCGTCTAAACCGTACTTCTTAATGTAATCCATGTAACGCTTTTCGTTAACTAGCGTATCAGTAAACCGCTCGACCTCTATCCGATTACCTCGGACACGAACAGGGATACGGCGACCCTTGTACATTTTGGATAAAAGGTACTGGATCCACGCAGCAAAAACGTTTAAGATGTTTTCGTTAAGATTCTGCTCTTCACGGAGAGCCTCGAAGTCTAACACATCATTTTCAAAGTCAATATTCATATAAACAAGCCTCGCATATGTCTGCCTATTAAATAGTTGTTAAATATAAATATCACGGATCGTATTTAAAAGTAGAGGGCGCTGAGGATACGGTGTCGTTGCCGTTCATAGCCTCGTTTTCTCTTTGTTTCTGCGTGACTAGTCTGTTCAGCATCCAAACTCGAATGTTCACAGGTAGGTTGTATGCTTCAAAAAAGCTCCACCCACCATAATGCTTTAGATTAAAAAGCTGCTCATATACAAGCTCAATATAATCCTCATTTAGGCCAAAAAAAGTCCACGCCGAGCGGGACCTCCATATCCGCCTCATGCCCACATTCACTACACTCAAAGTTTTGTGTAAGGTTGATGTTAGGCAACACTTCGTTATAAATTGTCCTTAGATGCCGAGCATCTCGGGCTGGCATTGCTTGAATAAAACTCTCTATAGAAAAAGGATTAGAATCGCCATTCACTGAAACCAAAAAAGCTCGAAACGCATCTGTAGTTGTTGACGATTGCATCTTTCTCTTGGACTTTCTCTCAGTCTCCTTAACCAAACGGGATTCATCAGCACCAGTCAAGAGACGACATTCTACATTAACACCCGACATTGGCAGACCAATTGTGACAGTACCATTATTACTGTACGTGACCCCTAGATCTTCGGCATTAGCTTTAAAATCGTTAACAGGGGGTTCTGAAATGTCGAATGAGTGCTCTAGTGACGTCCCGCACGAGGGGCAGTTGACATTTGTAACATACTCTGGACCGTATCCGGTACGGCGAGCAGCTACCAATAGAGCGTTTTTATCTCCCACCAACAGAGAGTTAATATCAATACTCTTATTTATTAGTATATTCTGTAACATTCTATCAAGAGCCACACCTGCTTTAAGGAGTGATCTAGAAGTTAGAATATCTTCTTCTTTTGCCGTCATAAAACGGATCTCTAAAGTCTTCTCATTGTGAAGTGGGTGACCTGGTGGATAAAAGAGCCCCTCGCTTGGTAGTTCTACAAACTCCGTAGGAACTGACCAACTAAAAGCAGGGGCGCTGTTATTATCCGGAGTTCCGATACCGACAGCAGCGGTAGTAGCGGCGGGTGTTTCGTCTTGGGTAGGAGTATTATCCATACCCAGACGCTCTTCATTTCTACTCATATTGTAACCTTTCTCTTCAAATTGTAACCTAACAGAGTGCTTCTGTTAATACTTATTAACTACGAGTAGAAGCTGGGACGTTGTTAGATACCCCGCTTCGGCTAAGCTCAGCCCAGTCATAAGTAATCTCAGCACTTATTTCTGTCATTTCGTCAGAGTCGTAAGAAAGCGATCCCCCGAAGTCGATGTTAGTAATGATTGGGTTAATAAGTTCCCATCTTTCAATCTCATTACCAGCGGCATCAAGCTGCTTGATGACTACAGAACCGATGGAGTTCTTGAAGCCCTCTTTACTCAAGCTTACTTTAGAAATGGCAGCAGTGTCAGGGTACTTATAACCAGATGCCCCTAAAACGTCAAGGAAAGCAAAAGACAAGTCAGGGTTAACTGGGTCTACCAAGGTAACCGTGATAGGCTGCCAGGTGACACGACCAGGGAAATTGAAAGTATGATCAATGTACTGGTGTTGAATAGTGCTGATCTGAGCGACAGGCTTAGTGGCTGTCTTAACAGTCCACACAGGTATATCGCCGGGCTGATCCCCGTTTCTAGAAGTGAAACTTAACTCAAACCGAAACTGGCGTTTTGGTTCGCTGTTTGCTTGACCCCAAAATAGACTTGCCATTGCTTATTTAGCTCCTCGTAATAAATAGTTACTCAGCGAATTAATCCTCAAAGGATGCTCCGCTATTAGTGATTATGAAGTCGATTGCGAAGAACTCTACTGAGCGGGTTGGCTTCACATACAACTTGGCATAAATAATGTTTCGATCAATAAGGTCTGGCGTAGTGGTTGATTCATCCAAAATTAATCGGAAATCATCAATACCAAACTCAGACTTCACATCACGAAGTAGTGGATTTGCCTGACCTAGGAAGCGATCCCAGGTTGCTTGTGCGTTAGGAGCAAAAAGAAGTCTTGAGGCGATGAACGAAATCTCACGCTTCAAGTAAATCATTAGGCGACGAACGTTGATCCGGTCAAGAGCACTTGCGGTTTGCTGTAGTGTCTTTTGACCGAAGATTACAATACCCTCTGCTGGGAACTTAGCGATTGGGTTGATGTTTGCCTCATAAAGCGTATCTCTGTCATCCGATGTTAGTCGGCGAGAAACATCAAGCACTGGCACGCCAGCAGCACCTTCACTTAGTCCACCTCTGGTAAATCCAGCAGGAGCGAACCAAGGTGCCTGGTTTCTATCTGTCGTAGAAAGAACACCTAAAGCAGCAACCGAAGGAGGAGCCCACAAGGATTGATTAGTGTTAGTATCTAGGATTCTAACCCATGGGTAGTATGTAGCACCATAACTGTTGTTGATGCTACGACCTTCAAGGTCCGAGGCAGCAGCCGAGGGTTTGTTCGCAGCATTGCGTGTCTCGTCAGATCCCAAAGCTTCGGTGTCTGGAGTGTAAGCATAAGGAATATCGATAAGAGCTAGCGTATCAGCACGATCTTCAGCGGTATCTAGCAAATAGTTGGTCACACTCTTGTTAATAACCCCTGGGATAGTGATAGCATTCATCTGTACATCATCAGGGTCAGAGACAATATTTATTGCCTTTTGTAGAGAGAACAACTTAGAAGAAGTTTTCTCTGTAGCACCGTCTGGAATATCACTATTGCGGAACGGATCACGCTCGGTGATATCATACCCGTTTGTACCACCAGCCAATGTAGTAGTGAAGCGGTTCAAGTTAGCATTGAGTGCTGCCTTGTAACTTGCGCCACGAGCCGTAACACTGGAACCAGCAGAGCGGTATGAATTACTATAAACAAAATTGTCAGAAACTGATCCTGAGATATTATCCAAAGAGAACACCCAAGCAAACTCATAAGGTTGAGTTGACGCATAGGTGTTTGTTTCGCCAGCGACATCGATAGCAGTTGATCCATTTGAAGGATTGTCATCGAAAGTTCTAGGTCTCAAGCAATCATGAATCGATGGATTGAAGAAAGTATTTGAGTCGCTTTGCCCAGTCCAAGCGCCCCAGAAACAACTATTAAGGTTTCGGGGGGATGCCCACGTGCTACCGCCTCGCAGAGGTACACTTGGGAACTGAATGGAGCCGGAGAATTCACTTCCAACAACTGCCACGTTTAGGATATCCTGTTGGCTATCGACGTGTCCAGCGTCACCAAGGGACCCAGTAGAGCCACCAGTTATCAAAGTCTTGGTTGTCCCTACGGAGGCTGAGAGTGGTACACGCCCAGTTGATACAGAACTAAACCCGGCAGACCCACTAACCACACCAACATCACGGTATTTAAGTGGCCCGAAGACACCGAATGGTAGCCAGCGAGTTTCACCAGCGCCGGCAGCTACATCATCGTTCATAACCACACGGATGTAGTTAGAGCTATTGTCAAATGAACCATACTCCACGTTACGCTGGGATGTCTGTTCATAGACTTGGTATCTATCGCCGATTCTCTTGGAGATATAGTTTTCTGAAGCTGGGTTGAGATTAAGATCGTCAAAACGCTCGATAATTTCAGGTCTTGCGTCAGTATCTGTCAATCTTCTAACCAATACAGAGAATGACCCGTAGCTTTGGAATTCGCCCACGGGTGCTTTGATGTTAGATATGGATATTTTTACTTCCCGTTGGGCCCAATCACCAGCGGTAAGAGCCTCAAGGCGGAATAGCTGCTGTTGAGTTCTAGCAGCATAGCTGCCCGTATCATTGGAAAGATCCTGAGAAATGAACCAACCTGTACTAGCCTTAGTAGCAGCACCTTTAAAGTTATTCTGCTGGGTGGCAATATCCCCATTTTCAACCATGGGTAAAATAGCGGCGTGAAACTTAGTATTTGCGCCCGCTCCGCCGGGGTCGCTCAACAGGCCAATGGTATTAGCCGTCTTGACACCTAGTTGATATTCATAAGACTCACCAAGCCAGTAAGAACCACTTTGATAGAAATCACGGGTAGCTTGACTAGTAATACTAGTGTTGGTAATAGTTGGATTAGTATTTAATGCTTTTCTTAGGAAGTTATCCTTAGAGGGGTCAAGGCTAACTACTACTTCCTGAGAGTAGGAGCCAGTAGGCGTTGTAAAGACAAGCTTAAAATTATCAGCCGTGCTGATCTCATAGAGAGTGGAGCCGAGTTTGCCTTGTCCAGTAGTACCCGAGAGTAGGACCTGACCCGTCGCACTGTAGAACTGGGCTGCCACAGCACCACTCACAGCAAGCGTTGCCTCAGCAGATACCGAAGATGAAGGCCACACAACCAAGGCGAATACACCACCCTGCTTGGAGGGCCCTACCTCTGGGACTCTCCAGCCAGCCTTGCCGCCATCAGTAGCATTCGAATCTTGGCTACCCAAAGCACGAACGAAGGTTAGTGGCGAGTTATTGCGAAGCCACGCCTTAGCTGCATAAGCAGCATAGGTGGGAGCGGTGTTATTACCGTCACGCCATACATCGCCGCCTTCGTTGCCAGCCACAGGGTTGCCAAATGTTTGTACAAAATCAGAATAAGAATTGACTAGTACAGGTGTGTCACCTGGTCCCTTACGAGAGCGACCTATAACTACTGGTCCTACCTCTGTAGGGGTTGCTGGGAGTTGTGATTGGTCGATCTCATCGACAAATACCCCTGGCGAAATGAACTTAAACTTTTTGGTGGAGTTGTCAGCCATCGAAATGTATTCTCCTCGGTCTTAATCGTATAGTATGGCATCTAGCAATTTACACTAAATACCAATAATAAATAGTAGGTCAGTGTTCCAAACGCCGAGTCGATTATTTTCTATATTTATCTTTTCTGCCCGCATGGAACTCAGGCTCGTCCCCAAGGACCACTCTTTCTCTGCCAATTGTCACCTCAGCCGCTGATTGGCGGCGGATTACGGCAGGGACGTCCTCGTTCTTGTCTGCTCCTAAAATATACCCCAAAACAGTAATAGTAGTGGTAGACTGGAATCTTCTCTCATCTGTATCTAGTCCGCTATTATTGCTTTCGTTTGTAAAAGTCTCATCACCAAAAGCTTCGTAGACATTTCCCTCGTACTCTATCTTAAACGCAACAGGGGTAGAAAAAGTGCCCATAAAGGCAGCAATGATCTGATTCATTTGCTGCTGGAATTCTGTTACCATAGTGATTTGGTAAGTAACTTCCACGAACGTAGGCATTGGAACATATAGCGTGTCGTATACCACCTTCTCATTGTCAAAAGGAAAGGTCTTTTGATCAAATCTTTTTCTTGCCGTAGCATTAGCTCGCTCTCTAGTCTCCTTCTGATTTACTTGGCGGGCGATGGGTATGGATCCACCTTTCTTATAGAACCCAAAGTATGGGGGGATGTAAACTCCGTATCGACCTTTGTTGGTTGGGTTGTTAATCATCTCCCCCCGAAGAACTGATATTAATGGGTACTCTAAAGTTCTCCCATTAGGTCGAAGATCGGGATCATCCTTAATAGTAAAAGCTCGTTCAGGTGACGAGAAGATAACAGGCACCTTCTTGAAGCCGTCATTCGTCTCGCAGAAGATATTTAGATCGTCGTTTACGAAGTTAAAAAGCGCACGGTCAATGTCCTCTAGGGTAGAGGGTCGAAAACCATATGTTGCCTTTAAATCTTGGTTTAACTTAGTCCTTTTTGGCATCTAGTTATCTCCTATATTCCTTTGCCTGGATTGAATAACCCCTTACGAGCTTGGCGACAGGTTGCTTGGACTGCTAATGCTTTACCATCAGCGAAGTCAGCGTCTTGTCCAAACAAGTATCTAGAATCCTCAAAGACATCAACAATTTCAAAGTACATTGCGTCGTATTGGACAAAATCACCTGGGCGTACAAACAAATCTTGATCTTCAGTTAGGCGGCGCTTATGAAAATTAATAGTAATGTTAAAAACACTATCAAAGCCAAACTGATTTTGAGTACGTGTCGAACCATCATAGGTTATAAGAGCGTATACTCTCACGGGAGATAGAAATGTTTTACCAATAGCCTCACCGTAGATGTCATTATAGTTTGTTCTTTCCATATCAATTGGAAAATAAAGAACCTGCTGACCAATGACGTGTTCAATGACCTCATCATTTATTTGTTTTACAAAATTACGTTCCGCCTTACCGACGAATAGTGGCGGTGGTGGGGTTGCTGGCTGGGTCCATCTATTTTGAGCCATTTATTTACCCTACGTAGATGCCCATTGGGATCTTCCCAACGACTTCCTGAAGATTGTTCATCATCTGAGCGTCCCCTTCGGCGAGAGCACCGTATGCCATCTCATCGAGGACGGTCTTAAGTTCATCTCGGAGGCTTGCTTGTTCCTCTTTAGCTTCCGAAACCAAAGCTGGACCATTAAGGGTGACCTCGTTCCCTGGGATTGGGATAGAAGCAAGCTTAGATCGCACCTGACCCAGAGTCTCTTTAGCCAAAGACAGGGCAAAGCGGCGGATCCATTGTTTACCAATGCTGTTAATGTGCTCATAGGGCACATTTGGAAAAGGCAGTGTATTCATATTATTTACACCATCAGCACCATACTTTCTATCACTCTCTTCATAGAAGGCATCTTCAGAAACTCGGAAGTCTACCCAAAACTTGTCGGGGTTACTGCCATCTGGAGTGGGGAAGATTCTTAATTTATTATTATTTATACGAAAAGAATAGTGAGAGGCACGAACATGAAGGTCTTCTTTAAAATTGTATGCCTGTAAAACATTTTGCCATGCTGGCACTAGCTGGAAAGTGCTGTCATCAGCATACATACCATAGGTTGACAAGTTTCCTACAGCACCGATTGCGTAGCCACCAAAAAAGTTCCACATACTTTGTGGGGTCTTGTAATAGACTCGCTGAATTGTTATTGCGCTCTTGCCCACTTGATTGTAGAAAGGCACGTCAGTGGACAAGGAAGCACTATAAATAATATCTTGAAGATCGTAATCCTGTATGTCGTTTAAAGCGTCAAATGAAGCAGAGAAAATAGTTTGCGAAGCTCCGACGCCAGCATGTAAACTTACACCTCGACCAACGTGTGTGGCATAGCCCAACTGAAAGCGAGGGAACTTAAGATTAGGGTTGGTTGTAATCCCACCCGAACCAGAGTATTCTGAAAACTCACCGTCTTCATCAAAAGAGCCTGTAGTGTTGCCCAACATATCAGAGAGCACATTCTTTGCTTGGTGAGTGTTGATTAGATATGAATATTCTAAGCACGCTTCCTCGTAAGCATTATATACAATACCAGAGGTAATTTCCAGGTCTAATACATTTCCCCCTAGCTTATTGTATGTGTAAGCGACCTGATCGGTAGCCCCACTAATAAAAGACCTTACTTCGGCACTCGTGGTGCCAGCATCAGTGTATATTCCATACGCTAATGATGGTACAACATCTGTTAAAGTGCCAGTGGCCGGGAGCACAACAGCACTAACAGTGCTTTTTGGTTGTAAATTTGTAGGCATCATTGTCCCTCGCTTATTGTATAAATAGTTTTGCTGTTCCCTATTTTATCCGCAAATAAGAAAACCCCGCCACTAGGACGGGGTTTCCTCAAATGCTATTCACTCAAAGAGCGTTTTAAGCAATATTGTTATCAGCCACCAAATCAGTGCAGATAACTAGACCGTACATGTCAGGACGTACCATCTTCTTGGCGTAGCGAGTCATGACTCCCTTACGAGGTACAAAGTCCTCGGTACCAAAGATGGTAGGTGTGACCTGTAGTGGGACATAAGGAGCATAGACATATCCACTTTCGAGGAAGCTGCTACCCTTACGACCAACAAGGATCAAGTTACGGGTGAAGTAAGGATCGACATGAATGTCCATCTTACGGCTGATAGAACCAACATTATGAACACCCCAGGAGCCGTCAGCACCGTCTACAGCGACAGAAGCACGGAAACCAGATGTAAATTCAAGAATGTTTGCGACTTCTGGAGAGCAAACGATGAAGTTTGCGCCGCCACGAAGAGTCTTACGATGAATACGAGCACTTACTTCGTTGATTGTCTCAAGAAGGGTTTCGTACCACTCGGACACTGTGCCGGTGAAGTCTGGGTAAGTTGCGCCGTTGACAAGAGCACCTGTCTCACGGTTCAAGAACTTACCTGGGCTGCGGGACCAGTACAATTTACCAGCAGCAGCACCCTTAACCAAGTCTTCAAGAATTTCTTGGTCAATTTCAAGAGCAACTTGCTCAGAAAGGATGCTTGTCAACTCAACTTCAGCGTCGAGGTTGTGATAAGCATTCAAATCTTGAGCTAGTTCTGGCGACCACTTAGCCTTAAGCTTCTTGGTCATAGCTGTTACAGCTACCGAATCGACCTTGATGTCGATTTCTGGGATGTTTGGAGTATTTTCCAAGCCCCATGGGGAAGCACCTTCGAGAGCACCAACAGCACCTTCAGCAGCGATGAAGTTGTCCTTCTCTGGGAAGTACAATCTAGTCTGAAGACCCATAGCGTTTGCTAGAGCAGCAGGGGCGATCATATCGATACGACCTGCGACAGCAGAACCTGTACCAAAGAAGTGAAGATCAAGCTTAGCAGGATCGGCAGCATTTACCTTAGTAAGGCGACGAACCAAGAAAGCACCGGCTGCTGTGTTAGCACCGGAGGTACCAAGAGTACCACCACTGGTGTCAGGAGCACCGCCAGGATTACCTGTTACAACAGCAACGAAGTCATCTTCGTTAAGGTTAGCAGGCTTAGTAACAGTAGCGATCAAGTAAGCAGAACCAGAAGTAAATACTGGATCACCTTGAAGGGCTGTGTAGTACTGACCGCCGTTGACAGTATCAGTATCGCCATAAGTACCAGAAGCAATAACGGCGATGCCGGAAGCTGCGGAACCAGTTGGACTAGAGAAACCGTTGTTCAATGTGTAAGCTGAAAGCTGACCATTGTTACGAGCCAAGTCTACACCACCAGTGATCTGGGCACCAACTCGTCCACCACCGTATACGGAAGTGTCAGGTGCTACCATAAGACGACGATCGTCTGTCATAGCAGCGTCACCAGAGAACACAAAATCTAGGAAGAAAATGAGTCCACTAGGAAGCGACATTGGTTGAACTGAAACAAGGTCCTGAGCCAAGAGGTTACCGAATACACGGCGGACGATTGGGAAAGCAACTGCGGCGAAACCTTGAACGTCGCCGGCTTGCATTGTGCTCGTTTCCTTGAGAAGTTGAGCAGCCTGGTTTTCTAGTAGACGAGCCATGTTGCCACTTTTGTGTTCATCAAGCCCCTCCAAGAGTCCAGTCTTCTCCCACTTTTCAAGGAGAGCTTCACCTTCATTGGCAAGAGAGCGTGCTCTAATACCTTCGGTGAGTGTGTTTAATACAGACATTTTAAATCTCCTTTATTTATTAATTTGTCTTGTTTATTGCTGCGAGAGTTGCCCAACGACTATACGTTGGACTCGATTCAGTAGTGCGTTCCTCTTTACGATTCCCACTAAGAATGACGGAAGATCTTTTTGTGACGGCTTCAGACAAAGATTGTGGAGCATTCTGTTGAATGCCCGCCATTGTCTTTTGAAGGGTCTCGTAGACCATCTTTGCTTCTTCTACCGAACGTGCATTGGCAACTAACTCAGCAACTTTATTCTTTTGCTGCTCATTCAAGGAGGAATCTCCAAGCACACGGTTCGCATATAATAATCTTGCGTTTTGCAAGTTTATTTCTTCTAACTTATTTTTAACTTGCCCAAGGAGTTCCTTGAGTTCTTTATTCTCTCTTACGAGTGCCTCTTGTTGTGGGGCATCGTCTTTCATATCTTTTCGAATCAAGTCTTCGGAGTCCTCTTTGTCCATACCATCTGTATAAACGGTCTCAGCTTGTTCGTCTTGTTCTAGTTGGTCCTGAGTTAGGTTCTCTTCAGTCTTGTCGAGTTCTGCTTGGGGCACATCTACAACAAGAAGTTCCTTAAACATTTCAACTAATTCAGTTTCATCTAGGTCTACTTCTTCGTCCGTGCGGTTAAAGGGAGCCTCGGTGTCGAGAGGGAGTCCAACCTCGTCGGCTACCTCTTCTCGGTCAAGCTCAACCTCAGGCTCGTCGCCCTCTTCAGCCTCGGCTGCGGCGATGATGTCGTCAAGATCAACTACTACAATGTCTTCGTCTTCTGTGGACATGTGAGCCATGGGAACTTGCTCCATAGCAGTGCTATCCACCTCTACTTCGCCATCGTCTTCCATATCAAAGCCGAGTTCTTCGTCTTGTTCAAGAAGTTTGCTTACTGCTGTTTTAATTTCACTGTTGTATTTCTCAACAACAGCAGCCTCAGCACTCTTTACAGCAGCTTCACGCAATGCTTTGGCGTCCACAATTGCTTGTTCTAGCATATTTGACATAGATATATCCCCTCATCTGATGATAATACATCAAAAATAAATAGTAGATTGAAATTGTAAACGACTAGAAATAATTATAAACGAGACAACACTCGTCTAGGTTATCGAGCACCGTACTGAATATTTGTCGCAGCAAGGACTTGCCAATCAGCCCCATCCCACAGCAACTGAGTTGTAGCCACCGGAATCTGCTGGAAGCCTCCACCGCCGCCGGCGTCAGAACCACTCAGAGAGAGTACCCCAGTGCTTGCGCCTGGGAAGGGTGAAGCAATGTTGGAACCTGTCAACTCAACACCGTTTGTATTACCAGGCGCTCCGCCGAAAGTTACCTTAAAGACAATATTTTTCTGTTGCCCCGTAAATAAACCATCTCGAATGCCGAATGCATATAGTTTATTATTAGCCAGACTAGTAGCATCTATAATTGTGTTCCCTGTAGTTACATCCACAGAAGCGGAAGCTACATTGAGCGTCTGGACCGCAGTATTACCAAAAGCTCCCGACATTACTGTACTGCCAGTCACCTCTAAGGTTGGCGCAGTTATTGTAAGGCGGTTAGAGCCTGGTGAATTGATTGAATTTGCTGTGTCTCTAAAATTAATAGCAGCATCACCGCCGGGATAAGTCCCAACGGTGCCTGATACCAATAGAGCGCCTACACCCGAGCCATCAACCCTGAATACTTCTGGAATACCACTGGTGCCGGCAGCGTTTAACTTAAAGCCTATATTGCCTCCGGATACTTCATTCTGGAAAAATGTTGTCCCAGTTGACATTTCAACTCTTAATCTGTTTCCTGCTCGCTCGAAGAAAACATCGCCGCCGGCTGGGTCAAGAATTATGTCTCTAGTAGTTGCAACGGTCAAATCCCCGCTACTATTCACTGTAAACGAAGCTGCGTTGGACTCGTCATATGATAGTTTTTGTTGAGTTGTTGTACTGAGGACCTCCAGGGTTGTGTCTGGGTCGGCGACGCCGATACCAACTCGTCCTGAGCCTGTGACAAGCATAATTGGTTGTGCGCCGGGTTGATCGCCGTGGTCAATTTTAAATAATACTGGTCCGCCTATGTCTGTTCCGCCAGTTGAGGAGGAAATGGCGAGACAGGCGGTGCTTGATTGCATGTGTGCTGCCTGCGACTGACCAATATTTACTGAATTGCCTGCTGCATGTATCGTCATTACATTTGCGGAACCGAAGCCCGGACCTTCAAAGTGGTATCGGTTGCCGCTTATACCGTAGTAAAGGTTTGCCTGACGGGGGAGGCTAGGACTACCCCAGGCAATTATTCCCGCTGAGTTATTTGGCGTCATGAACTGTACAGCAGCATGAGAATTATTTTCAAGCATCAAAACAGTATTATCTACAGGGTTTTGAGCTTGGTCGGTACCACTTTCACCTAAAATGTGAACTCGGTTCGTATCAGCACTATCGGTTCGTGGGGCATCGGTTCCAATGCCGACAAGACCGCTGCCAGTCACAAAAACGATGGGCTTTGAGCCGGCCTGATCGTGCTGATCAACTCGAAACAGTGGCAGAGTAGTGGTCGAAGATGAGACGTGTAATACTGCTGTGGGGGTGTGATTTGATCCAACACCCATCTTAGTACCATCAAAAGTGAGATTGGCTTCGCCATTAATAGTGTCAGAATCAACAGAGGTTATCACCCTGTTGTTGCCTGAGTTGGTGTAGTTGGCAACAGCGCCACCACCACCGCCGCCGCCGGTAACAGACGAACCATTAAGCTTTAGAGAGCCAGTAATATCTACTGAGCCAGTAAACTGATGTAGGTCTGTTTGAACTGATCCTACTGTTGTAGCACCTGCGATGTCGGCTCTTGATGGTTTAAATCCGCCCATTTGACTATTCTCCTGTTATTGTTCGGTGATCCCTGAACCTGTAAGTGGGAACATTTGCTCTTTTTGGATCCCTGTGATTTCAGCGAACACTGTATAAGCAGCATTGCCTGCTGTAGCATCATCACGTGATATAAAAAGGTCAGTACACTTAACATTCATTGTCATGCTATCTTTATTAGATGTTAATGTAATAAAGTGACGACCGTTAACCACACCACTATCCGTTATAGAAGCAAAGTGAACTCGAATATCAGGGGCATCTCCAGAACCAGAAGGCCTATTAATGATAGTAACAGACTTAGTTACCCCTGGAAAGCGAATATGATCTTCTCCGCTATTAGCTAGAGAAATTGAGCCTGTAATATAGGGGTACCCAGAGACTTGATATGCCCCAGAACTACCCAATCCTGAGAACTGATGCTTAAAATAATTTGTTTGGTCAGCCATTTATTACGACCTCCTCTTTTTGTAACGATCCCTAGGCTTAAGTAGTTCTGTTCTACGTCTATTCACCTTGTTGATCAATCTTTGTCTTTCTTCTTTTTGTTCCCTGCGCTTTTCGCTGTCGGGTTTAAAGTAGCGGCGGTTGCGCTGCTCTTCAATGATCCCCTCCATCTTAACCATCTTGCGGAAGCGGCGGATCATTCTTTCTGGATCGCCGTTATTATCCTCTGCTCTTACGGTAACACATGGTTCGATTACTTTATTTCTTCTATTTCTCATTTTTCACTTTCTTGTCGTCGATGCGACATTTGACCAGCTTCCAAAGCCGGGAATATTTGATATGTCTATGCCAGGGTCGTTAGGAGAGATGCCCGATAAGGCTCCCTGACCCTTAGATTCTCGAATTGGCTGTGTGCCTTCAAAAAGTTCAGGGTTTTCAAATTTCTTCTTAACCTCTTCATAAGAGCCTTTACCCACAGCATTAAGCATTTGCTTTTTTGTCTCAGCAAGCTGCTGCTGAGCAACTGAGGGTCCTTGTCGTCTTGGTTGTACAGTCTCTTGGACCAAGGAGGTGGTCCCGATACCTTGTACAACTTCTGAGACGATGCCAGAAAGCATCCCGTCTTCAAAAATGACTTCTCTTACACACTCTTTGATAATATTTTTAAGTTCTGTCTTCTTCATTATAACCTCTTTCTTTACTCGTCGCCCAAAATATCATTTAGGACACGATTAATACGATCTGCTTTAGTTAAATGTGTTTTAATTTTACTCTCTGCTACCAAAAAAGCACCAGTTGTACTTGGCTCCGAAACCAGATCAAAGCATAGTAGTTGAAAGTCATCCTCAACCATAGTAACTCCACCCTGCTGACGAGTAGAGCCAAGACCTCGGCTTGAGATCCCTAGTTGAACCCCACCCTCAACTAATTGCTTAGCAATCTGTCCGGCGGGGGTGTTGAGAATCTTCATCTTGCCCATCACATCGTCGCCTTTCCACCACACCTCGGTGATGACATGGCTAGCATTTTTAAGTTCTACAACAGAAGTGTCGGGATGATCTAGTTCCCCAATGGCTCGACCTTCTCGAACAAGTTTCGAATAGTTTTTCATCTCTCGCTCAAGAATTGGTCGAGGATAAACACGACCATTGCCATTCTTTGCGTCAGCAGCTTGGATTTTCCCAGCTACAATAAGATGAGTGCCGGTGCGATTGCCCTCACGCTCTTCCTCAGTGAGAAGATCGTCACTATAATCCAGGTTCATAAATTCTTGTAGTACATATTTCTTATTCATTATTATCTCCTTTGAGTGCGGGCGTTACCCGCACGGTACAACTACCACGACAGCAGTTTGTTACGGGGCGTAACATCCACTTTTGCGTCCAAGCTCCCTTTTGTTCGGTGTTCAAGTTGAATACCTCCATCCGATATTACCATACATAACACATATGATGTAGCCGATGAAAGCGATCCCAATAGCAGAGCGTTCACCAAACTAACACCAAAGGTAAATAGTTCGGTATATGGGTTTAGGATCATTAAGAAAACACCAACCCAAAAGCCGATACACATCGGACAGTGGAAAAAATGGTGCTTGGGGCGTATAGAATCAAATATTTTAGCAAAAGCTAAAATTTGCGTGAGTCCGTAAGAACACAGAACAAAATATACAAACGACATTAGTAGTAATAGCCGTATCCCGCAAATGTATAAGTGGGGTCAGCAGAATCTGCTCGACCTTCAGGAGTGTCCTGGTAAGGAGGAATCTCTCCATATGCTGTAGAATCCTTTGCGTTTGGATCTGTAAATCTATCTTCTATATTCTCATCATAATCTTCTGCTGTTTTTTCACTATCCACTACACCTTTAAGATATTCGCTAATCCTATACAAGACAGCCTGGACGGGATCGACATCAGCTTCCGTAGGGTATGTAGCTTCGACCATGCCAAAGATAGGACCACCTCGTGGTGCGTCGGCATTAATAACACCGCCCTTAAAAAGATCGTACATTAAATCTTTTTGGTAATCGTACACATCCCTTTCGACATTAGGCTTGGGAAGAGTAATAACCTTAGACTCCTTAGGATTGATAACAATATCTAAATATTGATGATCATTAATCAAGAGGTTGCCGTCTAGGGTTTTTTTAATTTGTAGAGACACTGAAGCCTGAATAGGCTTCTTCTCCTCTGTGGAGGCATCTCCTATCTTAATCGTTATTGGCATCTGATTCGTATTCTCGTACTAATTGTTGGAGTTTTAGGATCTTTAAGATCTGACGTTCTGTCAAACTACCTACGTTGAATTCTTTCAATTGGTCCAAAACCTTCTTAGTGCTTTTTACCATCTCTTCATCATCACGAACATCGCCAAGTCCTAATGAGGACTGTACGCTTTCCTGAATGCGTGTCAATTCTTTACCCGCAAAGATTTTAAAATCTGCTTCACTTTCGTCAAAAGATGTGATAAATTTAGTAAGCAACTCCTTTTGCTCGGGAAGAAGCTCCCCGTAGGTATTATTAAACCGATCAGTAAAAGATTTAACTACAAGACTATCCACAGGCTGAAGCCTCTCTTCCTCTTCGGGGGCTGAAGTTAAAGTCTCGATAACCTTTTGTTCCATCAATACTTTATTTTTGACAGACACTTTGTTACCAAAAATCTGAGCAAGAGTCGCATAGGATTTATAGTTAGGCACGAAGTTGTTGAACACCTCTTTGCCAAGGTCACTGTTCACCTTTTTGATTACGGCTGATTGTTCTTTAAAAATATCCTGCTGGTCAAGGTCAGCATATTCTTTCTTGGCACGAAAAACCATCTTCTCAGCAGTATATTGATCAAGATTAGACTTATCAGATAAAGCGTTGAAGCAACCCAACTCACTAAACAAGACCATCCCTGAACGAAAATGCTCTTTAAGGATGTTCTTGACCTTTTGGCTGCGAACTTTATCTTGCTCAACCACTGCCTTAGTCAACTCCCTAAGAAGAGTTTCATAGAGAAAAGCTGTGTTTCGTTTTTTATTATGCTTGACCTTCATTTTTAGTTTCCAATTGTTTTATTAACTGTTTGATGTCATACTGAGTTTCAAACAATAGTTCTTCTTCTGTTTGTTGCCCTTCGCTATGAATTCCATTGGCGAGGGAACTCATTTCGCCGTACCCTTTAAATAGTGCCCGGCGAGACGAACCTGCCGATTCTCTATTATAAGCCCCATTCATGCTACGTCGGCGAGCGCCTTGTTTCCACTTAGGGCTTTTAACATACATGTACCCATTATCGTTTCGTTGCCCAGGTTCAATATCAGGTTCAGCCAAAAGAGAACCCTCTTCGGCGTCTTCTTCAGCAGCACCCTCAGCATCCCCGCCGAGATCGGCACCAAGATCATCGCCGAGGTCTCCGCCGAGGTCTCCTCCCTCGCCGGCTTCTGGTACGGTGCCGGCTTCTTCTAGGGCAGCGCCCTGCAGGGCATCAGTGAATTGCTCAACCTGAATCCTGTCAATTTCTTCCTCTGAAATCTTAAAGATGTTGCGATATACCCACTGCTTGGAGAAATAGCCATCAGTGGCAGTACCGGCGACATCGAACTTGGTACGCATATGCTCAAGCTCTTGAAGTTCGGCGATCTTAGATGGGTTGTTAAGGGATAATTTAAATGACAACAAGTCATTATTCCGATACCCTAAAGTATAAAGGTGAATAATACACACTTTTTCTAATTCCGCCACAATAACTCTCTGAAGGCGCTGGATTGTTCTAGCAAATCGGATGTCTTTTTGGGACAAAGTTGTCTTATCTTCTTGGGCATCAGATTGCGCAAGGTATGCCTTTGGTACCTTGAGAGCAGAGAAGAGCTTATCACGAAGATAATTAACATCGTCGATATCGCCAGTAAACTGACCGCCGGCGAGGGTCTCAATCCTTGTGTTACTCGCAGCACCACGGATTGGGATGTAGAAATCCTCATCCACACTCATAGCATTATAACGCAGATCCACTCGCCCAGTGTCTTCATCAACAATTTGATTTCGCTTCATCTGAGTCTTTACTTGTTCGATATATTGTTCCACATCTTCTGCGGGCATGTTTCCTATATCAATATAAAATACTCGGCGCTCGGGGGAGCGGACAATACGATAAGCCATCATAGCATCTTCAAGAAGTGTAAGCTGCCGCCATATTCGACGTGATGGTTCCAATACAGAAGTGCCATACGGAACATACTTATCGTTACCAAGAACACGAAAGTGAGAGACTTGCCAGTTCTCAAAAGTTACACCAGTATTACCCTCAGCATTCTGCCAGTAAAACTGAATATAATTTGGATTAGTGGGGTCAGTTCCCTCTATCCGCTCCATCTCACGAACTGGTAGTGGAATTACATTTGTAACACCCAACTTATCATCAATGTCGAGGTAGAGAAAATAATCTCCGTACTTACATGTGCTCCGTGCCCAGCCAAACAAGTTTGCCTCAGAGTTAAGCACACTATAGAGAAGAGTTGTTAGGATATCTTTTATTTCCCTGTTTTGACAATCTATATTGATCAGGGGATTAAAGGCAGTAGAGGTAGTGATCTCGTCAGCATAGATATCAAGAGCAGAAGCAATCTCTGGCATATACTCCATTTGTTCAAAATCAGTATAGCGCATTTGCTTGTTACGATTGTAGAGAACTTTGTTCGTTAAGTCTCCGAAAGGATTATGATACTCCTTCTTCTTAAACTCTTTGCCCGTACTAGAAGTAAAAGTGTACTTTGTAACGTCTCGGCGGGTGCTTCTGATTACCGAAGGCCTATCATAGTCTACAATTGGACCACTGAAAAGGCGTGTCAACCTTTTAAACAGCGGTGATTTTACGTTTCTTGGGTTTTGGTTATTATTTTCAGCCATTTTTATCCTTTAATGATCCAATTTAGGTCGTGAGTCTGTCCATCTGTGCCTTTAAAAGTCTTGGGATTTCCTTTAAAGCCATGCTGTCCCTGTATCTTAGTGTTTAACTTTGTTGACGATACGGATATACTCGTTAGTAGTGCCTTTTTATAATCTGTCTCCCGTTGATTTGCCGTCAAGGCTGTCCCTCTTACCCAACAACCGATACAAGCCGCAATTACAAGGTCGTCATTATAACTTCTCATTGCTTGCGGTCTTCCATTGTGCCATACAAATGTTTTAATTTCATTCGCAAGACGCACGGAATTAATAGTAATTAGTTTATTTCTCACGAATTCCTCAAACTTCGCAATAACAAGTGGTCGAGTTTTCATAGACATAGTAAAACCCGCTACGCCACCAAGGGCTTGGGCAGAGACTTCATCAACATACTCATGTGTAGATTTTACACTATAATATAAATTTTTATAGTCTAAGTCCTGAATGCGACTTAAAACACCAATACCTAGAGAATTATTCTCTATAATCAGCAGCGCATTGTTATACTCTGATGCCATTGAAAAAAGCTGTGGAGCAAACATGTCTGGAGTAATCTTACCTTGATACTCTGCTACTTGCTCCATGGTCTGGGTGTCAAGGACATGAGCGACACTAAAATCAGAACCATCACCACGAGCTACGTCAGCCACTAAGATATATTCTTTCTGAGGTTCTGGCTCTTTCCAAATCCAGTAATTTCTATCAAAACCTGTTTTATATTTGGGCTCTGTAGTGTTTTGAAGAATAGCTTTTAAGTCGTCTCCGTGTATGACTGTATCACCGGAAGCGTTGAAGTTACACTCAAGCTCCTGCGCAATTTCACGGCGAGACATATTTCGTGTCTCTTTTTCAAACCAGGCTTGGTCACGCTCCGGGTGTACTTGCCACGGAAGACGGATAGTGTGGAAGTCATTCTTATTTTCTTGCGCCTCTGTATAAGTCTTATGAAACCAGTTGCCAACGCCATTAGGCGTAGACAAAGCAATACAACGACCACCAGTCGATAGGGTAGGATAAAGACCTGCCCAAAGTTCATCAATACCTTCGACAAAAGCAGCCTCATCAATCACAAGCAGCGACAGAGCTTCTGAACGACCAGCGTCGCCAGAAGTCGATGATGCTTTGACCATCGAGCCATTTGAAAGCTCAAAAGAATTTCTATTGTCGATGGCAATATCAGAAATCTTCAACCATGGTGGCAAATTTTTATGAATAGCTTTTATCTTTTTTACAAGATTGGCAGCGGTTCCTAACTTAGTAGCCACAACCAGAACATTTTTATCTTTGTGAAAAAGCATTAACCAGGCGACGTAGGCTGCTACCGTAGTAGAGATACCCAACTGGCGGGCCTTTAGGATCACGCTGAAGCGGTTCTCTTTAAAGTCTTTAAGGGTTTCCTCCTGGAAATCATAGAGATCAAAAGGAATAGAGCCCCTCATAGGGTGAGAGATCTTTGCGTACTTTTTACAAAAGAAGGCAGGGTCTTTGCCACAGCGGACTATCTCCGCCATCATTTCCTTCTTGTTTAGAGCCATTTATGCCTCAGGCGTTTCTGGGTTCTTCTTAGCCTTATCGTTAGACGCCTTCTTAGCATTGGCTGTCTTAAAGAAATCCTGAAATTGCTTATGGTAATCTTTGTTTCGTCGGTCTGCTGCTCGCTCTGAGCCCATTCGTAGAGATTCAACGCCGTCAAATCCACCAATAGCGTATTGCCTGTTGGCTTGAACCCACGTGTGGTTGCGAGAAGTGGTCTGGACAATTATATCTACGTCAGAGTCTTCTGTAAGAGTTACACTGTTTTTAGTAATATTTTTATATTCCTTTTTTAGGAACTTAGTAATATCAGCAAACTTTGCGTTAATTTCGTTCTCAAAGCGATTGCGTGGATGAAGGTCTCCTACACGAACCTCAGATTGATATGATACCACCATCTTAGGTCCGGCGAACTTAACCTTGAAGCCATCAATAATTCGACTATCAATGATTGCGTCACCTTCTTCTCTATTCAAACCAACCTTCAAAAGCTCCCCATTCTCATCGAGGGCGCCATCATAAGCGTTAGCAGCAGCTTGGTTCAAACCTTTAATTACGTCTAGGACAGTAGCCATTATTTTCTTCTCCTTAAGGCATATTCAATATGCTCATCTGTTGGTCGTTCGCCGTTCTTCCATGCCTCTTCACGATATTCAATGAAATCTACATAGCAATCGTAACAGCATTTAAACCTATTCATATATAGGTCGTCCTTCCTGGAAAATGAATATGTTTTACAGACTGGGCATGTACGGTCATCTTTTTGCTTTGTTCGGCGTTTAGTAATCTTTATATCACCAACAACAATCTCTTGTCGGTCACTAGAGAGTTTGTCTCTTTTTACTCTTAACCCCTTTAGTTGGTTTAGATATTCTTTTTCTTTATCTTCCTGCCACTCATTGCGAAAATCTTGGACAGTATTCTTACCATACTTTTCAGCGATAGCCTTTTCTACAGCAGCTAAGTAATTTGGGTCTTTCTTAGTTTTCATTGCCCCTGGTGTACCGCCTTTACAATAGCGATCGAGGTGCCTACCCCAATCACAAGCCCGGATAAAAGGCCTAAGGCTCCTTTATTGCGACGAAACCACGTGTTATCTTTAGCAATAATTTCTTCGAGGCTTTTAACAGAAAGCTTATATGTTTCTTGTAATTGGGTACAAACTTTCTTGCCTACATCACAGGATGCTATCTTAGCATTGATATCAATCTTATCTTGTAAAATGTTCCGAAAATCTTCTTCGCTTAACAGAATGCCGACATAAGTGTCGGTACCTTCCTCAACTGTTGCTGGGCGAGGTTTAAATTCAGTGACCTCACCAGCAACAGCGTTTAGGGAAAACAACAATGTTGTTACAACTAGTATTCTCATCTTACTTCTTTAGAAATTTCTTAAGACCTTCGATTCTCTTAGCTGGTCTCTTAAGTCCACTAACCAGAGTATAAGTCACAAGCTTATCTTTGTTAGCGTCTTCATAGATACCACGGTGAACCATAGCGCCGCCGGTCAAAGCAGCCAAGGTATCAAAGCCAAACTCGATACTGTCCATAAGACCAACGGTTTCTTCGAAGATCTCTTCGCCACCAACAACAATACAAGCAGCGCCCGTAGCAGTTGTCAAGTCAAAGCCTTCAGCAAGAAGAGTTTTTTCTAGATTCTTCTTGAGGGCGTTAGAAATAGCAGTTTCGCTCTCAACATTTTTAACACTAGTGACGCCCATAATCATACAGCCTGGCTGGCGCATGATACTATCGTAATCCGTGGCATCAAAAGTTGTATACTCTGAGTCTTTGTTTGCGAGGACATTGAACACATGGAACAAGCCGGCAACGGTGTTGTTGATAGTCGTCCAGAACTTCTTGACTGTAAGTTTGGGGTAAAGCTTTTTAATCTTCTCATTGTCCACCATGATGAGTGGAGCGATCTTACCTTTTTCTGCGAGCCCGCAAAGTTGTGTCATTCGAGCGTGGGCATTCTTGGCTACCGTTGGGGAAGCTGATTCGCCAGCAGTGGGCAGGGAGGCAATGACGCCGACACGTTGGTCTACATCTTCTACACCAATATAAGTGAAGTATTTCTTAGCTACCCTGATGAGAGTATTAACGGTGCCTCCGCCAGAGCCGCCAGATACACCTAAACAAATCACAATACGATCAACATTGGTGCCAAAAATCTCACGGAACTTATTGAATACTTCCTGCTCTTTCTTCCCAATAGCTGCTTCTGCTTTGGATTGGTCCTTACCAGCGCCTTGTTCGCCGTGCTCATCCACTAAGAACTTTTGTTCCTCTGGAATGTCTAGTCCATTGAGGTCCGATCGAGCAGTGTTGACTGCCACAGTCTTTGTGTAGCCCATATCAAAAAATGCTTTTGCCATGCGACCGCCACCTTGACCAGCGCCAACAATAGCATAAGTCAAGGCTCCGCCGGCCTTGTCCTCAACTGTTTCCTGCTCTTCATTAAGGTCAGGATCGTAATCTTCAATGTCTAGTGTGGGGATATCTACCATTTTACTAGTCTCCTTATAAATCTAATTCTTCATGTAATCTAATTAGCGCCTTTAATCTCTCTTCACGATCTTCAATCTTTTTTGTATCTTTAATTTTGCGATCGTAGATTTTCTTAATGGCTCCAATTTTATCTTTTTCGAGTGTAGCACGAATTTCGTTTTCTTTAATAGCTGTAAGGACATTTGTTTGTACACCCTCTAAGACCTTGCTTCGATCTTTGCTTGGGCGAGCTATATTATAGAGAAAAACAACGAGCCCTAAAACCACAATTGCTAAGAATATAATCTTCCAAGCACCCTGCTTTATCTTTATCCAAAGCCAATTCATTAGTTGCTTCTTCCATGTTTCCAGGTGGCAGCGATATCAGCAGCACCTTGAAGACCTATGTAAGTCAACGATACCGCCACCCAATCACCACTAGTAAGTGAACCTATTGCTAAAAAAACAGTAGCCGTACCCCAAACAATAAGTTTGCGGGATGCCCATTTTCCAAGTGCTTTATCAATTTTTTCCTGCATAGTCATAACACCTCCTCAGTAATGATAATTAGTTCTGAGGAAATCTTTTGGCTTGTTTGTGGATTTGGACGTCGCAAGCTCGGACTCGAACAACATGACCATTGTAACTTATGTTCGCAACCTTCTCCCAGGTGTGATATTTCAGCAGTAATCCTATCTTCCACTCTGAATATACCTTGGGCGTGCCGTGGAAAGTACATTGCCTGAACCTTACTAGATCTCCTGCCCTCACGCTTCTGACACTACCACTAAGTCTTTTTCACTAATTTCATATATTCCCACAATGCCGTGAGTAAGCTCCCAGTCGTCGGCTGCCCATTGGACACTCCAATATCCAGGCACTTTTTCATAGGGTCCCATTACCAACCCATAAGTACCGGAACCAGTTTTTTCAAAGATGTTACTCTGTACTAAATCACCAGTCTTCATTATAAATCCCATTCATCATCCCACCCAGTTTTATCTTTTTCTGGCGGGGCTTTAAAATCTCGTAAGCTCCATACGATTACCAGTCCTGATGGTAGTCCTAGAACTATAGAATAAATCAATCCACTTATTATTGGGTACTCTAGGAAGAACCAAATCATAAATTTTTCATTTTATGTTTAGATACTTTTTATAGGTTGCCGGCATTTTGTCGTAGTATTTTGTGTCCTGTAGGGCACGATGTGACTTGGAAAGGTGGTCTCTATAAGCCATGTTGATTAGAAAACACGGGGCTTTGGATCGAGGGTTGTACCCCTCTACCTTCAGGTCATCATTTGGATTGAAACACAAAGCAAGAACGTTACCGTTATGACTTTCTTCTAAAACCATATTTATAAACTTTTGATACTCTTTTGTTTCTGTGCCCTTGACATCCTCATTAGGTTGTGCTATCAATGCGCTGCGCTTACCAGAGCGGGTAAACCTTAGTAGCACATCTAACAAACTCTCCTGTGTATTGTCAAAGACATCTAAGTGGAGTTGGTCGCTAATCCTGTCAGCCTTTATAAAAGGGCAGACTGCGAACCCTGAGAATTCAGGTCGCTTCTCCTCCAGTACGTTGATGACATAATCAGTCATCTGTTTTATTAATTGTTCCCTCAATTTCTTATACTTTCAAAACTTTAGCCAAGATATGGGTTTGCCCCTTGTCAATCGCTTTTTGCAATCTGTGGTTCCCGTCAAGGATACACTCAAACTTATTATCTTTTTCCCTCACAATTATTGGAAAGGATAAGTCTGCTTTCTCTTTTCTGTTGGGCTCAATAGTGCTCCTGCGAAGATGAGTTAGGGACGCAACCTCCAACGAAACGATTGGTTCGTCCTGTAATTCTTCTAGGACTTCTTGTATCGTTGTCCTGTTTCCTTGGTCGTCTTCCCAGAAGGTTTGTTCCCAGTCATTGACTAACATAAGCATAACCATCTTGACGTTCAATGTCAATAGTCATATCGGCAATATCTTTGAGACTATCCAAGTGAGTAATCAAAAGCACAGTCTTGTAGTATCCCTTAATCATTTCCATCACTCGCATAAAGCCTTCAAGGTTTTCGGCGTCCAACGCTGTACCTGGCTCATCCATAATCATAATGTCTGATTTTGGTAGGGTTGAGACATTGGTTAGGGCGATGCGGATGGCAATTGCTGCCAGCGTCTTCTCTGCTCCAGAAGCCATCTCTAAAGGTCGTGCTTCGTACTTTGGATGCTTGATGAAGATGTCTAACTTATTCTTTTCTGCCTCGAAGAAGATATCGAAGTCGGTGACATTAGCTAGGACCGTGCTGACCTCATCATTGATAAGAGGAAGCATACGCTTCACCACATCATAGCTGATGCCGTTACTGTGAGTACAACGCATAAACAAATCATAGGCTGAATACTCTGTTCGGAGATCTTCCAACTCTTGTTTCTTCTCCTGAAGATTTACAATCTGTTGTTCCAAGCCGCCGTGTTGCTTGATGAAGTCCATGATCTTAGCCTCGCAGATGGACAACTCATTCTCGGCTAACACCTTCTGTCCATCTAGATCGGACTGTTCTTGAATAAGTCCTTCACGGTTTTCAATAGCTTCTTTGTTGTCTTCGTAGGTCTGGATGCGGTCGGAAGCATCTTTGATATCATTAGTAAGCGTATTAATCTCATTGTTTGTTTTTTCTACCAGCAAATCTAGGCTGGTTGCTTCGGTTGACAAATTTCTTTGTTTCTCCAGGAGTTGTTCGTGCTTTTCCTTTTGAGAACGCAAGCTATCAACGTCCATTTCAGACAGTGTTTCATTCCTCAACCTCAGATCAGTCTGGAGATTGTAGATTGTAATGCGAGTCTTCGAGAGCAGTTGCTTTGCTTCATAAGCATCTTTGATATATTTACGGAGCCCACAATCTGGTCCACAGGGAACCTCATCCAAAACACTTAACTTTTTTTCGTAGGTCTCTTTATTCTGAGTTTCTATCTTGAAACTTGTTTCTAGCTCTCTGATCTCTTCTTTGAGAGTTAATACTTCCGCAATTTTAGATTCTAAGTCGCCACTGTCATACTCAGACAAGAACTCCTTAATTTTAGTTAACTTATCTAGAATCAGTTGTTTCTTTGTCTGTGCTCCGGAAATGCGAAGCTCGCAGTCTTCTAGCTTCTTGGTTGCTTTTATAAGACGCTTCTTCTCCTTATTGATATTGATAATCTCAACAGGAGCGGACGCAAAGAGGTCTTGTATTTCATCGACACGTTGTGTGATTTTGTTTAGCTTATTCTTAAACTTTTTACAAGATTTTTCTTGTTTTGTCTTTTCTGCCTCGTTTGTCTCAAGCTGAGTGCCTAGTGATACGATATCCTCATCGAAGGTATTATCCTCTAGTTTTTTAAGCAACGCACGGGTCTCAATGCTGTCGCCCTTAGCAAGCTTGAACTTCTTGTCGAACTGGTCTAAGTCTAAAAACTTAGCTAGGATCTCCTTACGCTTGGTTGAACCCTCGTTGATGAAAGTCATCGCACCCATCTGACTAGACATACTTGTAAGCAAGAAGTCGTCAAGGCTTCCAAAGATCTTACGAATAGCCTTATCGGTACCGTTGCGATCTAGTGAGTTCAGACTGACTGGCTCGTTAGTTGCCGGGTCGATCATAGTAAACTCTACATCAGTCTTAGCTTCTTCTGTTTCTTCGCCGTGAAGCTTCTTGGTATATTTTTCCGACTTACGCTCGATGATATAAGTCTTGCCGGCAATATCAATCTCAACTCGACCGCTAGCAGCAGGCTTGTTCTGATTAATCATATTCAAGTTCTTGCGAGTATTCTTACTGATAGAATTATAGACCGTATAAAGCATACTATCAATAACAGAACTCTTGCCTGAATAGTTCTTGCCGAAGATCCCAACAACCCCGTTGAGCTTCTCAAAGTTTACAGTGTTGCCTTCTCCAAAGTTGAAGAGGTTACTGAACTCCATCTTCTTTAGAGCCCAGTTTACATTACGCATACTTGCGTCTTCGCCATTGACCCGAGCATCATAGCGTGAATTAAGCTGGAAGACTTTCTCCAGGGTTTTGGTGTCGGGTTCATATTCTTTTAAGTATTCCCGGATAAGTCGCTCTTGGACAGCGGGGTCTCGTAGGTTCTCTGTACTGCCAAGATCATCGACATCAACGCTGGAACGCTTGAGTCCTGCCTTGTTCACGAACGATAGACTCTCGGGCTTAAACTTGCTCTTGGCTGTATCCATAACCCGGCGGATCTTATCCAAGGATACCTTGTGGTGAGTTACAATACGAAGCCGGCAGCCCTGTTGAATTTCTAGGTTGCGGGGCATATTGCCCTTGGGCGTTAACTCAATCGTACTAAACGGCTTGGGGTTCTTCAGGACGTGATGATTAACTTCATAACTAGTCTTGTCCTCAATGTCCCAGACCAGAAAGCCCTTGTCGTTTGTTTCGCCGTGATTCTGCTGGATAGTAGAACCACAGTAGCGGATCGTACCTGAATCATTGAGACACTGATTGGTCTTGTGAATATCCCCAAGGAGAGCATAATCAAACTTATCAAAGACAGATACGTCGTGATCGCCGTGGTCCATAATCCAACCGAGGTCGGTACGGCTGTTATTCACTGCTCCATGGTACAGAGCGATGTTGATACGGTCAGTGTCTGTTGGATCGGTCCAGTTGGTTTCATCAAAGACTGATAAGACGTTTAGTGTAACGTTATGATCTAATTCTACTTCCCCTGAAAACTTATGCAGGTGAAGGTCAGGGTGCTCCAACGCATCAACGATTGGAGTGATGGCGTCTTGGCGGCTGCTGTTTCGTAGGTTGCCGTCGTGATTACCCAAGATGATATGAGTTGGAGCGATGTCTGCTAGGTTCTTTAGGAACTCCGTAGCCAACTCAAAGTACTCTGGTGAGAGTTGTGTCTTAGTGTGAGCTAGATCACCGCAGTGGATAATGTAATCCACCTTCTGTTCTCGTAGCATTTCATAAGCTTGTTCAAAGACCTTACGATATTCGTAATGATATTTGAGGTTCTTGATGTGGGTATCACCAAAGTGTGCGAGCCGTACCATAGACGAACTCCTTCTGTAGTTTCGTAAAACTATTGTACCAGTAGAGTTCTAGGTTGTAAAGAAAATTTAGATTATCTAGCGGCGGGTGTTTCGCCCAGTCAATGGATTGAAGCGAGAAGGCCTGGCAGCTTTGCGAGCATCAATATACCTTTGTTCAATTGTATTAACAAGTGTATCAAGGGAGAATCGTTTGGGTAGGTCTTCTCTGCCTATCTCATCAAACATTTTTTCTAGGTGCCTTTTAATAATTTCTTGCGCACGTTTAGCCTCCGGCTCTGGGACCTCATCAAGCTGTTTCACATTAGATTCTGCTTTAACGCAGTTTCTATACTGCTTGCCGAACATCTTTTTAGTCTTCCGCTTTTCGTGGGTCTTATAGCCCTTTTGGCAACGCTCATCAATGTGCTGCTTCACCATCTCACGAAGTTGGTTCATAGTGATTTTCATTTTATCTATTCAGAAGTTTAGCCACCCGGCGGGCCAAAAAGTTGAGAGGATAATCTTCTTCGCCCCGTCGGGCAGCGTCTCTTAATATCCTCAAAGCTCTATCTGCGACAGCATCGTCGCCAAGGGTTGGGAAATCGGATGATAACATGCCAAAAACATAGTCTGGTCCAAACTCATCGTCATAAACTAGAGCAAGATCTTCCATATCAATATCCGAAACCTGATTAATTTCGTTCATTATCTCTTCTTTAATAAGTTGTCTTAGTTGTGATTTGGTGATTTTCATTTTTGATTCCTTAAGGCAAACATATAAGCATCATAAAGCTCATCTTCTGACTGGGGTAGTTTTTCAATATCTTTGACAATTCTGAAGAAGTCATTCAAAGATGGAAAATGATAGTTTTTCTTAAAGCCGGCTTCGGTTTTCCGCAATCGGAGAAGTTCATTTCCGAGTTCTAGCTTTTCTTGGTCGCTCATTTCTCTCAGAAGCTCTTCTTTGATCATCTTTCGTAGTTGGGATTTTGTGATTTTCATTTTATTTCCCCTCTAGGCGGTTAGCGACAAATCGTAAAAAGTCTGGCGCTGCTTCTTCTCTCACCCCAAACTGGTTGAGTACAAATTCTAGAACTCGTTCGCCGGTCGCAAAACCGAGTTCGTCATCCATTTCTTCTTTGATGATTTCTCGTAGTTGTGTTTTTGTGATTTTCATTATTCTTTACCCTTGAGGTCTTTTACTTTTGCCTCAAGGTCACGAACCATTGCGTACAGGTCGTCAATGTTGTGATCTTCTCGCTGATCTGTTGTCTCGTCATCACGATTGAAAAAGCTGCTCTTGAAGTCGTTTTTTTTGCGCTTTCTCTCATCTTCGGCTCTGATGCGTGCCATTCGGGCTCGCTTCTCACGGGCTTCTTCTTCGTTGCTTCTATCATAAGCATCCATGTAACCTTCGCTCTTGAGAGCGTCCATTTCTTCACGAATGATTTCTTGTAGTTGTGTTTTTGTGATTTTCATTTTGTTCTCCCTAAATGATATTATATATAGTGTTTAAAATCCCGCAAGTCTTACAGTGTCTGAGATTATTGCTAAAGCAAAGATCCCCAGGACTGCTACAAGACCAATAGTATTTAGTATCCTTCTTGTTTTAGCTGCTAGTTTTTTTCTTCTTATTCCCTCGGTTACGGAGATAGCTATGTGTCCGCCATCAAGCACTGGGATAGGCAGTAAATTGATAACACCCAAGTTGATTGAAAAGAAGACAATCCAATCAACAAGGAAACCCCAGTCTCCTGTTTGGACGCTTCGCTTTCTGGCTGTCTCTGTATATTGATACACGGCAACTGGTCCGCCGACATCACGGATTGACATGGGCTCTTCTCTTGGAGCACTGACCGCATCCCATATCTTTCCATAGAATTTTGTGGAGATCTGGTGAGAGTACTGTGCTGCCTCAACCACTCCTATCCTGCCCACTTCCGCACCATCAGGTACAACAACGTCGGGATAAGGCTGTCCAACAAGTAACATAAAGTACAGAGGCCAGGGCAACAATAAATTAAACACTGGACCCATTACCGCAATTATAGCACGACGCCATGGAGACGCAGCCCAAAAAGATTCAGGATCATTCTTTTCGTTGTTGTAATCTTGCTCACCTCGGGGCATAATATATCCACCGAAAGGTAAGAGCGACACTCGCCATTCAGTTCCCCAGAACTTCTTTTTAAGGAGCACTTTACCGAAGCCAATTGAGAAGCTATCAACCGCTACACCCATTGCTCGGGCTGCGAGATAATGACCCATTTCGTGGACAAAAATTACTAAAACAATTATTCCTAAAAAGGTAAGCATAGCTTCTCCTCCTGATTGAGTTTTTGCAGGGGTGGTAGTGCCCGACCCCTAATGATAATGTCTGGACCTGAATTGAATAAGTCGTCGGCTGTTGGTGGCTTGTGCCTGTCCTCGTATCGCTGTCGTAAGCGTTGAGTGTCCATCGGGGTCCATAGTTTCAGGTATCTGTGTATCTTTTTATTTTCTTCCTTGAGTTCCGAGATTTCTTTGCTCTGGAGTTGTATGGTTTGCTCCAGAGAAACGATTGCCTGGTCAACTGCCTGGGACAGTGTTTCCTCTATGTTGCTCTCGTTGTAAAGATAGAGGAGGAAGCCTGAAAATACACCGCACACCAACACGGCTACGATGGTCGTCCATACGGTTGCTGTAATATAGTTTGGTTTGGGCGTGGGTGTAGCATCATACACCTCGGCATAATGATAATCAGATGTGGCGTTGTCTTTTATATTCTGCCACGCTTCCCTTTCTCTATCCATATATTAAATAGTTTGGGAAGTTTGTTTTATATTTTTGTTCCCGCAGGTTTGGCGATGTTCATGACAAATCCTGTCTTACCAACAAGTATAGTGTGCTCATTGTTCTCATCTTTACCGAAGGCTCCTACTTCATAATCTTCGCCCGTTGTTCTGATTTCGTAGGTCTTTCTCTCGGCAGAGCCGTCAATAACAACCAACTTGGTTTGTGAGCCCTTGGCTTCCCCTCTGTCTGTTAGTGCTCCGACAACACGATAAACAGGCTTGCGGTTGCCGATAGTAAAAGTATCGCCTCTGTCTAAGCCAACCAAATCGTCATAATGTGAAGAGCGTCCTTCCGACTCTCCTCTTTCTTCATCAGAAAACCCGAAGGCATCCCAATCAAAGTCGTCTGCTTCTTTCATAAACTTCCGCCACTCTGTTAGTAGTTTTTTCATTCTTCCATTTGGTCCAAAAATTGTCCGGATGCTTCCAACGCATCTGTTGTTGGAGTTCCGCTTACTCTATATAGATAGGCTGTGGGTTGGGCTGACCATCCCCATTTAGGGTCGCTATTAGTATCTCGGGCATATTTCACAGAAATAGCCTGCTCGCAGTCATCGCTTTCATCGTCAGGAGTAATTTTCTCATAGCCTCTATTTCTAATATCTAGTGGGATTGATTCCACATCTGGGCGTTTCTCTAAGTAATACTCCCATACCCGAAAAGCATCTCTAGATACGCTACCCCTATCAGAAGTAAGACCGCCGCCATTCTGGCTTGCCCACTCCATCGCTACATCGTAAAGCAACGGACCCCAGCCCGATGCTGTATCAGAATGGTCAATCCCATAGGCATCTGAACAATCACCCTGACTATTTGGTTTTAGTTTCCCTATTAGAACCTCTCCCCAGGGTGCCCCTTCCGGAACGCCAGGATTGAAGCG
>Ga0209535_1000100_pt1 | contig 51865 bp, 66 predicted proteins | sample LinPmetageLP28_FD_184041 | JGI IMG/M metagenome (GOLD analysis project Ga0209535, IMG submission 184041) | Marine viral communities from the Pacific Ocean - LP-28 (SPAdes) (version 2) | ecosystem: Environmental > Aquatic > Marine > Oceanic | place: Pacific Ocean | collected 2009-08-22 | reverse complement strand
AGCCACTAGTGCTTTTACTAGAATCACCAGTTGATACAATACGACAGATTCAATCTGTGCTAGAGTACGTAATAAAAAACAACAAACCTTTGCTTATTATAGGCGATTTAGAACAAGGTGTTTTATCAGCTCTAGCAATGAATAAAATGAAAGGTAATATCAAAGTAAATGTTATAAACGCACCAACTTACGGTGTTAATAAACAACAAATACTTCAAGATCTTTCGCTACTCACCGGAGCTACAATTATAAACGAAGACCTTGGTGATGACATGGAAATGATACAAGTTGATCATTTAGGAACATGTTTAAAAAGCGTTACATCACATGAAGATACCGTGCTTCAAATAGAAGAAGAAAACGAAGAGATTAATGATGTTATAAAAACTCTTAAAAAAGAACTAGTTAAAGAGAAAAATCCTAATAAGGTTATAAAGCTAGAAAAAAGATTAGCCATGCTGTCTGCTAAAATAGCAATTGTAAAAGTAGGTGCTAATTCAGAAATAGAATTAAAAGAAAAAACAGATAGAGTAGAAGACGCTATCTGTGCTACTAAAGCTGCTATCAAAGAAGGGATTGTTCCTGGTGGTGGTATTGCTCTATTAAACGCTGCAACGAATATAACAGCCAAGTCAATAGGTGAAACAGTTTTATTAGAAGCTATAAAAGCCCCTTTTAAAACTATACTTGAAAACGCAGGTCTAGAATCTGATAGAAAGACACCAACAAGAAAAGGACAAGGCTACAATGTGGTTACAGGAAAAATGGTAAATATGATTAAGTCGGGTATTATAGATCCACTACTAGTCACCAAGAGCGCTCTTCAAAATGCAGCTTCTGTAGCAACAACAATATTATCTACTGATTGTGTAATCAATAATTTAAGAATAGATGAAGGCAATAGGTAGAAATTTAATTATAATAAAAGAAAAAGAAGGTACTACTAAAACTAAAGGTGGTTTACTTCTTGCTGAAAATCAACGTGAGGATATACGCTATGTAAAAGCAAATGTTGTATCTGCAGGTGAAGAAGTATCAGGTGTCAAAGAAAAAGACACTATATATTTTGATCGTCACGCTGGTCACAAAATAGAAGTTGGTGATAATTCGTATCACGTAATTAAATCTGCAGATATAGTTGTTGTAGTATGAGACTAGATGCTAGTGACATTAGAGAATTAAACCTAATGAAGCACTACCGCATCATAAGAAAATGGGCTTGTAAAAACAATAATTTAAATGATGCAGATCTAGAGCTTCTTATATATCTTGACTGTATAGATTTTTTTACTAAAAAAGATTTTGAAATGGGTGTATACTCATACAGCTGGGATAATCGCAGATGGAACAGGCTGCTAAAAGAAGGTTGGATAGTTGTGTGGAGACACAGAAACAGAACAACTCAGAAATACCATATATATAAAGTATCATTTAAAGGCAAGCAATTAATAAGTAGAATATACAGAATAATGCTTGGTGAAGAAGATATAAATACTGGTAGAAGAAATAAGATAATTAATGGCGACACATATACTGACAAAGTTATGACAAAAGCCATTTATAATGTAAACAACGACAAAGATAGATAACATGGATAATTACAAACTTCCAAGTGGCATTGAAGCGCCATTAAAACTAACAGCTAAACAAGCTAAAAATTTACCGCCTGAATTAGTTGAAAAAATTAAAGCTAAAGAAGAAGCTGAAGGCAGTCCAGTAGGAATGTTTGCAATAAATCCTATGACAGGTATGCCTCAAGCTAATCAAATGATGCAATCACCTATGAATCCAGTGGCACTAGGAGGCTTACAAAATAAAATACCTGGAATCACAGGTCAAGCAGTGGATGGTATGTATGATAGAATTTTACCAACACCTTTAACTAAATATAAAAAATAAAATTATGCATAAAACAGATCCAAATTATGATGCTACGATGGCGTCTAAAAACGTACACGGAGTTGTAGGTGAAAACGCGATATGGGACGGACCATTAGATCAGACTGGAAGACCGCACGGAGTTGGTTCTAGTTCTGGTATAACAGGCATGCAGGTGTTAAAGGCTAAAAGTTACTACAATGGTAAGCCAATAACTCAATGTGCTAAAGTATACAAAGATGTATAGTTCTCCATTTTTTAAAGGTCATGAGCCTTTTCCAGAAATAAAAGAAGAAAATAAAGGTAAGTTTACTTCCTGGGTAAAAAAAAATATGCCAGGTAAATCTACTTGTGAAGCCGCTAGTGCTGTTATGAAAAATAAAGATAAGTATAAAACAGCTGTAGTTAAAATGGCTAATTACGCTAAGAACTTTGGTTGTTCTAAAAAATAAATTATGTCAAAATTTTCAACACCTTTTTTAAACAAATCTCCATTAGAAGGCGCATACACCTCAGGGTCAGGTGGTATGGTATACGCTTCTAACAGACAAGCTTTTCAAAGACTGCAAGACGATATTGTAAAAGGATTAGGATCTACAAGTAAAAACACTTGTAAAGTTTTGTTAGAGCGAAGAAACAATGGAACTATAACTCAATCAGCTTATAAAGATGCTTCTAAAGGATGTAGTAAAGCAGAGTCAGAAACAAAGGTTTCTTATGATAAAGCTATTGATTCTGGAATAACGCCAGAACAAATGGAGGAAGTTTTTAAAGCTGGATCTTTAATAGGTAAAAGCTTTAGACTAGGTTAACTAAAAATAAACACAGCAAAACAATTTTAAAATGGGATATCAAAAAGGACATTACGGAAAATATACGGGCAATGCTAAGTGTTGCATGGATCATGCTGACACGAAAGTTACTAAAGAAAATTATAAAGCTACTGAGCGAGACGACGCGGCTCATATAGATTATCTAAAGCGAGATGTATTATATGATGATCATCACGGGCACAGCGATGAAAAAATGACTGCTGATGAAAAACATATTTCAAAATTAGCAGGAGATATGAAGTACGACAAAAAACACCATGGATCTGCCGCGCATTTGCATGATGAATTTACAAGAAAAAACAATATAAACCACAAATAAAAACTAATATTATGCCTAAAGGATTTGGATACGGCCCTGACGCCGGAAAAAAGAAAAAAGGAGGACCTCAAATGGGGCACTCACCGGCAGAAATGGGTCATAAAGACTCAGCTATGAAAATGGGACATAAAAGTCCAGCTGAAATGAGCCCATATAAAATGGGTCACGAGTCACCGGCTCAAAACCATCATTATGGTAAAAGAAAAGGTGAATCAGTAAAACAAGAAAGAAAAGATTTATTGACAGATAATCCAGTCGCTAAAGACGCAAGCGGTGGAAGATCATGGATGTCAAAACATGCAACGCCTTTAACCATGGGACACGAGTCACCAGCAGAAATGCACTGCATGGGTAAAAGAAAATAAACAGTAGGGATCTGTAAAACCCAGCCAAACACTAACACTAACACTAACACTAACACTAACAAAAAATGGCAAATTATTTAAAAGTAAATGCAGGACCTGTAGCAGGTGACGGCATTGAAACATTAATATCAATTGGTAAAATCGCAGGCATTAGCTCTGTAACAAATGCAGCAAACGTTACAACTGTAGTTATAAAAACAGATTCTACTGCTACTTCATTATACACAATAACTGTACCTGGAGTAACAGGAGCAGCAAGTCAAAATACTACTTCTGCAACAAGAGAAAAAGATGCAACAGACGCAATCAATGCGGCTTTAGTAGCTAATCCAGGAGGTGTAGTATCTACACTAGGCGCAGTACCAGCTTTGTTTCAAACTCCAGCTGCTCAATCAGGGCAAAATGGGAAAATATTAATTACTCAAGCTGCTACTTTCGCACAATACACAGATTGTATTTATACTCCGTAAATTATGAAATCAACAGGTTTAGGAGACAGCGTAGAGAAGTTTACTAAAGCTACTGGTATCAAAAAAATGGTTGACACAATGAGCAGGGGACTTAATATCCCCTGTGGTTGTGAAGCCAGAAAAGATGCATTAAATAAAATGTTTCCTTATAAAAAATAACATGGCTTTTAAACTAACAAATCCTCCTTATAAATTAGATAACACTCCAATATATCATGTAGATATGGAAGCTAATGTTATGGGTAAAGCTAACAACAATGGAACTATTATTATAAATAAAGACGTAGATCCTTCAATGACTCAAGATGTTATAGACCACGAAATGGTTCACATAGATCAAATGAAACGTGGTGATTTAGATTATGATGATAAAAATGTTTACTGGAAAGGTAAAATATACCCAAGATCTAAAATGAACGAAGGAGCAAAAAACTTGCCTTGGGAAGTCGAGGCTTATAAAAATGCCTAAAAAAAAATTTAAAGAAACTAAAGTCGGTCAGTTTCTGCTTGGTAAATCTGGAGTATTAGATTCACTAGCAGACGTATTACCAGACAAAGGCTTATTAGGTGTTGTAAAAAATTTAATCGATAAAGATGAAGCTTTGCCGCCACCTGATAAAGAAATGGCTTTAAAACTACTAGAACAAGATATAGTTGAAGCACAAGAAGTATCAAAGCGATGGGAAAGCGATATGAGTTCAGACTCTTGGCTTAGTAAAAATACTAGACCAATGAGTTTAATATTTTTAACAATAATGACTGTATCTTTTATATGGGTGGATAGTCATGGCTATATAGATTTCACTGTAGAACAAGAGTGGATAAATCTATTAAAAACATTAACAACAACTGTGTATGTAGCATATTTTGGCTCACGCGGTGCAGAAAAGTTTAAATCAATAAGTAATAAATAAAAAAAATGGCAAGTAATCAACCAACACAAGCTTTAAATGTAGTACCAAGTGATACTATTAATATTCCAGAGCCAGATGCTTATATAACAGGAACAAGTAGCGCAGGAACAGGCACAACTATTACAGATGCTTCTGCTAATTTTCTAGGTGTTTCTAATCCAAGTAATACTGGTTATTCTAACAGAGTAGCTATAGGAGATGTATTGTATTCAAATAATTCAGGTGTGTTAACTGCGGTAACGGTAACAGCAGTAACCAACAACACTAACTTAGTAGTTTCTGCATCTTTAACCGGAAGTTTGCCTTATGAAATATATAGAGCTAATGCAGGCGCTAGCGATAGTGAAGGTTTTAGTTTATTTGTAGGTGGAACTGGTAACATATCAGTAGTGCCCGCATCAAGCGATCAAGCTGTTGTTTTAGAAAATATACCTGATTCTTCATTTATACCACTACAGGTAAAAAGAGTTAATTCAAGTAATACTACAGCAACAAAAATAATAGCATTAAGATAATATGCCAACTATACTAGGTAACGCAAACGCTATACTAGCAGTCCCTTTAACAATAGCAGGTGGTGGAGGTCCGTCACCTGTAGAGTTTTTTATACTAGCCGAGAACGGAGACAAGTGTATAACAGAAGTTGGTACTAATTTCATGGTACAAGAAATAGCACCTTAAATAAATAAAAATATAAAATGGCAAATATAAAATTTTCAGCTTTTACAGTAGAAACAGATCCAACACAAATAGATGCTTTAGTAGGTTATCAAGGCACAACCATGAAGCAAATAGCACCAGGGAATATAGGTGGGGGTGCAACAGATTTAAATGGTTTAAGTGACGTAAGTGTTGATTTAGCAAATGATTCAGCTTACTTTATAAATATACCATCAGGATTATCTGGAGCAACTGGTAATTTAGTTATTGGGGAAAATGCTGGAGAGGCTCTGGTCGGTTCAAGCAGTAATGTGGTTATAGGTTTTGATGCGTACAAAAGTCAAGCTATTGCCTCATCAAGTACTGTTTATAATGGTAGTGTTGTTGTAGGCTATCAAGCACTTAATAGTTCTACTGGAATAAATGGCGGAAATGCTGTTGCTATTGGTTACCAAGCTGCGCAGGGTCCATTTGCTTCATATTATCAAAGTGTAAGTTTAGGATATCAAGCAGCACAAAGTGCTACAAACGCATCAAGTGCGGTTTTTATAGGCGCATTAGCTGGCAAAACTGCCGACACTCAATTTAGTGTATTTATAGGACATTCTGCTGGTTCTACAAGTGAAGCAAGTTTTAGTGTGGCAATCGGAAGAAGTGCTGGTTTAAATTTAGACGGAGACAATTCTGTTGTAATTGGTTCTGAATCTGCACGTAATAACACCGCAGCTGGACATCTTTCAATAGGCCATCAATCTGGTTACTCAAATACTTCTGGAACTAACACAACTAATGTTGGCTATCAAGCTGGATATACTTCTACAACAGCCAATGATAACACAAATATAGGATATCAAGCTGGTTACGCTAACACTGCAAACTCAAGAGTGTGTGTTGGATATCACGCAGGTAGAAATGACACTGGATTTGCTAATACTTTTATAGGCTTATTTTCTGGTCAAGCCTCAGGAAGCGGGTCAAGTAACACGGGATTAGGTCAATTTACATTAGGGAGTTTAACAAGTGGTACTCAAAACACGGCTTTGGGTAGATTAGCGGGACAAGCTATAACAAGTGGCAGTAATTTAACTGTAGTAGGTTATTCCGCAGCACCAAGTTCAATTACTGCTACTAATGAAATAACTTTAGGTAATTCAAGCGTTACTGCTTTAAGATGTGCAGTTACTTCTATAACTTCATTATCAGACAAAAGAGATAAATCAGAAATAAAAGATTTAGAATACGGACTTGCTTTTATAGATGCTTTACAACCAAGAGAGTTTATTTGGGATAATAGACCAGAAACAGACGCAAACGGAGAAGAATTTTACTCAGCAAATAAAGGCAAAAAAGACTTTGGTTTTATAGCGCAAGAAGTACAAGCATTGGACGATGATACTTTAAGATTGGTATATGACGAAAACCCAGAGAAACTTGAGTTAAGTTATGGAAAGTTAGTACCAGTTTTAGTAAAAGCAATACAAGATTTATCAGCAAAAGTAACAGCATTAGAAAACGCTTAATAATAACAATAAATAAAAAAAAATGTATAGAAACACAATAACATCAGAAAACACACCAGATAGCCACAAAGCAGTTATTGTAGGTCAAGTAGATGGTCAGTTAGCAGAAGCTGCAGACTCTAAAACTACAGAAGACCAGCTGCAGCGTCTTAAAGATCACTTTGTTTGGTTATTATCTAACGACTTTTACAAAGACGAATGTAGCGCTGAGCAAGTAAGTGATATGGAATCATATTTACCTGCTGATTACGCAGATGGGTATGAAGATCTACCTGAATAGTAGATTTACTAAAACACAAGTAACTATATAAATATAAAACAATTAACTTAAATTAAATCAAATGGCAAAAATTACAGAAAAAGAGTTAGATTTTATTAAAACTCAACAAGAAAAATTAAAAGTTGTTCTAAACGACATTGGAATACTTGAAGCTCAAAAACATGGATTATTACATGAAATAGGTGGTATTAATTCTACAATTGAAGAACATAAAGTAGATTTAGAAAAGAAATACGGGGCTATTAAAATTGATATAGAAACTGGTGAATATACTGAAATAGAAAAACCAGAAGAAACTGAAACAGAAGCATAATGGACTCTGTTATAAGAAAAATTAGTATTGGGTCTGATTACAAAAATGATGCTATGCACTACTCTGTAGGTCAACAAGTCTATGGTGGTCATGAAATAGCATATATTTTATTTAATCAGTCTGACAATTCTTATAACATACATATAAAGAAAAACAACGAAGTATTGCCTTGGAAAAAGTTTAATTCCAATATGGCAGTATCAGTTGAGTATGATTTAGAGTATTAATGAAGAGTCTATACGATTTTATCGTTGAACCAGTTGGCGATAAATACAGCAATACTGTTAACGTAGGTAATAAAAAATTAGTTGTAAATACTAAAATTGAAAACTGGAAGTTTGTAAACAGGTTGGCTAGAGTTGTAGAAACTCCAGCCGCCTTTTCAACACCTATAAAGAAAGGCGCTATAATAATCATACATCAAAACGTGTTTAGAACGTTTTATGACATGAAAGGTGAGAAGAAAAAAAGCAGATCTTATTTTAAAGACGATTACTATTTCTGCGCAGTTGATCAGATATATTTATACAAAAATAAAAATAACTGGAAAACTATAAATAACAGATGCTTTATAACACCTATAAAAAGCAAACAAGATCTAACGCTAGATAAAGAGGCAAACCTTATTGGTATACTTAAATATGGCAATAAGTCCTTAAAAGCGCTAAATATAAGCCCAGGTGATCTTGTAGGGTTTACTCCTAACAGTGAGTGGGAGTTTTTAGTCGAAGACAAACGACTTTATTGTATGAAATCTAATGATATTGTAATTAAGTATGAATACCAAGGAAACGAAGAAGAATATAATCCAAGCTGGGCAGCGAGCAGTTGAGGAGTTAATCAAAGTAGCTAAAGAAGCTATTGTTGATTCAGATGATGATATATCAGCTGACAGACTTAAAAACGCCGCAGCTACTAAAAAGCTTGCTATATTCGATGCCTTTGAAATACTTAGCCGCATTGAAGAAGAGGAAAACTTATTAAACGATAAACCAAAAGAAGTTAAAGAAGAAAGAACTTTTAAAGGTTTTGCTGAAGGTAGATCTAAGAAGTAATGTACGAACAAACGTTATACAAAGTTTTAAAAGATCACGTAAAACCTAAGGTTTTAAATCGTATGAACCGTTATAAAAAATGGGAGTACGGATATAACAAAGAGCATGATATTATTGTTATAAGTAGAGACGGTATAATAGGTGATATATACGAAATACAAAACTTAAAAATAGCTTTACCTAAAGCTAAAAAAATACATAAGTTTGAAACTAATAAATGGGAGTATACGGAATACCCTAAAGTATTAAAAAAAATAAAGTCTGTATTTGATTGGGAAGAATATCCGTTAGACTTTAAGGAAAAATGGTATGATTACATCGATAATGAGTTCGTCCGCAGGGAAGAAGGCTTTTGGTTCTATAATAAGAATGTGGCTACTTACATTACTGGTACTCACTATATGTACTTGCAGTGGTCCAAGATTGATGTTGGGCAACCAGATTTTAGGGAATCAAACAGATTATTCTACATATTCTGGGAAGCTTGTAAGGCCGATCATAGGTCATATGGGATGTGCTACCTTAAGAATAGACGATCTGGATTCTCATTTATGGCGTCCGGGGAATGCGTTAATATGGCAACCATATCAAGCGACTCTAGGTTTGGTATACTATCAAAATCTGGGCCTGATGCAAAGAAGATGTTTACAGACAAGGTTGTACCAATATCCGTCAACTATCCGTTCTTTTTCAAACCAATACAGGACGGTATGGACAGACCAAAGACCGAACTCGCATACAGAGTACCAGCAAGTAAGTTTACCCGTAAGAAACTTGAAACCAACCAAACGCTTCGTGAACTCGACGGCCTCGACACTACGATTGACTGGAAAAACACAGGAGACAACTCGTACGATGGTGAGAAACTCAAACTACTCGTCCACGATGAGAGCGGCAAGTGGGAACGCCCGACGAACATACTCAACAACTGGCGCGTCACTAAAACGTGTTTACGATTAGGTAGTAGAATTATAGGTAAATGCATGATGGGTTCAACTAGTAACTCATTAGACAAAGGTGGTGATAATTTTAAAAAACTATATAATGACTCAGACGTTACGCAGCGAAACGCGAATGGACAAACTCGCTCTGGATTATATAGCTTGTTTATACCTATGGAATGGAACTACGAAGGATACATTGATTCTTATGGATTACCTGTCTTCGACACGCCTAAAAAACCAGTTAAAGGACCACAGGGTGAGATAATAGATTTAGGTGTTATAGAGTATTGGGATAATGAAGTCGCTGGATTAAAGCAAGATCAAGACGCTTTAAATGAGTTTTATAGACAGTTTCCACGCACAACTAAGCACGCTTTCAGAGATGAGTCAAAAGAGTCTTTGTTTAATCTAACTAAGATTTACGAGCAAATAGATTTCAATGAAGATATGCGAAATTCTATAAATATTACTCAAGGTAGTTTTCAGTGGCAAAATGCAGAGCAAGACACTAATGTTATATTTGTTCCAAATAAAAATGGAAGATTTAAAATAAGCTGGGTACCACCGTCGCATATACAAAACAAACGTTATAAAAAAAATGGTACTAATCACCCAGGAAATAACTTTATGGGCGCGTTTGGATGTGATCCATACGACATATCAGGAACTGTAGATAAAAGAGGTTCTAAAGGATCTTTACACGGTCTTACTAAGTTTTCAATGGAAGACGTGCCGCCTAATCATTTTTTCTTAGAATATATAGCAAGACCTCAAACTGCTGAAACATTCTTTGAAGACGTGCTTATGGCTTGTGTTTTTTATGGTATGCCGATATTAGCAGAAAATAATAAACCAAGATTATTATATTATTTTAAAAAAAGAGGCTATAGAGGCTTCTCAATGAACAGACCTGATAGAAGGTATAATAAACTTTCTATAACAGAAAGAGAGTTAGGTGGTATACCTAATTCGAGCGAAGATATAAAACAAGCTCATGCATCTGCTATTGAAACTTATATAGAAACATTTGTAGGGCTAAAAGAATCAGGTTATGGTGATATGTATTTTCAAAAAACATTAGAAGACTGGGCTAAATTTAATATAAACAATAGAACAAAACACGATGCTTCTATTAGTTCCGGCTTAGCTTTAATGGCTTGCAATAAGCATAGATATTCTCCAGTAAACAAAATTAAATTAGAACCTGTAGATCTTGGAATAAAAAGATACGATAACAGGGGTAATTCATCAAAAATAATAAGTTAAATGAATATATATACTAACTCAAATAGCGCTTTTCCAAGTCAAGTAGTAAGTGATACAGAAAAAGCAAGTTTGGAATATGGCAGTCAAGTTGCTATGGCTATTGAATATGAGTGGTTTAAATCAGGTAGAACTAACGGTAATAGATATCTAACTAACTGGAATAACTTTAACACTTTAAGATTATACGCTCGAGGAGAGCAGCCTATACAGAAATACAAAGATGAATTATCTATTAATGGTGATTTGTCTTATCTTAATTTAGACTGGAAACCAGTACCTATACTTTCAAAATTTGTAGATATAGTAGTTAATGGTATATCACAAAAAGCCTATGAAATAAAAGCTTATGCGCAAGATCCTAGTTCTGTTAAAAAAAGAACTTCATACGCTTCTAAAATGTATGAAGATATGTTATCAAAAAAATACATTGAAAGTGTAAAAAATAAATTAGGAATTGATTTGTATCAAACACCAAATCCTGATTTAATTCCAGAAACAGAAGAAGAACTAGAGCTTCATATGCAACTAAGCTACAAGCAAGCTATAGAGATTGCGGAAGAAGAAGCTATATCTTCTGTTATGGCTCAAAATAAATATAATTTAGTCAGAAAAAGACTAAACATGGATTTAACCGTGTGCGGTATTGCTGCTTCTAAAACTAATTTTAATACATCAAATGGTGTAACTGTTGATTACGTAGATCCAGCATACATGGTATATTCTTATACAGAAGATCCTAATTTTAACGATATATATTACGTAGGTGAAATTAAGTCTATAACAATACCAGAACTTAAAAAAGAATTTCCAAACATATCTGAAGAGGAACTAAAAAGAATACAAGCAATGCCTGGCAATAGACAGTATATTACGGGCTATGGAGGTTATGACGAAAACACAGTGCAAGTTTTGTATTTTGATTACAAAACATATCACAACCAAGTATTTAAAATAAAACAAACTGATCAAGGGTTATTAAAGGCTATTGAAAAGCCAGATACATTTAATCCACCTGAAAGCGACATGTTTGAAAGAGTATCAAGATCTATAGAGGTTTTATACACTGGTGCCAAAGTACTAGGCACAGACACAATGCTTAAATGGGAGTTGGCGGAAAACATGTCAAGACCTTATGCTGACACTACTAAAGTAGAAATGAATTACGCTATATGTGCACCACGCATGTATAAAGGTAGAATTGATTCTTTAGTTAGCAAGTGTATTGGCTTTGCTGATATGATACAATTAACGCACTTAAAGCTTCAACAAGTTTTATCTAGAATAGTACCTGATGGTGTTTATTTAGACATGGACGGTTTAGCGGAAGTTGATCTAGGTAATGGCACAAACTACAATCCAGCCGAAGCATTAAATATGTATTTTCAAACTGGTAGTATTGTTGGTAGATCGCTTACGCAAGATGGAGAACTTAACAGAGGAAAAGTACCTATTCAAGAATTACAGAGTAGTAATGGTGGTGCTAAAATATCTAGTTTAATTAATACTTATCAGTATTACTTACAAATGATACGTGATGTAACAGGGCTTAATGAAGCAAGAGATGGTAGTTTACCAGATCGAAATACACTTGTAGGATTACAGAAATTAGCTGCTAGCGCGTCTAATACAGCTACTAAACACATTAATCAGTCTAGTTTATATATAACTCTTAGAATAGCTGAAAATATTGCTCTGAAAATAGCAGACGCACTAGAGTTTCCACTAACTGCAGAGTCTTTAAAAAATTCTATATCTGCTTTTAACATTGAAACACTAAGACAAATAGAAGATTTAAATTTGCATGATTTTGGTATATTTTTAGAATTAGAGCCAGATGAAGAAGAAGAAGCTAAATTAGAGTCTAATATTCAGATAGCGCTGCAAGCTGGCAACATAGATTTAGATGATGCCATTGACTTAAGACAGATAAAAAATGTTAAGCTTGCAAATCAAATGCTTAAAATTAAGCGCAAGAAAAAACAAAATCAAGACATGCTTACGCAGCAGTCTAATATTAAAGCACAAGCAGCTGCTCAAGCTGAAACAGCTGAGAAAACAGCTATGGCTGAAGTACAAAAACAAGAAGCTATTTCAGGTTCTAAAGTTCAATATGAACAAGCTAGAACTGAAATGGAAATTAAGAAAATGGAAATACAGGCTGAACTAGATAAACAAAAAATGCAAATGCAGCATCAGTTTAATGTGCAGTTAAAACAAGTTGAAGTTCAAAATCAACAATCAAGAGAACAAGATAAAGAAAACAGAAAAGATAAGCGTATAAAAATAGAAGGCACGCAACAAAGTGAAATGATAAGCCAAAGAAAAAATGATGGTTTACCAATTGATTTTGAAAACCAGTCTGAAGCTGGTATGAACGCATTTATGTAAATGTTTATTTAATTATTTAATTATATTATATTATGTCAGAAGTAAAAACAAATGAACCTGTTAAGCAGGAAGGTGAGTTTAAATTAAAAAAGAAAACAACACCAAAAAAATTTAACGAAACAAAGGATAATATTACAAAAGTAAGTGTTAATCCTAAAGAACCTTTGATTGAATTAGAGCCAGAGGTTAAAAAAGTAGTAATAAAAAAAGAAGAAGACGATGCCATTCAAATCGGAGAAACAAAGGAGGTATCTGTGGAAGAACCATCCGGAGATAGCGCAGAGGTGGCAAAACCTATACAAGAGTCCAACGAGAATGTTGAAGGGTTTTCTGCGATCCAAGAAGTAACAGAAGAAGAAGTAGTAACTGAAACTGAAGTTAAAGAAGCTATAAGAGATGAAAAAGTATTAGGTAAGCCTTTACCTGAAAATATTGAAAAGCTAGTCGCTTTCATGGAAGAGACCGGTGGGACAATAGAAGATTATACTCGTTTAAATGCTGATTACTCTAGCATTGACGATGTTACTTTATTAAAAGAGTATTACAAAAAAAATAAGCCTTATTTAGAGTCTGAAGATATAGATCTTTTATTAGAAGATTTTGTTATAGACGAAGACGTAGACGAGGAAAGAGATGCAAGAAAAAAGAAACTTGCATTTAAAGAAGAAGTTGCAAAAGCCAAAAGCTTTTTAGAGGAAACAAAGAGTAAATATTACGACGAGATCAAGTTGAGACCGGGCGTTACTCAGGAACAACAAAAAGCCATGGATTTTTTCAATAGATACAACAAGCAACAAGAACAAGCCGAGCAACAACACGCTAAGTTTAAGGATAATACAAAAAAGCTTTTTAGCAATGATTTCAAAGGTTTTGATATCAGTGTTGGTGAAAAGAAATATAAGTATAATATTCAAAACATAGATAAAGTTGCAGAAAACCAGTCTAATATAACAAACCTCGTTGGGAAGTTCCTAGACGAATCTGGCAATGTTAAAGACGTTAATGGTTATCACAAGGCTATGTATGCTGCTGAAAATGTAGATAAGATTGCCTCTCATTTTTATGAGCAAGGAAAAGCTGATGCTGTAAAAGATGTTGTAAACAAATCAAAAAACCTTACTGACACTAAAGCTAGGACTAGTCAAGGAGACGTGTTTATTGACGGATTTAAAGTTAAAGCAATTTCAGGTGCTGATTCTACAAAACTTAAAATAAAAACTAGAAAATTTAACTAAAAAAAATAAACAATTATGAGTTTAACTCCTCAATTTGGGTCTTTAATCCCATCTCAAACCCAGGAGCTATTGAATAGCAATTACCTACAATTTAATGGTGGTGCTTTAGCAGGTGATTCCAATTCATTTGCACAACAATATCTTCCTGAAATTTATGAACAAGAAGTAGAGCGTTATGGAAACAGAACGTTATCAGGTTTCTTGCGCATGGTTGGCGCTGAAATGCCAATGACATCTGATCAAGTAATTTGGTCTGAACAAAATAGATTACACATATCTTATGATAATTGTACTTTTGCCGCTGGTGTAATTACAGTTGCTCCTGCTGCTGGATTTCCAGGTACTCAAAACGTTATATCAGAAAATGATACTGTTGTTCTTTTAGACACCGCTACAGGTGCTGAAGAAAAAGGTATTGTTACTGCTAGCGTATTAGGTAGTGCTGCTGCTGCAGGTACAATTGCTGTTGCTGGATTTGGTGGAGCTGCCGTAGTAGGTGGAGCTGCTTTAACAAGTGGTAGTATTAAGGTATTTGTATACGGTTCTTCTTACGCAAAAGGAACTAGCATGCTTGCTGGTGGTACTATTGCTGCTGGAACTCAACCTAGAAATTCCGTACAACCTCAACTTACTCAATTTTCTAACTCACCAATTATCCTAAGAAACCAATACGTAGTATCTGGTTCTGACATGGCTCAAATTGGTTGGGTAGAAGTTGCTACTGAAGATGGTGCTTCTGGATACTTGTGGTATTTAAAAGCTGAATCGGAAACTAGATTACGTTTTGAAGATTACTTAGAAATGAGTATGATTGAAAGTGAATATAACCAAGCCGCTGTAGGAGCTGGTGTAGGAAGTGGTCTTGTACCAGGATCTGAAGGTTTATTTGCTGCTATACAATCTCGTGGTAACGTAGAAGTAGGATTTACTGCTGCTGCTGGACTAGATGAATTTGATGCTATTTTGAAAAACTTAGATACTCAAGGCGCTATTGAAGAAAACATGCTTTTCTTACAAAGACAAACAGCTCTTGATTTTGATGATATGCTAGCTGCAATCTCTGGTGGAACTGCCGGTGGTACTGCATTTGGTTTATTTGAAAACTCTGAAGAAATGGCGTTGAACCTAGGGTTCAGTGGTTTCCGTAGAGGATCTTATGATTTCTACAAAACTGACTGGAAATACTTGAACGACGCTTCAACTCGTGGAGGTATTGTTGGTGTTAATTCTATTGAAGGAGTTTTAATTCCTGCTGGAACATCAACAGTATATGATCAAGTACTAGGAACTAATATCCGTAGACCTTTCTTGCACGTACGATACAGAGCTTCACAAGCTGATGATCGTCGCATGAAGTCTTGGCTAACTGGTTCTGCTGGTGGTGCATTTACATCTACATTGGATGCTATGGAAGTAAACTTCCTATCTGAAAGATGTTTAGTAACACAAGCTGCTAACAACTTTGTATTATTCAAAGGAGTGTAATTACTTCTTAAATTAAATCCGATGGGCTACACAATTAGCGTAGCCCTAGGATTTTTTATTAACTATTTAATTTTATTATATTATGGCTAAAAAAGCTACAGCAGAAACTATTGAGGTTGCACCTCAAGAGGTTGCAGTAAAAACTGCTCCTAAACCCACAAAACAAACGTGGGAAATTAAAGATAGAGTTTATTATTTAAAAGGAAAAAAATCTCCTTTAACTCTTACAATTCCAGGTAAGCATACTAGAAAACACGCTTTGCTTTATTTTGATGAAAAAACAGGTAAGCAGAGAGAGATTAGATATGCAACAAACCAAGATTCACCACTTGTAGATGAACAGAAAGGTGAAGTAACAATGGGTCACATTAGATTCTATGATGGGACTTTAACTGTTAAAAAAGAACAGCAAAACTTACAAAAGTTATTATCTTTGTATCACCCTTTAAAAGGTAAATTATATGAAGAGTTTAGCGCTAAAGAAGAAGCTGTTGATCAATTAGAAATATTAGATCTTCAAATTGATGCATTAAATGCTGCTAGAAATATTGATATAGATCAAGCAGAAGCTATTCTTAGAGTAGAGATTGGTTCAAAAGTTAATTCTATGAGTTCTAAAGAGCTTAAAAGAGATTTACTTTTATTTGCTAGAAGCAATCCACAACTATTTATTAGCTTAGCAAATGACGATAATGTTCAATTAAGAAATTTAGCTATTAGAGCTTCTGAAGCTGGTATAATAAATTTATCAAGTGATCAAAGAACATTTACTTGGGGATCAAATGGTAGAAAATTAATGAATGTACCTTTTGATGAAAACCCTTACTCAGCATTCGCTGCTTTCTTAAAAACAGATGAAGGTGTTGAGATCTATAAATCTATAGATAAAAAACTATAAAAACAAGTGATACTATTATAAGGCGGTTTAGGCCGCCTTTTTAGTATTAAACAAATATAAATAATGGCAGTAAACGTAAACACAGTATATAGAACCGTCTTGTTAATATTAAACAAAGAACAGCGTGGTTATTTAACACCTGATGAGTTCAATAAAACTGCTACTCAAGTACAGTTAGATATATTTAATTCGTATTTTGAAACAGAAAATCAACAATTAAGAATACCAGACAATGATTCTGAGTATTCAGATAGAATTAAAAACGTAAAAGAAAAAATAGCAATATTTCAAACATCTGGAACTTGCAGTTATGTAGGTCCTTACTTCACGCTGCCCGCTTCAACTACACTTCTTAGTGATTCTTTTCAAACAGTTGCAAGCCAACAAACATATGTTCTTTCTACAATAACTGCTTCTGATATAGATGAAAACTTAGTTACTGTTACTTTCGATGGCATTGTACAACCCAACACTCAATGGTCTATATCGAGTAACGTAATAACATTAACAACAATTCCTGCTGGTGTTTTTACTGTTGTAGTAAATGTAAATTTATCTGATTTTTACAAACTAGGAACAGTAATTCACAAAGATGAAAAAGAAGTTCAATACGTGCAACCTAATGAATTACTAGAACTAAACTTATCTCCACTAACAAAACCTACAGAATATTTTCCAGTATATAAATACAAAGATTTTAAAATACATGTACTTCCTACATCTATAGTTTCAAACGTTTCTTGCACATACCTTAGAACTCCTAAAAATCCTATTTGGAATTTTGAAAATCCTGCTAGCGCTAATAATTTTCAATATATTTATAGCCCGCGTACATCAGTAAACTTTGACTTACATCCTTCTGAACAAGTTTCTATTGTAGAAAAAATATTATTATATTCTGGTGTTATTGTTAACGATCCTACTATAATTCAAGTAGCTGCTCAACAAATACAACAAGAAGAATCTAACGAAAAATCTTAACAAATGAGCTTAATAACAGAAACAAATCAACAATATTATCAAGGCACTCAAGTTTTTGTAGCAGCAACTACTCAAAAAGACTTTACAACTACTTTTGACACTAATTTAGTACTTGGATCTGCTGATTCAACAGAAGTTAATTACGCGTTAAATAACTTTAAATTATATAAAAGTCAAACTGGTTTACCAGGAAGTTTTTTAGAAGTTACCTCTGGATATACTGTTGCTAATAATATTATAAGTTTCACAAATGCTCCTTTTGATGATGTTCCATCTACGCCTTATGTTGTAGTTCAATTAAAAAAATTAGATGGTGGAAATTATGGAAATAAAGACGCATACGGTGTTACTGTTGAAAACAATTATGGCGGATATGAATATATAAAGCTCAATGATATTGTTAATAATTTTTTAGTAGGCTACGTGGGTAATCAAAAATTAATATCTGATATCAAAAGAACTGATGTTATATTTCACGCTAAAAGAGGTTTACAAGAATTTAGTTATGATACTTTAAAAAGTGTCAAATCTCAAGAACTAAACATACCACCAAGCCTTAATGTTGTTTTACCTCAAGACTACGTGAACTATGTTAGTCTGTGCTATATAGATCAACTAGGCGTTAAAATACCTATATATCCTGCTAACAACTTAACAACGAGTCCTTACGAGAATCCTATACAAGATAACAAAGGTATTCCTACTCAAGATAATTTTGGTGAAAATTTAGAAGGAACTTCTATAACAGAAGATAGATGGAAGAAAGCTAATGATAAAATAATAAGTCAAGCTTTTTTTAACAATATGGATGACTATGCTTATTGGGCTAATTATTATGGATTTGATAACAGTGTTTTTTACGGTCAACAATATGGTATACTACCACAATATGCTCAAAGAAACGGTTGGTTTAATCCTAATTATAGAGAAGGTAAAATGTCTTTTTCTAGTAATTTAGTAGGTAAATTAATAGTATTAGAGTATATATCTGATGGATTAGCTTATGACTTAGATTCTAAAGTACCTAAGATGGCAGAAGACGCTCTATACGCTTATATTTTACACGCTATAATTTCTACTAGAGCCAATCAGCAAGAGTATACTGTTCAAAGATTAAGAAGAGATAAAAGTGCTAAATTAAGAAATGCTAAAATAAGATTGTCAAACATTAAACTTGATGAAATAGTGCAAGTTATGCGTGGTAAATCTAAATGGATAAAACACTAAAATTAAATGGCTGAACTTAAAAATACTTTCCTAAAGTCTAAAATGAATAAAGATTTAGACTCTAGACTTGTGCCAACGGGTGAATATAGAGACGCCTTAAACATAACGGTAGGTAAATCAGAATCTGCAAGCGTAGGGACTGCACAAAACATTTTAGGTAACTCTGAAATAGGTACTGGTGGTTTTGCGGGTAGTGGTGTATTAAGTTCTATAGGTTATGTAAAAGAAAATTCAAGAAACATAGTTATATTATTTCAAACTACATATGAAGATCCTAGTGAAACGCAAATAACACCAGCTCCAACTAGCGAAACATGTAGAATAGTTTTAATAGATTTTAATGGTTCTTCTCCAGTTCAAACAATTCTAGTCGAAGGTAACTTTTTAAATTTTGCTTCTAACAAACAATACAGTATAACAGGCGTTAATTTAGTAGAAGACTTGCTTTTTTTTACTGACAATAGAAATCAACCAAGAAAAATAAATATTGCTACAGCTTTAGCAGATGGTAATTATTACAAGTATGAACAACAAATATCTGTAGCAAAATTTGCTCCTGTAGAGCCTATACAGTTATTTAAAAAACATTTTGGTAAAGCTACAGCGCCTTCAACTGGAACTACTATTACTTTAAGCAGTACAGCATTTTCAGGAGGCAGTCTAGTTGGTATGTTTGTTATTTCAAACTCTACTATTACTGGCGCAACTCAAATAAAAGCAAGTCAGTATATACAAGTTATTGAAGTTACTGGTGCTACAACGATAGTTGTTAGCGATGGTAACGCTTCTTTTACTGGAGTGCCGATAGTTAACAATCAAGATTTAATATTTGTGTCTTCTAACATGACTGATCAATCTTCTGATGCCACTTGGCCAGGAGATCCTGATTACTTAGAAAGTAGATATGTTAGGTTTAGTTATAGAATAAGATATGATGACAACGAATATTCTACATTTGCTCCATTTACACAAATATGCTTTATACCTAATCAAAAAGGTTACTTAATAAGCGGTAATGAAAAAAGCGCCTTTAGAAGCACTATACTTGACTGGTTTGAAAACAATGTAAACAACATTGAATTATTAATATCTTTACCTACTATAGGAAGTAAATTAATATCAGATTATAGTATTTCTGAAATAGACATACTTTACAAAGAAAGCGATAGTTTAATAGTAAGTGTTTTAGAAACAATAGAAGTTTCAGAACTACAAACATCTATACCTAATATTAACGTATTTAACTACAATTATAGATCAGAAAAACCTTATAAAACCTTATCAGAAGCTCAAACAACTAGAGTATATGACAAAGTACCAGTAAGAGCAAGAGCTCAAGAGATATCAGGTAATAGAGTTATTTATGGAAACTATAGAGACGCTTGGACTACACCTGAATCTATAAACTATAACATAGCTGCTCAAGCTAAAACATCTCAATTTTTTAATTTTATAGAATATCCAAACCATACTTTAAAACAAAACAGAAATTACCAAGTTGGTTTTATATTAGCTGATAAATACAACAGACAAACTTCAGTTATTTTATCTTCAAACGACACTGGATCAACATCAGGTTCTACGTTTTTTGGAGGTTCAACAATATATTCTGCTTACACTAATAGCACGTTAGTTGTTAAGGGCTGGCCTGGCAATGCGCTTAGAGTGTTAGTTAATTCACCTATATCAGTTTTAAACAATACTACAGCTGGAACTCCTGGGCTTTATGCAAACGCTATAGGTGTAGGCTTGGGTTTTGCTGTTACAGACACTGTTGTTATAAGTTCTACCACTTTTACATTTAATTTAGACGCAACTTATTCAGCTCAAAACGAGGTTCCAATTTTAGGTTCTTATTTACGAGGTCAGTTTACTGACTATATAGAAGTTAAAAACGTTACAGGTTCAGGCTCAGGACCCTATGTTGTTACTACGGAAGAACAGGTTAATGATATATATAAGTATGATCAATTAAATTCTTTAGTTGCAAATACTAAGTTTGCATACGATATAAATTCAATAGGTTGGTATTCATATAAAGTAGTTGTAAAACAACAAGAGCAAGAGTATTATAATTCTTATTTACCAGGTATGCTAAATGCATATCCAGACGCACAAACATCTGATAGCAAAGTTAAATACATACAATCAGCACTTGGATTTGCGAGCGCTACTTCATCAAGCACAACTATATCAGTCACTAAAACGCAATCAACAGAAACTATAATTATTGGCATGCAAGTTAATAATTTAACAACTACTTTTGCCAACGCTCAACCTGTCATTGTGACAAGCGTTGCTCAGTCACCTACTACAACAACTATTACTATAAATCAAACCGCTATAGTAACAAGCTCAGATACTTTACAGTTTTTAGCTACTCAAGCAGTTGTTGAAAACGGAGTCAATACTACTAGTTTCCCTGTAGATGAACAAAACAAAACAGCTCATGTTGTTTTAATAAATGATAATATAAATAAAATACCTAGAGATTTATCAGAAGTTGGTCCTGATCAAAAACAATATAGAAGTAGTGTTGAGCTTTTTGGTAGAGTGGAAAACTTTGGTGATACATTAACTTTAGCAGTTGGCACTATGACTCCTGTAGCAGTTAGTGTTCAAACAAATACTTTTGATTATGATGCAACTACGGCTACTGGTATAGCTTTAACTAGATTTAAACCAGGAGACGCTGTAGAAGCTTTAGACGGTGGTCCTGCTTCTGGAGATATTTACCCTGGAGAATGGCTTAAAGATACTGTTATAGTATCTAACACTGTTGCTGGAGCCACAGGCACAATAGTTTTTTCACCAAAACAAACAGTGTTTGGTACTGCTTCTGGTAATCCTAATACTATATTTTCTTTTTTACGAGAAGAAAACAGACAGTATTTTCCAGAAAGAAAAGCAGATACTGTAAATACAATATCTACAGCAAGAGACTTAGACTTTTTACCAAACAGCGTAGATAATATAAGAGGTACAGCTGCTTTAAACTTTTATCAATTAGACACCAATCCTTTAGTTGCTAGAATATCTACTGTTAAAGGCATTGGAGCAACAGCTCAAGAAATGATACCGTTTCTTTCTGTATATGAAACTAAACCAACAGAGTCTCAACTTGATATTTTTTGGGAAACAGCAAGTACGGGTTATATATCAGATTTAAACGCTGACGTGCTTACAGGATTTGATGGTCCGGTTGGTTTTACAAACACAAACTATACGCATGTTGAAAATCAAGACGCAAGTGGAAGCAATATTACAGAAGGTAATCCATTGAGTAAGTTTATAACAACTCAATTTTTTGCTGTTGATTTATCTGGAAGCAATATGACTGGCGCTACGATGTCGCTTGTAAGCGTAGTAGATTTAACTGGAACTGATAGAACACTAGATTTTGATTTAATTCCTGGAGCTAGTCCTGGTGGTTTTAGATTAACGATCGCTGGAAGTAGTTTTGTATTTAATAATGATGCTAATACTAGAGAAAACTATGTTTTTACAATAGCTATTGCATATACATTAGCTGGTGTTTCTTACGTTGATAATTTAACAACTACAGGTAAATTACAAAACACGACACCAACAATAATAGGTGGTTGCGCTGCTTACGATACTACAATAAATCAAACAGCTACAACTGTTGTTACTATAGATGCTAAAAACGGAGCTCACGTACCTACTAACTCAGATACAGATTTATTTTATGAAATAGTATCTGGCAATACTGGCGGCTTTTTTGCAATAGATTCTACAAGTGGAACTATATCTTTAGATCCTTCTGCTGGAACTGTACCTATTGGTTTTTATTCTTTAGACATAAAAGTAACAGACGCTTTTGGTTCTAGCGCTTTAATTAATGCTGGATTACCAGATTTTTCTAGTAAATCAGTTCAGTGTTCAACAGCTAATGTTGGTATTACAGTAGGTCAAGAACAAGTGCCTGCAGGATATAGAACAGACACATCAGATTTATTAACTGGCGTATTTAATTTCATGGGCTCAAGTCAACCAGATAGAACAGAAGATCCAACAAATACAACTCCTTTATCATCATCTGCACCTACTGGAAATGAATACATAGTTGAAACAGGAGGAGGCACAGGAGGTGCTGTTCTTACAATTTCTACTAAAATAACTAGACCAACATTCTCAGGCGGTCCTACTTCTGCTGATAACGTTAAGTTTGCTGTTTTATACATGGGACCTCACTATATTAATATAAATAATGACATTACTGACACAACAAGCGGTACCTATGGCACTAATGTTAGCACGGGTATGCCAGCTGGAACAAGTTTAGCTGTGTTACCAACTTTAGATCCTTCAACAGATGGTTTTACTTCAAGTGTTTTAGCGGATGGACCTTTTATAGATGGAAAAAGTGTACCTCAAGCTAATGGATCTTTATCTCCTGTGGGATTATTATCTGGTCAATTATTAGTTAAAAATAAAGTTAATGGTGTAGGTTCTTGGTTGTCCGCAGGTTTTTTCTTTAGAGGTACTGATCAAGGTTTTACAGAATTATTTTATAAAATATTTTACAGACCTGCTACTGTTGCTGCAGACGGAACTGTTACTTACAGCGTAAATCAAACCGCTACCTGGGATCAAGTAAGCGATATGAACGGCTCTGTGTCTTCAACAGATTGGTCTAATGCAGCTGGCGGAACAGAAGCAAGTAATGATTTAAAAACAAAAGTATATATATCAACTGATACAGATCAATCTATTAATGTTGCGTGTTTATCTGGAAATACATGCAACCCTAGATCTGCATCTAGAGAAGATACGTTTGTATTAGACGGTACTGTTAATCCAGGTGAATACTGTATTGTATACAAGTTTAAATCATCTGGCGGATTAGTAGCACCTGGAACTCTTGGTACCGGTTTTAGTGATGAACCATATTATCCAACAGGTGAAATGTCTTCTGGAGATATAACTATTGCAACTGAAGATTTAAACTTTACTTCTGGAGGTGTATTAAGATATGCTCCAGGTGCTTCAACAGCTGCTAGGTTTGTTGTAAATCCAAGTATTGCATCACCACCTGGTCCTTATAGTGTTGGTTATGTAACACAGTCACAAGATCCAGCAACCGCTCCTGTTGCCAACAATACTTATAATACAAATGGTACTTTTAATTCGGGTAATAATATAATTTTAGACGCAGCACAAGTAACGGCAAATCCAGTATCTCCATATTTAGATATAACTGGAACTGGTATTCCTAGTAGTACTTATATAGCAGCTATTAACGTAGGAGGTGATCCAAACAAGATAACGCTTAGTAATGCTTTAATTGGAGCTATTACACCTTCAGATAATATAACAATAGGTAGACCTGCTTTAGTTGCTCCATTTAATTCTACGGTTGGTGGTATAGTACTCTATTCAACATCAAATAGAATAAACACAGTAAGTCAACTGTTTACTGATGAAGACTGTACTTCACCTTACGGCATTTCAAGTAGTGATGGTTCTAGCGACTTGTTTAAGCTTTATAATCAAAACTTTCAAGCGGCAAACCCAGGAAAAGTAACATATCAAACAACAAGCAATGTAAATCTTACTAACAGCCCTAACATGGGCTTTGTTACAGATAGACCTTTAGCTAGTGCTAAAATAGATGGTGATGGATATATAACTACTTTAGGCACGAGTGATGGCGATAGAGGGGTTAGTCCAATATCACAAGAAGTATCATCTTAAATTGAACAAAAAACAAGTAATAATATAATATGGCAGCAACACTTGAGCTTAAATATTTTAACTCTTTTTGGATAAAGAAGCTAGACACTATTGTTGACGTTGAAAACGGTTTTGGAGCTTATGCTGGTGGAACTACAAGTATAACTTTAACTGGTATTAATGGCCAGCCAGCAGTTGGCCAGCTACTACAAAATTCAGCCAGTTCAGCTGCCTTCACAAACACCGTGTATATAACAGGGGTAAGCGGATCTGTTATCACTGTAAACGTAGCGCCTTCTCCAGCTCCAGCAGTTGGTGATAGTCTTTCTTTTGGGCCCATACAAGACTTTACTTTTATACCAGGAGCTTATAACTTTACTCAAGACAGCGATTGGTATGTAGAAGAATCTAGAATACGTGGTGGTTTTAACAATACAGACGTTGATTTAGGTGTTAAAGCTTATATAGTAGAAGACGACAACAAACAAAACCATAGATTTAATTCTATGATTTACTCTGGAATATTTAATTCTAGAACAGGTGTTAATAACACTAATCAGTTTTCTGTTGGAGAAGAAATAACTAGAAGCTTAGATCCAGTAAATGGTTCTATACAAAAGCTATACGCTGAAGATACTAATTTAATTATATTTCAAGAAGCAAAAGTTAGTAATGCATTAATAGATAAAGACGCTATTTATTCTGCTGAAGGCCAATCTATAACAACTACTGGTGATTTAGTTATTGGTCAAGTAAGAGCTTATGCTGGCAACTATGGTATAAGTACAAACCCTGAAAGCTTTGCAGCTTATGGTTATAGAAAATATTTTACAGATAGAGTGCAAAATGTTGTTTTAAGATTGTCTTTAAATGGTTTAGAAGAAATATCTGCTTATGGTATGGTAGATTACTTTAGAGATAATTTATCTTTAGTACGTGATAATGGTAAAATAATTGGAGGTTGGGATCAACATAACAAGCAATATACGCTTTCGTTACAGCCTATTGGTGTAAATCCCAGTCTAGGTACAGTGCCTGCTTCGTCTACTTTAGTTTTTGATGATAAAGTTAATGGATGGGTTAGTTTTTACTCATATATACCAGACTTAATATTTAGTTTAAGAAACAATTTTTATTCTTATAAAGGCTTAGTAAGTGCTGGTAGTAGTAGTAACGCTAAACTTTTTCAACATTACAAAGGTTTAAGAGGTTATTTTTACGAACAGTATTATACATCTTCAATTAAAACAATATTAAATCAAAATCCTTCTATCACTAAAAGCTTTAAAACTATAAACTATGAAGGTGATTCTGGATGGCAAGTAAAATCTCAAACAAATGTAGATCAGTCTGTGGGTATTTTACCTGCTGAAAATTTTTATCTAAATTTAAGTAGCATGGAAAGCAGTTTGTTTGTAAATAATTTTAAATTAAAAGAAGATACTTATACTGCTAATTTATTTAATGTTTCTAATGCTAAAAATGGTGAAGTTTTATTTGGAGAAGATTTAAGCGGTATTAAAGGCTACTTTTTAGAATCTGAGTTTATGTTAGATAATTCTAATTATTCAAATACTGAAAGAAAAATATTTATGGTTGGATCATCAACTACAAGAACTAATGGATATCAATAATAAAAATATAAAAATATGGGATTTGGAGCAATACTAGGAATGGGACTTTCTCTTGCTGGAGGCTTATTTGGAGCTAGTTCAGCGAGGCGAGCAGCTAAAGCTGCGCAAGCTGAAAGAAATAGACTTCAAAACAGATTAAATCAATTAGAAAACTCTAGACAGCAAATTATAAATCCTTATGAAGGTGTTACTAATTTATCTAGTTTGGTTTCAGATTTATCTACACAACTATCTAATCCTTTCTCAAGATTAGGTGTGGCAACTAAATCTGCAGAATTACAGATAGAAGAAGCTGATATATCATTAGCTAATACCTTAGACACGTTAAGAGCTACGGGAGCAGGTGCTGGTGGTGCTACAGCTTTAGCACAAGCCGCGCTAAGAAGTAAAAAAGGCGTTGCAGCAAGTATAGAGCAACAAGAATCTCAAAATGAAAAATTAAGAGCTCAAGGAGAACAAGCATTAGAAAGAGCTAGAATACAAGAACAAAGAAGATTACAAGGTGTAGCTCTTTCAGAAGGTCAGAGAATACAACAAGCAGAAGTTGCTGGAGAAAGATTTGAATTTGGCGCTAGAGAGCAAAGACAAATGCAAGAATTAGACAGAGTAGCATCATTATTAGGACAACAACAAACTTCAATGGCTCAAGCTAGAGCCGATGAAACTCAAGCCTTAACAGGCACGCTTGGTAGCTTAGCTCAGTTATCACCTGATGCTTTTAATTTTGATTAATAAACAAGTGCATGGAAAATAAAAATATAACTACAAATTTACTTCTTAAGCAAATAAATCAAAGTAATGCAATAGCTTACAATGATAAATATTTGTCCGAAAGTTCTGATTATGATTTTAAAATATTAGAAGTTGCTTATACTGATACGGCTAAAAAATATGCAGCAATTAAAATGGATATAAAAAATAACAACTGTACAACAGGTAATTGTTATTATGAAAATCAAAAGCTAAAACAATTAGATCAAGCTCCAGATATTTCTATTAATTTTATTCAAAATATTGTAGGAGAACTATCTGCTACTGATGCTAATAACTATGATGTAAATAACGATTATAGATATTTAGTTGCAAACTCTATATTTAAATCAAGACCTGGTTTTTCTAAAACTGACGGTTATGATTTAAGTTTATTTTTAAATGAAGATGGAACTCAAACTATTAAATTTGATGGACCTTTATTTGAGCAACCTTTAATTATAAATAGCGCAGCTTTAGAGTCTATTTTAGATTCAAATACTTTTTTAGTTTCACCTACTCCAAGTATTGAAAAAGAAATGACACAGCTTTTAGCTAGAATCGGGGTGTTTAACCTACAAGATGTTTTAGAAAATGGAGAACTAGTTCCTAATGCAAGTATATCAGAAGAATTTATACTAAGAAATGTGGATGGTTCTTTTGATTACGAAATAATAGATATAGGTGATGGAAAAGGTAGAAATGTGCTTAAGTTTGATTTAGATAAAATTAAAAGAAAAATAAATCCTTTTATAAACGCTGAAGTAGCGGGTTTATTAACATCAGAGCAGCAGGCAGTTGCGGCTTGGAATGTTTATATTAGCAAAGGATCTACACCTGAAGAGGATGCTCAAATGGTTCAAAACGCCAATGCAGCTTCAGATAGTTGGAGTTACGAAAAAGATTTGCCTTTATCACAAGATAAAAAAGTTTTATTTGAAACTAAATACAAAGAGTATTTTATGAAAAATTATTTAAAACATTTTATTACAAACAAAATACCTACAGTCACGCAAGATGCTGCTGTATTTGATTTAGCAGAAGCTAAAAAAGCTAAAGCACAAAAGTTTTTACAAGACAACAAATTAACTTAAATTAAATGACATTAGAAGAAAAAACTATAGAACTTCAGTCTCAGTTTCCTCCATTGAATGTTGAGCAAATTATAGAAATTCTTAAAAACTTTAAACCTGATGAAGAGGTTGTAGAAGAGGTTGAAGAAACTACTACTGAAGAAACTAAAGAAGAGGTAAAGGAACCTGCTGTTGCGGAGAAGGATACGACTGTAACAGCGGAGACAAACGAAGTATCCGATCTTTCAGATTCTGGAGATGGACAATCACAATTAGACCCAATAGCTGCACAAAATCTTGATATAATAAACCAAAGAGCTTTAAGATTTAAAGAACAACAAGACTTTGAAAATAATATTGACGGTGTAAAGACCGATGCTATATTAAAAAAATTTAAGCCTGGAACAGACCAAAGAGCTGCTGTTTATTATCAATTAAATTTAGCCCCAGACGAAACTGTAGATAAAAATGTTTATGACGCTATAAAGCAATATGACGAGAAGCAGAAAAATTTAGAAAAATTCAAAAAAGGAGAGACTAGAGACGCTTACGGTATTCAAGATCTTTTGCCTGAAGTAGATTTTAGTTCTGTAAAAAAAGCATTATCAGGAGTTGACAGAAAAGAAGGTGAAGTTGAAACAGAAGAAGAAGTTAAAATACAATTAACAGCTGAAAATCTAGATAATGTTTCTAAGTACATGGATCAATTAGCTGAAGACCCAGAACTTAAAGATTATAAGTCTATTGACGAGTTAATGAAAAAAAGCAAAGCTGAAATAGCTGGTGATGTTTTTCTTATAAATATGCCACTAGGTCTAGAATCGGCTTGGGAAGGTACTAAAACAGCTTTTGTTGATTTCATTGATAAATCTATGAAAGAAATGGGTCAAACTCCAGAGTTTTTAATAGAAGCTAAAGCTGAAAAAGATCCTAATGCTATTGAGTTTATTGATCCAGATACTGACGAAAGAATATTATTTAGTGAAAATCCAGATAAATGGAAAGATTTAAAAGATAGAAAATTAAAAGGTGAAGATGTACCTTCTTTTATGGCTGGTTATGAAAACTTACCTGACTTTTTGAAAGGTGAAGGTGAAGAGGAAATAGGTGCTGCTGCTGAAAACTATATTATAAAACAGTATAAAAAATTAGATGATCTTGAAAAAGCAAGAATAAACGTAGGTGAAATAGTTAAAGATTTTGATTGGCGTAATCCTTCTAAAACAAAATTTTCATCAGGAAATGAACTTTTTGGTGGTGTATTAAGTGCTATAGAAGGAACTATATCTTCTGTTATTCCAGCTATGCTTACAAGAGGCGCTAGTTTAATTCCTCAAATGGGAGCTCCTATGTACATTGATTATAATGTACAAAAAGCAAAAAGATTATATGGCGATGATCCTGAGGCTGTGGCTAAATTAGTTAGAAACGGTGAAACAGAACTAGCAACACCAGCGGCCTTAACGGCTGTTTCTGCTAGTTTAGAATATGCTGGATTTAAAGGAATTAGTAAATATTTACTAGGAAGAACAGGAGCGTTAAAACCTTTTCTAACCCTTGTAACGACTCAAAATCAAGAAGGAGTTACAGAATTACTTCAAACTGGAGTTGAGGAAGTTAATAATAGTATTGCAAACGGTGATACATTAGGAAAAGCAGCTGCCAATGCGTTAGAGACTATGGCTTCAAAAAAGGGTGTAAATAGTTATTTAATGGGTGTTTTAGGCTCAGGGTTTATAAGCGCACCAACAGCAATAGGTAACACTGTTACAAATGCACTAATAACAGAAACACAAGTTTTTAATCAAGCTGCTGATCTTATAAAAAAGACAGCAGATCTTCAAAGTCTAAGAACTCAAAATAATAATAAAGATTTTAGAGCTGCTATTGACATTCAAATAAATCAAACAGAACAAGATTTAAAAGATTTATTAGAAAATACTAATAAGCTTTCTGAAATAATGACTAAAGAAGAGCAGTCAGAGGTTTTAGATTTATTAAATAAAAAGAAAGAAAACAACACTACGCTAGAAAATTTAAATTCAGATTACGCTGATGGAAAATTAACCGCGCAACAATATGGCGCAGCTAAAGGTTCTTTAACAAATAGCAATAAAAGAATTACTAGCGAAGTAGATAGAGTTAGAGCCAACGCTAATGAGCGATTATTAGAAGGAGAAATTGAAGTAGTTGAAGGTGTTGTTGGTGAAGAAAAAGTAAATGTTTTTGAAACGACAGAGGAGTTTGTTGAAGCTACAGGCCAAGATGCAGACTTTGATGCATTCGTAAATCCAGAAGGTGAAATATTTATAAATAAGCAAAGAGCTGCACAAGTTGGATCTGTAACAGCTGGTTCACATGAGCTTTTACATAGAATACTTAAATCTACATTTAACTCTAATCCTGAGACCGCTTTAAAACTAGTAGAAGATTTTAAAAGCATATTAAGTGAAAAAGAGCGTAATATAGTACAAAAACGTATAGACGAAAACTATGCAGACGCTAGCGCTGAAGTTCAAGCGGAAGAATATTTAACTGCTTTTTCTGATGCCATTGGTAAAGAAGAAATAACTTTCACTGACAATTTAAAAGAAAGCTTCATGCGCTTAGCTAAACCTATATTAGATATTTTTAGGCCAAAAGGTTATTCTAAGTTAGAATTTGAAAGCGGAAGAGACGTTTATAATTTTATAAAAGATTACCAAAAAAATATTAAAAAAGGTAAAATATCAGAAAGAGCTCAAAAGCTTCAAGATCTAGGTGAAGTTGATTTAGGTATAATAAAAAAATCAGTTAGAAATCGTGAAATAGCTTCTAATGAAGTTCAAGAACTATATGATAGCCAAGGCGAAGCTGCTGCATTTGATATTATAGAAAAATTTAAACCTATAACGAGTAAAATAGTAGAGTCTCGTAGTCAAGCACCAAATTTTGATCGTCAGCTATTAACTGATGAAATAGAGACTGGCGAGCGTGGTGTGTTAGATTTAATTAGATCTTATAACCCTAACTCAGGCGTGCCATTAGCTGCTTATATAAATAAGTTTTTACCAGCTAGAGCTATTGAAGCTTCACAAAGAGTTTTAGGTGAAGAGTTTACAGCTGATGTTACAGAGGCAAAAGGTGTTGTAGCAGAAGAAGTAACAGAAGTTGTAGAAGAAAAACCAACTAAGCTAACTAAACCTAGTTCTTTATTACCTGCTGAAGCAGTTACAGAAATCACAGAGCAAGTTAAAGAAAAAATTAAAGGCATAGATCCAAAGAGCATGACCTTTAAAAAACTAGGTGATTTAGCACCTGAGGTTATTGCTCGTGAAATAGGTATACCTGTTAAAAAACTAACAGATCCAAGAGCTAATCTGTCAAAAGGCGATGCAACAGCAATACAGCAATTTGTTAATAAGAACGCTGATAAATTATTAAGAATATTACCAGAAGGCTCAGTAACAGAAGCTGCAACAGATGACATCTTAGGCACGTCTACTGGCGTTCCAACAGGTTTATTAAAAGCTTTTTACACTAAAGGTAAACGAGGTACGCGTGGTGCTGGTCTTACTCCGTTTATTAAAAACAAAAACATTAGCAAGGCAGATTTCTTAGAAGCGTTTGGTATTGTTGAAGGTAAGAAAGCAGAAGGCTTTAATGCGAGATCACCACAGGCTCAAGCACTAAAAGGTATTGCTAGCTTATATGGTAGACTTGTAACTAACGAAGTATCAAGATCACCTGAGGTTGGGCTTAAGCCAGAAGCAAAACAAAGAGTTGCTGCTGGTAAATCTAAAACAATGGCTAGTAAAAGAATTGAAAGTCAAGCTGAATTTAAGGCAGATGAAAAAATATATAATTTATTTATAAAAGCAACAGAATCTAAATCTAAAACACAGCTTGCTGATATATTAGATTTTGATTTACCACCTATAAATGAAAAAACTAGACCAGCTTTAAAAGCTAAAATGCTGGAGGCTGTTAAAAAATACAAGCTAGATACCGCAACTATAGAGGCGGGTTTAATGGCTAGCGGTGGTAAGCAAACTTTTTATGGTATACAAGGTAGTAAAATGTACTCATCAGCTAAAATGGCTAAGAAAGCTGGTGTAAAAGATTTTATTAAATTTGGTAAAACAACAGACGGTAAGTTTCTTCCAATTAATACTCCAGGAGTAACAAACTGGATTGCTAAACCAGGCAGAATGTATTACGCTAGTGGTAGAGGCAAAGCAAAAGTAGGAATTGATCTTGATTATAAAGAGTTGCTAGATGCTGCTAAAGTTTACGATGGGCCTAAAACAGCAAAAATAAGTCCAGAAAAAGCTAAATCAAAAAACAAAAAAATTCAAGAAGAAGTAGCACAGCAGGAAAAAGACAACATGGAAGTTCTGGACCATGTAGTAACTCAACTAACTAATGCTGTTGCTGATGGAATGTCTTTGGATATAGCAGCTGCTATAATAATACAAAGCTACCAAGCAACTGGTGGTTTAATAAAAATAACTGCTCCTTTTAAATACAGTAACACAAAAGAATCTATAAAATACGCTACAAGAAAAGGCGCTAAAGAAGATCAAAAGAAAGGTAGAAAAATTAGAGAAGAACATAATCCACCCGCTTCTGCTGTAGGAGCCTCTATTATTGCGGCTATAAAGTTTAATGCTTCTAAGCCTGTTATGGATGCTGTTAAAAATAATTATTACCAAACAGTCCTATCAAAATTTAATGATGATTTATTAGATAAATCAAACTTAGATTCAACTTTGGTTAAAGGTCAAACTATATTTGATAATCCTATAAGTAGACTTGCTGCTGCTGGAATAAATTTACAAGAAATAAAAAATATTTTAACTGGTAAAACAATAGCAGAAGATAGTGGTTTTGGTATAGATCAAGACTTTTACAATGGATTAAATAAAGATCAACAAGAGCAAGCATCTGCTATACAAAACGATTTAATAATAAAAGGTTTATCAGACCCTGATTTAGATGTTAAAGCAATGATAGACAATTTAGTTCCATTAGCACCAGGTAAAGCTATGGCATCTAAGAGAGATTCAGAAATGGAACCGTCTTCTTTAGGTTTTAATGAGTTTAAACCAGTAGAAAAAGTTGTTGAAAATCTTGGTAAAGCAGATCAAGCATTAAATAAAGGAAGAAGAGTTAATCCTCCTGTTAAAAAAATAAGAGTTTTTGATTTTGACGATACGCTAGCTAAATCCAATAGTAAAGTTATAGTAATAAATCCAGATGGTACTACTAAAAAAATAAACGCAACTCAATTCGCTCAACAAGCAGCAGATCTTGAAGCTCAAGGTGCTACATTTGATTTTAGTCAGTTTGAGCAAGTGATTGATGGTAAGAAAGGACCACTATTTGATGTTGCTAAAAAAATAGCAGACACAAGAGGTACCGAAGATTTATTTGTATTGACAGCTAGACCTCAAAGTGCAGATGGTCCTATAAAAGAATTCATGAAAGCATTGGGCATAGATATACCTTTAAACAATATAACTGGTTTAGGTGATGGTACGGCTCAAGCAAAAGCAAGATGGATAGTAGATAAAGCTGCAGATGGTTATAATGACTTTTACTTCGCAGATGATGCTACTAAAAACGTAAAAGCTGTTAAAGATGTTTTAGATCAAATAGATGTTAAATCTAAAGTGCAAGTTGCTAAAGCTAGTAAACGTAAAACGTTTGATACCGTAGTTAATGATATGATCGAAGACTCTTCAGGCATTGAATCTTTTAAAAACTTTTCTGCTGCTAAAGCTAGAACAGTGGGTGAGAATAAAGGTAGATTTGATTGGCTTACAATGGCTTCTTCCGCTGAAGACTTTAAAGGTTTGTTATACAGCTTATTAGGTAAAGGTAAAAAAGGTGAAGCTCAATATGAGTTCTTAAAAACAAACCTAATAGATACCTATAATAGAGCTGAAGACACTATAACTCAAGCTAAGATTTCTGCGGCTAATGATTTCATGGCTTTAAAAGCTCAGTTTCCTGGTTTACCTAAAACACTAGAAACAGAAACAGGTGTTGGTAAATTTAACTTTCAACATGCATTAAGGGTTTACATGTGGACACAGCAAGGTATGTCAATACCTGGAATTTCAAAAAGAGATGCCACGCAGCTTAATGATTTTATAAAAGACGATGCTAAGCTTCAGGCTTTTGCCGATCAATTAATATCAATACAAAAAGGCAAACCATATCCTGAACCTGGCAAAAACTGGCTAGGTGGTAATTTAACTACAGATATTATTGGTGGTATTAATAAAGTTAACCGTAAAGAATATCAACAAGAGTGGCAAGAAAATGTAGATATTATATTTTCACCTGAAAACTTAAATAAAATGGAAGCCGCTTATGGTACTCGCTGGCGTAAAGCTTTAGAGAACACATTGAAGCGTATGAAAGCCGGTACAAACAGACTTGGTTATAACGATCAAACAAGTGCTGTGCTTGACTGGGTTAACAACTCTGTTGGTGCTGTAATGTTCTTGAATACTAGATCTGCACTACTTCAAACAATTTCTGCTGTAAACTTTATAAATTGGGGTGATAATAATATTATAGCCGCAGGTAAAGCGTTTGCAAACCAAAAACAATTTTGGGGAGATTTCATGACGCTTATGAACTCTGACTATTTAACACAACGTAGAAACGGTCTTAAAATAAACGTAAGTGAATCTGAAATAGCAGATGCTGTAAAAGATTCTAAAAACAAAGTTAAATCCGCTATAGCGTTTTTATTAAGTAAAGGTTTTGTGCTTACAAGATACGCGGATAGTTTTGCAATAGCTTCTGGTGGTGCTACTTTCTATAGAAACAGAATGAATAAGTATATTAAAGAAGGTATGAGTCAAGAGTTAGCTAGAGAAAAAGCTTTTCAAGACTTTAGATTAGTTGCAGAAGAAAGCCAACAGTCTAGTTCACCTGATAAAATTAGTATGCAACAAGCTTCCGCTGCTGGTCGTGTTATACTCAACTGGGCTAACACACCGATGCAGTACGTTAGAATACAAAAGCGTTCTTTACAAGATTTAATAGCTGGTCGTGGAGATGCTAAAACAAATATATCTAGAATAGCTTATTATGGAGTTATACAGAATGTGATATTTAATGCTCTACAACAAGCCTTATTTGCTATAGGTTTTGGTGATGATGATGATGAAAAGAAACAAAAAAGAGATGACAAAAAAATAGCTAGAGTCGCAAATGGTATGATTGATTCTCAGCTTAAAGGTTTAGGTATAGCCGGTATGGGTATGGTTGCTGCTAAAAATTCTTTAATGAAAATATATGAAGAGTCTGGAAAACAAAGATCTGAGTATGAAAAAGCGGCTATAGAAGCTTTAAGTTTTTCACCAGCTATAAGTTCTAAGTATAGAAAAATAGTGGGTGGTTTAAAAAGCTTTAGCTGGAACATGAAAGAAATGAAAGAAAAAGGTTTTAGCCTAGACAACCCTGCTTATTTAGCTGGTGCTCAAATTATAACAGCCACAACTAATATACCTATAGATAGAGTTATAAAAAAAGCTAATAACATTAGAGGTATAATGAGTGAGCAGTCGCAAATGTGGCAAAAAGTTTCTATGGCTCTTGGTTGGTCTTCTTATGATGTTGGCTTGCCTTATTATGGTGGTTGGGACAAACCAGTTGAACCTACACCTGCAGAGATAAAACGTCAAGAGTTTGATACAATGAAAAAAGATACTAAAACTCAAGAACAAATAGATATTCTTTTAGATTTAGGTCTTAATAAAAAAGAAATAAAAGCCTTAGGCAAAGAAGATAATAGAGTTAAAAAAATAATTGAACTACAGAACGAATCTAAAGAAAAATCCACAGAAGTAAAAACACAGTCTGAATCTGAGACAAAACCTAAACCTAAACTAAAACCTAAACCTACAGCAGAAACTGCGGAACAGAAATTAAGAAGACAGTTTGATTCTATTAAAGCAGAAAACAAACCAGATCAAGTTAAAACATTAACTAAGTTTGGACTTACTAAAAAAGAGATAAGAGGTCTTAGATACGAAAAAAATAGAGTTGAAAAGATTTTAGAATTAATGGATAAATAAATAAACTATGGCATCAGCATTATATAAAAAACTAACAGCATCTTGCAAAGCAGCAGCAAGAAAAAAATTTAAAGTATATCCTAGTGCATACGCTAACATCTGGGCTTCTAAGCAACAGAAAAAAGGTAAGTGTTAAGTGGCAAAAGCATATCGTGGAGTTTTAAAAGCTCGTGTAAATAAACTATACGGAGGCGATGTGACTTGTGCTAAAGTTAAAAAACTAAAAGCTAGAAAAGAAGCTACTGGCCGTGACAAGCAATTAGCTAACTGGTTTATAAACATGCAAGACTGTAATGGCAGATCCAAAAAAAGGAACAGGTAAAAAACCTAAAGGCTCAAGTCGTAGGTTGTATACAGATGAAAATCCTAAAGACACTGTAAGTATTAAATATGCTACAGAGGCAGACGCTAGAGCTACTTGTAGCAAAGTATTAAACATTGGTAAGTCATTTGCTCGCAAAATGCAAATACTAACTGTTATGGAGCAAAGATCAAGGTTTGGTAAAAAACCTAAACAAGCTTCTATTGCTAGATCGTGTAAAACTAAATTAAGAAAAAAGTATGGCAAAGAAAAGACCTGAGTGGAAAGACTCTGATGCACCAGATGCTAAAGGTAAATTTAGAGATCTTAGCTGTGAAGCATTAGCTGATTGGATGATTAAAAGCCGTAAAGGTAATAAAAAGAAAATTGTTGGTAGTTTAAACCAACAAATAGTGTTTAACCGTAAACGTAGCCCTAGCTATGCAAAAAAAATGAAGTGTGCTAGAAATAAAGCTATGCGAAAATTAGATAAGAAATAATGGCATATAAACAAAAAACACCAATGTTGCACTGTAATGCAACTATAATGCACTCAGAGTCTTGGAACAAAATGCGCAATAGAACTGCTGCTGTATCTGGTAAAGGCGATGGTAATAAAGTAGGTTTAGCTCATGCGGAAAAAATACGTAAAACTCCTTTAGCTAAAAAAGAAACATTAAAAGATGTTCCTAGTCAACTTAAGAAGGCTTCTAAAATGCACTTAGCTCAGGCTAAGATAGTAGAAAAACATATTAAAAATATGGGTAATTCTCCTATAAAAAAAGAAGTTAAACCAGTTAAAGCAAAAGGTGGAGGTACAAAGAAAGTTTGTTTACCTAAGGCTAAAATTGCTAGCATGAGTAAAGAAGAAAGACAAAAGGTTATTAATGCTAAACGCTCTGCTGCGGCTAAAGGAAAAAGAGTTAGATCTAGTAGTAGCAATGTTAAAGGTACTAGTAGTAAAAATTTAAAAGACTGGATCAAGCAAGACTGGAGACAAGTTGCAGATCCATCTAAAAAATGTGGAGAATAAAATGACTTTATCAGATATGAAGCTATACGCTATGAACGCGGGTGCGCTAGGTATTACTACCTTTACACACATAGAAGACGGTTTGAAAATATTATTATTACTTATAACTATAGGTTATACCATTTCTAAATGGATTAACATTAAGAAAGAAAACAAAAAGTGAAATACTTTAAGCTAAAAGAATTTGATTCACCTGATGAGCCAGGTAGCGGCAAGTACATGAATAAAGAAATACTGTACATGCTAGATGCAGTAAGAAAAGAATACGGTAAACCTATTAAAGTAAATTCTGGTTATAGAACAGAAGTTAGAAATAAAAAAATAGGTGGTGTTGCAGACTCTTCGCATATAAAAGGTTTAGCTGTTGATATATCATGCACAACATCTAATGATAGGTTTAAACTATTAGGCTTATTAACAAAAGCTGGTTTTAAAAGAATAGGTATTGCTAAATCTTTTATACACATAGATATAGATAAAGACAAATCACAAAATTTAATTTGGACATACTAATATGAATTCACCATTTAAAATAACAGAAGCTTCTTACGAGAAACAAAATAGAAAAATGCGATCAAAGCATAAGTCTGAAACCGGTAAAACATTAGGTGATAGACAAACATCTGGCACAGGGAAACGTAGAGTTTCATTTGCTTGTAGATTTGGTGGTATGGCTGGTGCTTTGAAAGACGCAAAAGGCGAACCAACTAAATTAAAAATGGCGTTAAAAAAATGGGGTTTTGGTAGTAAAGAAGCTGCTAAAAACTTTTGTAACAAACATAAAGAAAAATAAAATGGAAGCATCAAAATTCTCAGGACCTTTTATGAAAAAATGTCCTTTAAAAATGGAAGCAAAACAAAGTCCTTTAGGTAATCATCACCCTCCTGTAGATGTTAAAGCATTAGAAAAAAGACGTAACCAAAAAGAAGATTCAATATTTAAAGATATTGGAGGAAGAAAAGGTATGAAGGCGATGCAGATTAAAATGGAAAATGGAACTGCTACTAAAGAAGAAATCTCAGCTTTTAGAAAAGCAGTGCAAGATTATAAAAATAAAAAGAAAAAGAAATAATGGGAAAATTATTAGTAAAACTAGGATTATGGATGCAGGCTTGCTGGTGTAAGTTAATGTGTAAATGGAACTGGTTGGTGTCTAAATTAATTGTAGATATTAAAGACTGTCCAGTAGCAAAGTGCGTTTGTAAAAAATAAGGAACAAAGATAACTGGGCGTACCATACCCAAAAGTTCCTGTAACCGAAGGGGATCTCAAGCGAGGTCCCCTTCATTGTTTTTATCCGTCACAGGCAATACAATCTTCACTCATAGCTTGTTGTGCTATATCACCACGAAGTACTGATTCAGTTCTAGTATAGTATAGGGTTTTAATACCTTTCTTCCATGCTGACATATGAACCTGGTTGATCCATTTAGGTGTAGCTACACTAGGAAATGCTAAGTTTAAACTAACAGACTGATCTATATACTGCTGACGTATACCAGCTTGATTTACTAGTTCGAGTTGATTGATCTCTTTAAACGTTTTAAAAACGTCTTTAGCTGGTACATCGTGTGTTCCCACCATAACCCCGTCAAGCTCAGATAGACCTTGAACACTACCACCATCTGCCAGAATTTTATCCCATGTTTCATTGTTATTGATTTTAAGTTTTCTAAGTAATTTTAAAAGTGTAGGATTTTTACGTATGAATGTACCTTTAGCAGACTGCTCTGTAAATACATTTGCAGCCCAAGGTTCTATTCCGGGTGAAATGTTTCCGCTAAGCTTTGAATTGCTAACAGTGGGAGCAATAGCCCTAAGGTGAGTATTACGATAACCAGTACCAGTACACCACAGAGGTTCGCCATAAACTTCAGCAAGATCCATACTAGCGCGCTCAGACTCGATTTTAATTTGCGAAAATATTTTCCTAGTTTCAAACTGAGCAAGTAAACCTTCAAAAGGAATACTCTTCTCTTGGAGATACGTGTGCCATCCGAGTACACCCAACCCAAGTGCTCGTCCTTTTGTAGCAGAACGAATGGCGTTTTCAAAACCTCTAAGTCCTTTTGCTCTTTGAATAAATTCCTCCATAACGCCATCAAGAAACCACGTAGCGTGGTATATAAGGTTGCTTCCTTTCCATTCATCATATTTAGCTAAGTTTAGTGATGACAAGCAACATACAAAGCTATGATTCTCATCTGTGTGTAATGTAATCTCTGAACATATGTTTGTCATATGTACCTTCAAGCCATTGTCTTTGTAGGCTCGGGGGTTATTCTTGTTTGTGTTACCTTTAAAAAGAATATAAGGCTCTCCAGTAGCTTTACGCTTTTGAAGTAATTTTCCCCAACGTTTTCTAGCGTCTCTATCTCCTTGTTCAATTCGCCGCATAAACTTATCGCCAACAACAGCGCATTGGTGCAGATTAAGTGATTGTCTGTTGACATCACCTTTGGGTTCGCGTATTTCAAGCCACTCATCGAAATCGGAATGTTCAATATTAATATTAACCGATGCAGCTCCTCGTCTGACAGATCCTTGATTAGTGGCAAGTATTGTAGAATCGTATATTTTACAAAACGGCACAACGCCATCACTTGTTCCATTGCTTGTAATTTTAGCGCCTGCGGGTCTTATTTGATTTATGCCGATACCAACTCCACCGCCGTGCTTAGCGAGTAGCATCATCTCTAGGTTTTTACTTCCTATGTCTTGAATCGAGTCTGCAACATCAATGCCAAAGCAAGATATAGGTAAACCGCGATCAGTCCCTGTGTTTGATAGTACAGGACTAGCCAAGCACAACCAACCATTCCAAATATAATCAAAAAACGTATTAGCCAATTCAGGTTTGTAAAGTCTACGCGCAACTGTTTTAGCAACTCTTTGATACGCTTCACGAGGTGTTTCATCTTGTAGTAAGTAACCGCCTGATATAGTTTTTTTGTATACGTCTGTATCACCCCACTTAGGGTAATCTTCTCCTTTTTTCCATTCATTGTTCCACATTTATATTCCGTTTATTAAGTGTATGATCCATGCTATTAAACCGTTAACATTTAAAGTAACTAAGTTCCATTGCTTGCGTGATGATGTTTGTACTATCACACATAGAAAACCTATAATAAAAAATATAGGTTCAATAGTCCATTGCCCGGCTATTACAAAGCCAGCACCCATATAACCTATACGCGATGCTACTTTTTGATATGATGTAAGCTTATTAGTATACCTAAGCGTCTTCAGTAGCCGGTACTTCCATCTTCTCTTCCTGTCCATCTTTTAATTTATTTTTAAGTTCTTCAATAGCCTTGTCGTAACCAGGCATAAGCTTTACTGTTTCTAGTGTACCAACAGCTAGATCTTTTAAATAAGCATTTTCATCTAGTAATTGCTTGATTATATTTATTGCTGCTTGTATCTTTTTTTCTAGCAGATCTGTTCTGCTTTGTTTACTTCCCTTCATATAAGTCTTCTTCTATATCTTTATTAGTTATGTTACCAAATATCTTCGAAGTCTTCCCCTTCGCCAGCTTTGCTATAATCCGTCGGCCGTATTGCGAAAAAATCAGTATGAGTGACCCCGCCGGTAAGATGATAGAACCAATCAAGATTAGCCGCTGCGTTCTTGTCATACGTGAAATGGTTCCCAAGGTTAGCGTAACCCAGTTCAACAAGTTTTTCATTTGCTCTCTTTTTTATAAAATGCGTAAGATCATTAGCTGATATACCTTCGATATCACCCATCTCAAACATCTTGTTAATATACTTAGTTTCAAGATCAACCATGGTTTCTGCAGCTTTTACTATATCTTCTTGACATAAATTCAATAATTGGTTGTTTTCACTGCACATATCGCGGAATAACTTACATCCCATTTTACTGTGTAAGCTTTCGTCACGAACAGACCATTTCATTTGTTGCCCGATACCCTTAAGTAAATTTCGAAGCTGAAAACTATACAGCACTGCAAAAGCACTATACAGACTAACTCCTTCAGCGAAGGCTGAAAATACAGCCAAGCTTTTACCAATACCAACAGAATTATCACCGTCGTAAGCAACCAGATTATCAAATCTCTCAGCCGTTGCCGGTTCATGTAAGAACGCTTCATAATCTTCTAGTCCTAATGTTTCATTTAAATAACTGTATGCTACTGCGTGTATCGTTTCTTGCGATCCAAACATCATAGCCATTTGCTGTATCTCGTACTTAGGAAACCAGCTTACTACTTTTTGGGTCCAGTAATCAGAAACCGCGCACTCCGTCTGTGCGAAGCCCAGTAATATATTACCGACCAGGTTTTTTTCTTTATCATTTAGTTTTTCGTTCCAATCTTTAACATCTCCGCTCATTGGTATTTCAGTGTGTAACCAAAATGCTTGAGCTTGCTTTAGCCAACCTTCTGTGTAATACTCTGGGTACTCAAAAGGTTTATACGGTATTCTTTTATCAAACAACCCCATTACTTATAAACTTCTAATGCTATGTCTATAAAAGGTAAATATACCACGTGAGTTGTTTGTTGTTCTTCATCGTAAGATCTCATTCCAACTACTATACCTGGATAAGTGCCTACTGATAGGCTCCATTGTTTTTTTTGTTTGCTCATATTTTTTTGCTTAATATTAAAGGTGATTGGTCTTTGTTGGTTGATACAAAATAACATGCATCGTTTTCTTTTAATAATATTTTTTTATCTTTAAATGTTTTAGGATATTTAGCTAAAACATAATCAATAACATTTGATTCCATATCTATCTTGTATTTCTATTAGTTCTTTGTATTTTACTTTGCCTCGCGCTTCCCAACTCCATTGCCACCATTTATCTATTTGACGCTCAGCATACTTTTGTCTTGCTATCCTCTTCGCCTCGAAAGGATTAGCTTTACTGTTTCGTCGCATTCTTTTTGATTTTGTGGTTTATATAATGTTACGTTAGGAAACTGCGTCATAACTAATCTTTTAAACAACTTCCAGCGCATTGGAAACGATTCGTTAGCTCTACCTTTTGTTTCAATTATAAAGTCATCACCAATAAAATCGGGTGTGTACTTAATGGGTAGTATACGCTTGCAGCCTCTGTTTTTGTAATCACCTTTGCCATTGGCACATCTCTCGTATACTTCATTATCAAAATGAAAGCCAGCTAACAATACAAAGGTTTCACCTTCATACTTAGACTTGATCTTTGCATTTTTTAATGCCATATACATATAACGCTCAAGACCAGAAGCAAAGTTAATACCATCATATGATACTTTCTTTGACTGTACTGGCCCGCGTTTACGTTTACGTTTATAAGGTCGTTTCATCATGAACTTCTATATCAAAACGTTTTATCATAGCTTCTTCGATCTCATCAGTTAAACAGCGTTTAGCAGCTTCAATATAAAGCAATGCGTCCATTAGTTCTTCTTGTACATCAACCAAGAAACGATTGAGATCTTTTTCCTGACCTTCTATTTCTTGCATCATTGTAGCCCCATACTTTTTTTGACCTACTAAACTACGTTCGTCCATTTTTCTAAGTACAGCTTGTACTATAGCATCTTTAGTTCTTATTTTCATAATGTTTCTTTTACAAATGTCCCATTAAGCATTTTACCTCTACGTGTAGATATTTCAGTATAAGCCGAATCAATACAGTCTTCAATTGTAAAACCTTCAAGTTCTGCTAAGTTTGTAAGCACTACGACCATATCTCCAATAGCATCTAGTATTTCAGGTTTGTCTTGTTTTAATATTGCTTGAGCAAGCTCACCAGCTTCTTCCATCAGCTTTACGTATTGAGTGTGCGAATTGCCCTTGTCGTATAAACCTCTGTCTTTAGCCCATATTCTTATGAGTTCAAAACGATTTGGTATTTTATCTACGCTAGTTGCGTATTTAGGTTTTGGCGTGTGCCTTGTATCTAAAAATGCTTCGTAAAAAGCTTTGTTATAAACATATGATCTATTGTGATTATACATTGATTCCTTAACATTAGCCATTATCCATGAGATCGTTCGTTTATTAATTTCAAACTGGCCGTGATCTGTTTTCCAAGTAAGACCTATATTATCCTGTAATTGTCCTTTTAATTTATTAATTGGACAAGGGAAAGTTGAGGTTTGTTCTGTTGCGTTTATATTCATTTTATTAAATAAGTGTTTATATGGTTTTCTATCGACCTTATAGCCGTAAGACTTTTGAAGTTCTATTTCACGGTCTGATATATAACTTATATCGTCTGACTGTTCAAGAACTTCATACTCATTCTCCTTATAGCCTTGAATAAGGGTAACTCTGGTATTAAGATCACGTGTAACGCCGATCTTTTTACCTGGTATGTGGTATAAATAATACATAATTATAATTTATCGTTATATAAGTGCATGTTATGTGCGTGGTGGTAATACCAACCAATTTTTAAATTAAGACGTCTAGCAATTAGTTTTTGTAATGATGAAAATTGATACTGATCATTACAGAAGCCGTACCAGATGTCATTAGAACGCATATAGACAGACATACACAGCTCGTTGTTTATCATTGTAAACTGTATAGCATAAGTACAAGGTGTGTCTTTCTTGTATTTATCATATTCTTTGCCGTCGTATATACTAATTGCTGCGTGACGTGTATTAGGATTTGTTTTAAGCTTTGCACAAACGTAGTCTATTTGACATTTACGTTTCCACTGATAACCGTAATTGCTATTAACTTCACGATCAGCATTTGCCATACGTTCCCATATTGGTGGTATCTTTCCATACAGTTCACCAAGCTTGTCAATGCTAGGATCACCAGATAAATACCATTGCCATTCAGCTTCAGCGTATTCTAAACTCCAGTTACGTTGTTTGTTTTTAATATGGTTGTCTTCAGGATTTGCTATATAAAAGCCGCAGTTAAATATAGCCTGCGTGCCGTCAAACTCTATACCGTTTATAACAACTTCATCAAGTAAAGCTTCATATGCTTCATCTGCGTTGTGAAATGTGTTTTTCATAATAGTATTTATAATATTCGTAAATCTTCTTCCATATCAAACCTTTAATATAATGGCTAGGATCTTCATGTGTTCTACCGTTGTTTGTTATAACAACAGACCATCGCGTTTCGTTGATAGCTTTTGGTGCAATATGTATTTTATTTCTAATACACCATCTATAAGCTTTTAATTCTAACTCTGACGCCGCATATGTACCCATACTTATCTTTTTACCCCATGCCATTTATTCCCAAGGCATTGGATCGTCACCAATACTAATTGGTTCGTGTGGTATAAAGCAACCAGACTTTGGTTCCCACTTAAAATGTGCTTCAGCTTGATTTTCACCAAGGTTTTGAAACTTAACTTTAAGTACTTTAGCTTTAACAGTTCTAGCTTCATAATCTCTATGAACTAGTATACCGTGATAACTAGCATCGTACCATTCGCCGCCACCTTTAATGCTATACATTGTAGGCTCTTCAATCTTGCCGTCTTTGTCTTTATACATTTTAGTAGGGTGAGCTACAACAAAAACTAAAACATCAAACTTTTTAGCAAACATTTCAATTTTAGTTAAGTACTCCATTGTGTAGCGATTAACATCTTCTGTTTTGCAGTCTATGTCTCTTACTTTATTAAACGGATCAATAACAAGGCATTTAATACCCTTACGTTTAACTAGCTCAGCACCTTTACGTAACACTGATTCAAGCGTGTATCGTTCCATATCAATATGAAAGAAATTTGCATTGCAATGATCAGCTATTTTATTCCATCTATCGCCGTGTATATCAGCTGCTGTTGGCATGCCTTGCCAAACCTTACGCATTAACTTATGCGCGTGAAGGTAAGTTGGGACATTTTCCGGACTAGCAAACGCCGTTTTCCAGCCATAGTTTTGGTTATAGCCAATAACCATCTGATCGACAAAATCTGATTTCCCGCTACTCGGAATACCAGTGACAGTAATAAACTGACCAGTATAAGTCGAAAAGATGTTATCAAAATTCTCCAAGCCAATTTGATATCCAGGTTTAAACCCGTTACGTACAAAGTCTGTGACTTCGTCTTCAATGTCCCTAAATGTCGTGACATTTTCAAGCGGGACTGGGCGTGAGCTCGAAATACGCTCTGCCAATTGTTGTTTGCCATGTTTCTGTAAATATTCGTTAGCATCTTTACAATCATCAAACGTAGCTATATAGCATACTTCAGATCCTAATCTTCTTATTAACTCTGCTTGTAATGCTTGACCTGCTTCATCTGAATCTACAGCTAATATAACTTTTTCTTTATCTTCAAAATAATCAATACAATTATCAAGATAATCTAAGTTATTAGTATTTAATGTAGCACCATTAGGCACAGATATTGCGTTTGTAATACCAGCTTCATGTAAAGCTAATACATCCATTTCGCCTTCAACTATGACACAAGAGTCATAACCTACAATGCTATCAATATTATAAAATACTTTTTCAGCTCCTTTATATAATTTAAAGTTCTTTCTTCCATCGCGATATTTAATATTTATTAAATCACCACCTATAAAATAATTAAACTTTATTGTGTTCTCGGCTTTGCCGGTTTGCGGCATATATTCAGATCCCTCGCCAACGTTTAAGTCAGCAAGGGTTTTCTGAGATATACCTCTTGATTTAAACCATTCAATAACTTTACTGTCAGGTGTTTTGATAACCTCTTGTTTGGGTCTTTCATATACCTTAACAGTCTCACCTTTGCGTTTGTAAGTATGTAGTTGAAAAGTTGTATTACAATTGTGACAAGTACCGAGACCCCGTTCCCAATCATAAGACGCACATTTTGCCTTTTGATTCTTGGGTTTTCTAGTGTGAGAACAAATAGGGCATGTACCCTGCTTTTTGCCTTCTTCTAGCTTATGTTGATTGAAATCATCAATCAAGAATCCATTGATCTCTGTTGTTTGCATTTAATTTAATTTAATCTTCAATTAATGTCACATTACCATTATCGTCGGTAACTACGTTTAGATAATCTTCTTCGTCCATTAAAACGGTAAGTCATCTACAGGTTGTGCAGCTGGTGCTGCTTGCTGCGGTTGGTCATCACGTGGCGCGGTTGCAACATTATCTCCGTTAGTCCAAACTACTTGTACATTACCTAAGTAAACTTTAGCAGTTTTAGTCTCTCGTTCTTCTTTTGATTGTGCTACAACAATAGGACCTTGATTGCCGAACTGATCGACTTCATCATTAATCGTTATTGTTATAGGTAAGTATTTACCTTTTTTACCTATGATAATTTTATCTTTAGGTATATCATTAAGGTTAATACTAGCTTTAATTATACTTGCCATTATACGTAAGAATTTAATTGATTAAACATGCGCTGCATCTGATCTTTAGTAGCATTACTGTTACGACGTAGATTATCTACAGCTTTAACGTGTGTTTGGTTTTTGTAAAAGTTGTTTATGCTAGTTTCTAATCCTGTTACACTGCATACTTTTGTTTGGTTTTTTCTGGTTCTTGCCATTTGTTTATAGGGTTTGATTAATAAAAAATTGTTGAGGATCAAAATCCTCGGATTGATAAAATAGTTTATATTGTTCTGATGCTCTTTGAACTTTATCAGCTCCTCTCTCATAAAATTGTGGAGAACAGTCGAATATGCCTATTTGATGTGTATTCTTGTCTATAGCTATAAATATAAATTCATAACCAAATAACTTACTGTAAATATAAGCTTGACTATCGTAGTTGTACTTAGAAGCAGACCACTTAAACTTATTTAGATCTGCAGTAGTCTTTAGATCAATAATAAGTTTTTCATCGTGGTTTACTATATCTGCTTTGCCTTTCCAATTTAAACCTTCAAGCTCTGCAATACCTGGTCGTTCGTATTCTACATTTATTCCGCGTATAAGATCTCTACACATATCGTTTGCTAATACCTTTTCAGTCATTAGATCGATCTTATCTACTTCGTGTTGTAGTAAACACATTTCACCGCCAGATATCTCTTTATATGCTTTAGTATTTCTTGTGGTTGACTCTACTATTTTAAACTTCTTAAGTTTTTCAGGTTCGAGTATAGCCGTGTGAAAGTACCCGCCAACCAAGAAAGCTGGTATTTGCTTTGATGGTTGACCAAGCGCTAAAGGATTTGTAAGTAACGTAGAAATATCAGAATTACTAAGGTATTGTTTTCCAAATTTACCATAATAGTGTTCGTCATTTTCTAACTTTTTTAATACGTCTTTCATTATAGAGTATTTAATTCAGCCTCGATTTCTTTAGACAAGGCATACTTAGCTTTTATAGCATTTAACTTACCTCCAGCTTTTATATAATCCTTAGCTTTTGTAAACGCAGGATCTGTTTTAGAGGTTAATGTGTTTTTTGCTTTCGGTGCTTTACCGTGTGTGTTAACAGCGTCGCTGTCTTGAGTGTCGTCGATTAGAAATAAATTGCCTAAGGCATATTTCTTACCGTAGCTCGAAGCAGAACCGAACTGTTGAGGTACTTGCATACCTTTTTGAGCCAAGTCTACACCAACAAGAGCTGTAGCAACGATGTTATTATCACCGTCAGATACAGTCGCACTAGTTTGTAGTATTGGCATAGGATCACTAGCGATTAGTTCTTCATTAATCGTTACTGATACTCCTAACTCTAATAGATAGGGTTTTGTTGCTTCGAGAATGTCTTCGGCTGATCTGAAGTAGTATTTGCCGAATGAGTTAAACCTTGATTTTTTAGATTTAAACTTTGTCTGGATAGTAGCCAGCTTTTCATTTATGGTCATATGGTTTGTTGTTTTGGTATATTAATATAATTACACATTGATTTGATATTTTACATATTTAACTTACAGAAAGTCAAGCACTTGCGAGTGATCAACATTATCTATAAGCTTTTGTACAGCTTGCTTTTTTAACTCAGAAACACGCACATAAGCACCTGATCCTTTAATGCTAAGTTTATCAGCTATTATTTGAGCAGGGAACTTATCACAGTCTAAACCGTAACTAAGTCTTAATACTTCATATTCGTTTTTATTAAGGTATTTTTCCATTAAACCTTTTAAGTAAACATTAAGTATTTGTATGTTGTATGGCTCTGATTTATCTGCAATTTGATACATCATATTTTCTTCATCGTCGTTAGTTACTTGTGCGTCAATACTTAAAAACATACTGTTGAAAAATATTTCAACCATTTTTTTGTCTTTAGGATTTTTGCGTATCTCATTTAGCTTATGCTCTGGTATTCTCATACCGCCGCGAGCCATGTCTATACGTCTTCTAATGATGCCTTTTATTCGTTTTGCAAAGAACGACTTTAATGTTTTTTCTATGTCTTCTGAGTCAGCTAACATTAGCCAGTCAAGCTTGTCTACAGCTTTTATTAAACCTTCTGCGCCGATCTGTATAAGATCATTAATGCTTAATACGCCTGATGCTTGCTGTGTTGTTGAAAACTTACGAGCTAGATTCTCTACAAGCGGCATAAACTTTATAATAAGCTCATCTCGTTTGTAATAATCATAAAACTTATCTTCAGGCATAGACTTTTTAAGATCATTTTTGTATCTTATGTAGTTCTGTACATTATACTTTTTCATATTGTTCTATTTTATCAAAAGCTTTTTCCATTAGCTCGTTATTAGCATAGTATACGTTTCCGATACTTGCCATCCACTCATTAAATTCTTTCATAATTGTTTTTGCATTTTTATAAATCTAATTGTTTTATCAATTAATGAAGAAACTATAGACAAACCAAGTCCTCCAATAAATAAATTTAAATTTTCAGTGTAATGTTTTAAAGTTAATCCCCATGCAAGTAATACAATTGCATCTATAAAAAACATAACTCCAGCCATGCCTAATATTGCATTTGGGTATTTTTTGCAAATAACAACCACTAATGTAGTTACCTGCATTTGTAATAATAAGCAACTAAAACCTAGTAAAAAATCCATATCATAATTGTTTGTTTAGTAATTCTTTTTCTTTCTTAAGCTCATCGCATATGTTTCTTTGTATTGTACGAGCTGAACAATCAAGCAAGCCAGCAATACGGCCTATTGTAATTTTTTGGCCATACTCATTTAAATCTAGCATGCATTGATAAATAGCTTCTTCATTGATACGTCTTGATCTGCCTATCAATTTTCCTACAATACTCATTTTTTCATTAGATGATAACCCGCTATAGTCTTTAAATAGTATTTTACGTTTTTTATTAACAGGCGGTTCGCCACCGTTTTGAAACACATCATCTATCATAGCTTGTAGTTTTATATTACTTATAAAAAATGTTACAAAACCGTTTTCTTTGTCAGCTATAAATTCATATACATCTGTAGGTAATAAACCTTTATTTTGATTAAGAAAATATAAAACATAAAAATGCCACTTTAAAGATCTGTACGTCGTTATCTTAGCTCTGCTGTTAAACAAGTGATAACACTCGTGCGTACCATTTTCATAGTATTTATAATGAGCGGTTTCAACGGTAGGCACATCACTCACGGGATCTCTCCTGTAAATAACATGCTTATCGTTTAGCCATTTTATATTTCTGTCTTGTGACATTAGCCTCTTACTTTACTACCTTTAAGGGCTTTTGTCACCCTTGGTTTAACAAAATTCTTAATTTTGGTTCTTATACCGAATGCATCGGTTGCAATTAAATGCTTATACGTCTTTATTCTACTCATATAGTTTATCTAATAAAATTTGTACTACTTCGTCTGATATCATATTTTGGTGATATAATTTCCATATTAATTTACTCATAATTTCTAATTGTTTTAAATAATGGGTGCCTGTAGCTACCTGCGTTTGTACGTTGAAAGTACGTAAATGTAGCTCTTTGGCCAATATATTCGTGTATATTGTCTAGTATTACTTTACGATCTGCAAAGTTGTAACCTTTACCAATTGGGCATCCAAATTTATTACCGTCATCATCTTGCATAAAAAACTTGCCAATAAGACCTGTAAACTTGCCTTTACCTGCTTCATAACCTACAATTGTAGCTTCAGTGTCATGAAAGTCTTTAAACTTTTGTAAGTTGTATGATCGCTTATGCTCATACAAGCCGTTGGTACGTAGCATAGAGCCTTCATAACCTTGTGCTAGATGTACATCATGTAGCATTTTAGCTTCAGCCATGCTTTCAACCGTAGTATTAGCGATTAACGTCATAGTTTTTGCAATAGGTAATTGTGTTCTTAGCCAATTGTAACGATCTTCGTAGGTAACATCGAGCCACGGAGTATCGTACACGTGATATTGTACAAGATTAGCAGCCTCAGATCTGTCGTCTTCAGTTGGTTTTTGTTTTCTGACCAAAGATATGATCTTTTCAAAATCATGCTTTAGATCGTGATTATACAACTCACCATCAAGTACGGCCGTTGGAAAGGCAGCAAAGAAGTCTTCAAGATCTTCTTCAAGGTGAGCTACGTTTTTAAATTGTTTGCCGGTACGAGAGTACGCACCATCTTTAGTAAATATACAACGTACGCCGTCAAGCTTTGGTTGTATAAAATTCTTTGCAGACCAGTCGACTTCTTTTTTACCGACTTTATGTGCAAGCATTGGTTTTATCATAAGTTTTTTAATTTGTTTTCTAAGTGTTTAATTTTACCGTGTATAATAGCAGCGGCTTCATAATGCTCCTGCTCTTCGTATGATGACAATAGAGTTGTAAGTCTAGCTATTTCAGATAATATTAAATCTTCTTGAGCTAAACCTAAATATATTTCACCATCTTGCTGTGACTTAACTAGCTTTTGTACTACTAGATCTGCTATGTTTTCCATTTGTTCATCTGTCATTATGCTTCAACTTTAGGCCATTCATATCCTTCTTCAATCAATTCATCTTCAACTTCTTGTGCCATTTCATCTACATAAGCTTGCCAAGCTCTGTCAATAGCATCTTGCACATAATAAGCGTCAAGCGAGTCTACATATATAAGATTGTTATAATCAAACATAGCGTCGTATAAAGGATCGCTTAAGTCGCTGTCGTAGTAATACACATCTTCATTGATACATATGTTTCTACCATCACCGCCTGTTGCAACATATACTTCATAGCCATCTGCTGTAGTTTCTGTATATATAGAATAGTCAGGTGTGTCATTCCAGTTGTCTGTTAGTTTAAAATTATATTTTTCTTGTAGCTTATCTAAAGCGTTTTCATCACCATCATACATTGATATACCGTGATCTTTTAGTTTTTGTTCTATTAATTCGTCTGTTAGTATTTTACTCATCT
>Ga0209535_1000099_pt1 | contig 52076 bp, 60 predicted proteins | sample LinPmetageLP28_FD_184041 | JGI IMG/M metagenome (GOLD analysis project Ga0209535, IMG submission 184041) | Marine viral communities from the Pacific Ocean - LP-28 (SPAdes) (version 2) | ecosystem: Environmental > Aquatic > Marine > Oceanic | place: Pacific Ocean | collected 2009-08-22 | reverse complement strand
GTAGACACCTACCCAAACGAAAAGAACACGACAAAAAATATAATTGATAACTATTTCAATTTTATGGCTTACCACATTTTAAAACTAAATTCTAAACTAAATAAATAATATTATGAAATTATATCTATTAAATGAATATGTTGGCGGAACGCCTTTTGACTCTCGTACCCTGGGCGCTTACTTATCACTTGACGAGGCAAAGGAACACCTCAAAAAAGAATTAAAAACCCACGACCACGAAAACTATTGTGACATCGATAATGAAGACGAAGAAAAAATAATTACTGAAACTTCTTTTTACTTTGATTGTGATGATTGGTGGGGCGGGTGTGAAATACAAACAATACAAACAGAATTTAATTTAACTAAATAAATAACAATATAAACCAGGGAGCGGAAACGCTCCCACAATACCGCAAAAAAATGACTATTACAATGACAAGAACAAAGCAAGAAAAAAACCCAAGTACAAAAACGACTTTTTTACCTGGAGTTAGCACGGTGTATGAAATATCAGAAAGCGTATATAATTTAATCACTAAAGACGAAACGTTAAAGGCCTTCAGAAGAGCAGGAGGAAAAGAACACGCGGAGCGCTCGTATACTTGTAGAGGCTACAACGTAGTAAAATTAACAAGCACAAGCCCAACAAACAAAACAAGAATAACAAGAGAGTTTAAATTTCAATAGATATGAAAAATTTTAAGAAAATAATCACAATAGTAATTTGTTTAATATTTGTAACGCCAACGCTAACAAGTTGTAGCGCCTCCAGGCAATGCAAAACGTCAAAGTTTAAAAAGAAAATGTATACCAAAAAATGTTGGAACGCAAAACGTCAAAAATATACAAGATGCCGAAGATAAAAACAGAGATAACGGAGTTAATAAAATTCCGCAATCAATACGAAAACGCGATAACAGAAGCGCGATTTATTGAGGCCAAAGAGTATTTAAGTAAGGTACACGATAAATATGGAACGATAGAAGTTTCAGCAATCAGAAATTTAATAAAGTAGTATAAACCAGGGAGCGGAAACGCTCCCATAATACCAAAGTTATGAAGTATAAAAATCAATTTATAAAAATAGGTAATACACACGTAAAGCAAGTAAATAAAACAGAGGCTAAAAAAGTATATGACAAAGGCGGTGACCTTTATTTAAACGCTTGCAATATGATGTTAAATAATGCCTGGACAAGCCCAATGTTGTTAAATAACGGATCTTCTGAAAAGTTTGAAACAATGGTAAATGAGTACGAGTATTATAATTGTTGCAGTGAACGAGGAAAGTACGCAAATTATTTTATTAATGTAAATCAATTATTTAAAGAATTGCTTTACGATCCCTTAGTAACAAACGATGACACGCGAGATGTATCAATAAGAATTGTAAATTTTTTAATTGACAATGAATTTATAGAATATAAAGAAGGAAATTACCCATTTGAAATACAAGATACAATACACGATGAAATAAATGACTTATTAAATATAAGTGAAGAAAACCAAGAAGTAATAATTGAAAGTAAAAATAAATAAGTTATGAAAGCATATAAAGTAAGAGTAAAATACACGCAAGAATATATAAACAAGGCGGATCTTAATGAAATAAATAAAATTATAATGGATCAAAATTGGAGTAGGCCTTTTCTTATGAGAATGTGTTTTAATAGAGCGCTTGAATTAGGATACAAAGGAACATTCCCAATAACTAAATTAAATAAAGTTTAAAAAACTTGTACAGAATGTTTATAATAACTATATTGCACAAAATTAATCTAATTAAATAAAAAAAAATGAGAGTAATTAAAACAAAAGTTTATCAGATACACGAACACCCAGGCCAAGATTTATGCTTCAAATGGATCAGAGAAAATTTTCACGACTTGAATGAATTTTCAGTATATGAATTAGTTGATAGTATAAAAAAATTAAGCCAGGAGATAGGAGGAAAAAACGACTATTCAATAAGTCAAAGCCCATGCCGAGGCGAGTATATAAAGTTTAGTGAATACGATAAATTAGCCTTGGATAGCCTGGAGGCTGATAAATGTGAATTAACGGGTACGTTTTGGGATCAAGAGATAATTAAGGGATTGAAAAGCAATTCTTTAAATAATGTATTGCAACAATTACACCAGGAGACTGAATACGTTTATTCTGATGAAGGTTTAACGGATCTTTGTGAGGCTAATGAATATGAATTTACAGAAAACGGATCATTGTACGGAACGCGATCCTTGATGGAAATATAAATACGAAAAATTAAAAGTTATGAGCAAAAACGAAACAATAAAATATTTAAGCCATAGAATTGAAGCTATGCAAGGCGAGATAGATAAACTCTCCAGGAAAAAACTAAAGGAGACCATTAACATAGAGTATGCTGATATACAAGAAGATTTAATACAATTCTATGAAATTGATATTGATAATTGTAGAATGAGTAACCTGGATTGGATCAGAGAAATGGCCTTGTTAATATGTACAAACCATTACAAGTATCAAGTATTATCAGAAATAGAACAATATAAAACAATAAGAGAAAATTTATAGTTATGACAGAAATGGAACAAGAAAAAATCGTAAGCCTGGAGGCTGATAGATTATTAAGAAACGCATTAGACAAAAAAGCATTTGCGGAAAAATTGAAAGTAAGAAGTGTAAGGTATTTCAATACTCGAAGAGGCCTGGGATATGAAGCGCAAACAAATCAAATGAATGTAGTTATATGGAATGACGGAAACGGAGGCGGTACGTATATCGCTCCACATTATCCATATACAAAAGATTGTACGGATCTTATGGAGAACGAGGCCTATTTAGAAGGTTTAATTGATCAGTACGAAGGTATAACCCTGGAGGAATTAGAAGAATTTGAAGATCACACAGAAAAATCATTATTCCAGGAAAGATTTAACGGAGAAAATAACACAGAACATTTAAAACCATATTAATTAATAAATAAAATCAAATAAAATGAAACTATTAAAAACACAGAAACACACAGACTACGTAAGATTTGGATTTACGTTTAACACTACAAACGGAAAAGGTTTAGACTTTGAAACTCACGTAAACGGAGGCCTTACAACCCAAAAATTTGGAAGTGTAAAATTCCTGGACATTGAAGATTTAGATTATGACACAAACTTTACAATGTTTGGAGAAGAAACTCAATACACAAAGTTTAGAGATTTTTATAGGGAATTGTATGGACACGCAAAGTTTGATCAATTAATAAAAGACATTGAAGACAGATGCGAAAGAGAAATATCAAGTCATTACGAAAATTCATTTGACCTTTTATCTGTAAAACAATATAGAGATATAATATGTAATATAATAGGTTATGATAAAAAGAAAAAAACCTGGAAAGCTAACAAGGATATTACTAAAACTCCTCATGTCAGAATTACAGACGGAGAAGGCGGTATCTATTGGACAAGTAATTGGTATGTAAAAAGAATATTCAAAAGGCTTGCTGATAGCCAAATAAAAAGCGGTAAAAAATTAGGAGACTTTTTTGACGATCCAAAGCAATTACCTATTAAGGAATTTATAACAAAGAATTGCAAGTACCAGGGAATTGAAATACACGACGTATTAAACTTAATAGAAAGAACTGAAAATTATTAATTATGAAAGTAAAGATACAACAAAGGCAAGTCTACCATAAATTTGCTGAGATAGAAATTGAAATTGACGAAAATGAATTTGATCATTATAGATTAGATAACGGAAAACACACAAGTATAGATGAATTTATAATATATAAGGAAGGAGATTGGATTGATGACATTGAAAACAAGTTAAACGATACTGAGTTTGTTTATGGTAATGGAGTAGATGATTATAAAGGAATGAATGAGCCAGAGTCAGAATCAGAATGGAGATATGAATGTGATGAGTTAAGGATTGGAGGCCACCTATGAAGACAAAAGGCACATACTCAATAGTTGAAGACAACTATGAATTAGATATAAATTACGAATTTTATTGGAATGACGGAGACAATGAGTATCCTCCAGAAGCTGATTTAGAAATAGAAAATGTAGAATTAAACGGAGTAGATATAACCGACTTTTTTTGGGATTGGGTAAACGATGATCTCAATACCAGGGTATGGGAATACGCTCAAGAAAATAAACATAATTAAATAAAATAAAAATGGCATACGCGGAAACACAAAAAGACAGAGACTTCAATAAAGTTACCGAACTAATGGGAGACTTTATAGAAGCAACAAACGAGATCAACAAAATTAAACCTCAACTATCCTGGTTTAACGACTTTGTAGACTTTATTCAAGAATATGATAAAGGAATTTATAACCAGGCTTGTATATGGGCTGATAAAATGCAAAACAATGGGATATAGTAGCCAGGTAATTATAGGAATACCAAAGACGGAGAAAGTTAGATTATTCAAACTTCAAAACTCGGAGAGGCGTTTTGTTTTTCCAGATTTATTTTCGCTTTTAAAAGAAACAAAAGACGGAATGATGATATACACAAGTATCTTTGATCTGAAATGGCATAGCCCTTATCCAGACGTAAAACTAATTGAAAGTTTTTTATATGATCTCGAAGAAAGAGGCCTGGAGGCTTTTCAAATTTGCATAGGAGAAGACCAGATAATTCATTCTGAAATAGGAAACTATTACGAACACCTGGAGATAAATTTAGAAGTAAATATCTACGATTAAATTAGTATTTATGATTGTTTTACATTATATTTGTGAACTAAGTTTAATTAAAATTTAATCAAATTATGGACGATACACTAAGAATGCTATTTGAGTCATTCAATCCTCAAAACCCACAAGCAAGAAACACCGCTATACACATGGCCATGTGTTCAAACATTATTAATAACATTTACGATGACGAAGAAGACACCGCCGATAAAAGCCAGGAGGTTACTGCTATGGAAGATGATGATTATCCTTTAGGTATTTAGTTATGGGAGAAGAAGACAAAAATATGAAACTTATAGTATGGTCATTCATAGGAGCGATCTCTTGCTTAATTGCTTTTCAATTATATAAATTTATAAAATGGTTAATATGAATTATACAGAAACCAGGACAGACGAACTTCAGTGTACTGAAGATAAAAATATTAAAGTAGACACCCCTTCTTATTATGATGGTAAAAATAATTACACCGCAATAGATGTTGTGAATAATTTTGACTTAAATTATAATTTAGGAACTGCTTGCACTTATATTTTAAGAGCATACAGAAAACATAACACGCCTAATGAAGATCTTCAGAAGGCTATAAATCATTTACAATTTGAATTAAATAAAATTAATCAATAATGAAGAAACAAATATTTGATGATTATGCTACTGCGGTAGCAAAAACGTTTCATCTAACTTTAGATGAAATGTTTACCTCTACAAGACGAGGAGATATAGTAGACGCCAGGCAAATGCTATATTATTTATGTATGGAGAGACCAATAAGAATATCTTACATACAAAGGTTTTTGGAAAGCTATGATTTTAAAGTAACTCATTCAACTATAATACATGGATATAACAAAGCAAAGGATCTAATAAGTAATGATACCGATGTTAACGATTTAGTCCAGGAGATACTAAAAAATAATAATGTATAATTTAAAACAAGTTTTTATTCAAGCTAAATTATGTAATAATAGTATTCAAGAAGATATGCCTTATGGCGAAAGTGTTTTAAGTAAAGGTATAAAGATTCAAGAGTTTAGTGATAGGATTGAAATATTAGACTTAAACAGAAATGGAGATTACTATAAGGTAATTGAAAATGATCATTATGATTTCTTTTTCGAGTATGGTTGGACAATAGGTTGTTTAAAATTAAATATTGAAAATTGCTTATTTAAACTAAAACTAATCGAGTCAAAGATAAAGACAGAAGTAAACACTCGAAAGAACGATAAGCATATACAGAACTTAAAAAACAAAAGAGAAGCCATACTAATAAAGTATGCAAACAAAATAAAAGATTTTAATCTAAAATTAAATACAAATGAGCAAAAATGAAAATTACTTCAAAGACTTGGTTGCAAAAGATATTTCCAAGCACGTAAAAAAGAAAGGAAACTTTAATTACTTATCCTGGGCAATAGCCTGGAATTATTTAAAACAATCAAGCCCAGGAGCGCAACGTATAGTATATGAGGCGCAAGAGACAGGTTTAAATTGGTTTTCTGATGGAATGACTGGCTATGTAAAAGTAGGTATAGTGGTAAATGACATAGAGCATATTGATTATTTACCTATTAAAGACTTTAGGCATAACTCTATCACTGTTGACAAAATAACTTCTATGGACGTTAACACTGCAATTCAAAGAGCAACTGCAAAAGCTATTGCTATGCATGGCCTTGGTTTAAGTCTTTACGCAAATGAAGATACTCTAATAATTCCAGAGATCCAGGAACATAAAAAGACACAGACCACAACAAAACAAAAGACTGAAACTTTAATCACATTAGAGATTGGAGATATGAATTGGTCTAAAGTTTTAACGTACATATCTAAAAATAAAGAATTAGGCTTAGAGAAGATAGTAAAAAATCTTAAGTCTAAGTATAGTATAAAGGCAGTAGTGAAAAAAGAATTAGCTAAATCTATGAAAGATAACTAATAAAAAATTATTGTTGGTACACAGTTTTATTGCCTTAGTTGTCGCTAATGTTGGCCGTTGTAATGCTTGTGTCAAAAGCGAGAGGTGTACTAACAACTGAGTAACATAAATGACTCGCTAAATTACAACAAGACTGACAGGTCGGAAAGACGCCCCTCTATTGAGGTAATTTAATTAAATAAAAGATGACTAAAACAGATATACTTAAAAACCTGGAAGATGATGCTAAATACTATGGAGATTTTGGTAAGCAATATTTATCAAACTCAGACATAGGAAAGCTGTTAAAAAACCCTACTCAGTTTAGAGTAAGTAATGAATTTACAAAGCCAATGCTTGAAGGTAGATATTTTCACACTAAAATATTAGAGCCACATAAAATAGGAGACTTCCAGGAAGTAGATGCATCAACAAGATCCACTACTAAATATAAAGAGGCTTTGGCTGAATCAAATGAGGAAATGCTTTTGCTTACAAAAGAGAGGGAGCAATTAGATTTTTTATGTACTAAGATGACTTCTAATATGGAAATGTTTGATCTTATTTATGAAGAAAATAATGATTACGAAGTTCCAGAAATTCAAAAAATAATGAATTTAGATTGGAAAGGAAAGGCTGATATCTTAAACCATAAAAGTAATTTGATTATTGACATCAAAACAAGTTCTGATATCGATAAATTTATGTATAGTGCTAAAACTTATAATTACGATAGTCAAGCATACATATACCAAAGGTTATTTGGCAAGCCATTAATATTCCTGGTAATAGATAAAAGGACTGCAAGACTTGGTATATTTGAATGTTCTCAAAGTTTTATACAAGGAGGCCAGGAGAAGGTTGAGCAAGCAGTAGAAGTGTATCAAAAATATTTTAGTAATGAAGCAACTGAAGACATACATACATACATACATAGGCAGACTTTGTAAAAGCCTAAAGAGAACTGAGAAAAATACTATTATGTGGATAAAAGTTCCAATGTCTTGTAATAGTGCAGAGCATAAGACTGACGTTATGTTATCTGTCATAAACTATATGGAGCAAACAATTAAAATAAATAAAAATGAGTGAAGTAAAAGACAAGATTTACGTAGGAAGTGGAAAAGAAAAATTTGATGGAGACCAGGTAGCGGTATCTGTTTGTTTATCAGATCTTCCAAAAGATTGGATTTTTGAGTACAACAACAAAAAGTATGTAAAACTTATTGTACAGAAAAAAAGAGAGACGGATCAATATGGTAAAACACATTATGTAGCCATTGATACATTTAAGCCAGAGCAGAAGACAGAGCAGAAGCCTTTGCTAAATGCAGTTGACGAAGGAGATGGCCTTCCGTTTTAATTAATCCTAACTGAATAAAATAGGGAGTTTACGCTCCCTTTTTTTACCTTTTGTCTCGTGTCGAATGACAAAATTTTAACTATATAGAGAGATCTATAGAAAAAAAATATTATAAATACTTCTTTATCTACATTATTATTATATATTATTGACATTTTCGACATTAAAATATATAAGTAACTAATAAAGAGATAGTTAAGTAAAATAAAATCAACATAAAATCAACATAAAATGGACATAACCATATTTCAAGACATAAAACAGACATCACAACCCTTCTACAGAAACATAAACCTGGTGTTGAAAAGAATACAAGATGGATCTTCCAAGGATATAGTTAAAAAAATACGTGCCGAAAAAGATAAGAGCAATAGGAATATATTAAAACAAAAATTACCAGCAATTTGTTTTAGCGGAAAGTTTACAAAACGAAATGACAAAGCGCTCAAAGAACATAGTGGTTTAATTTGTCTTGACTTCGATGGATACAACTCAAGTAAAGATTTATTGCAAGAAAAAGAAAAGCTTTCAAAAGATAAATATGTTTATGCGGTATTTATTTCTCCAAGTGGAAATGGTTTAAAGGTTTTAGTTAAAATACCTCCAATCACAGAGAATCACAAAAACTACTTTCTAAGCCTTCAAAAACATTTCGATAGTGATTACTTCGACAAGTCTTGTAAAAATGTCTCAAGAGTCTGCTATGAGTCTTACGATCCGTTAATTCATATTAACGCTCAATCAAGTTTATGGGATAGTATACAAGAACAAGAATACAATGAGGTAAATAAGAATACTGATATACCGACAATACCAGTAACTGATGAAAACAAAATAGTAGAAATATTAGTTAAATGGTGGGAAAAAAAGTTTCCTATGAATGAAGGAGAAAGAAATAATAACGCTTATGTTTTGGCCGCCGCTTTAAATGACTTTGGAGTATACCAATCTTTAGCTGAGTCAGTATTAAATAACTATCAAACAAAAAGTTTTGATAGGGAGGAGATAAGAAGAACAATACGAAGTGCTTACTCCAACAAGCATAATTTTGGCACAAAGTATTATGAAGATGAAGATCGACTTAATAACTTGAGAATGAAGTTAAAACGAGGCGTGCCAAAAAAAGAAATTAGATCTCAATTACAAGAGTCCGATATTGAGGTCGCTACTATAGATAATGTGTTGGCTCGTTTAGATGAAGAAAATGCAAACAATCAGTTTTGGACAAAAAACGACAAAGGAGTTATAAAGATAGTTCATATACTTTTCAAGCAATTCCTGGAGGAAAATGGATTTTATAAGTTCAACCCTGAAGGAAGTAAGAATTATGTTTTTGTCAGAGTAACCAACAACTTAATAGACCACACGTCTGAAAAAGAAATAAAAGATTTTATTTTAAATTATCTATTAGAGGTAGATGATCTAAGTGTTTATAATTATTTTGCTGAACACACCAGGTATTTTAGGGAGGAGTTTCTAACCCTTCTTTCATCTATAGCAGTTTATTTTATAGAAGACACAAAGGATAGCGCTTATCTATATTATAAAAATTGTGCAGTAAAAATAACTAACAATAAACTTATAACTATTGACTACCTTGACTTAGGTGGATATGTATGGAAAGACCACGTTATAGATAGGGTTTTTAATGAATGCGATGCGGAAAGTTGTGATTACCAGCAATTTATTAAAAATATTTGTGGTAAAGATGATAACAGAGTTAATTCTATGAAGTCAACAATTGGGTATTTACTACACGCGTGGAAAAACTTATCTTATTGCCCAGCAGTTATATTAAATGATGAGGTAATATCAGACAACCCTGAAGGGGGGACAGGGAAAGGTATTTTTATGAACGCTCTATCACACATGAAAAAATTAGTATTTATAGATGGTAAATCATTTAATTTTGAAAAAAGTTTTGCTTATCAAACTGTTAGTGTTGATACTCAAATATTATGTTTTGATGATGTAAAAAAACATTTTGACTTTGAAAGGTTATTTTCTGTTGTAACAGAAGGCTTAGTCCTGGAAAAGAAAAACAAAGATGCTATAAAGATTCCGTTTAGTAAATCTCCTAAAGTTTCTATTACAACTAACTACGCTATTAAAGGTAAGGGATCATCGTTTGAAAGAAGAAAATGGGAATTAGAATTAGCCCAGCACTACACTAAAGATTTCACGCCACTTATGGAGTTTGGAAAACTTATGTTTGGAGAATGGGATGATGATGAATGGTGTCACTTTGATAATTATATGATAAGTTGTGTTCAAACCTATATGAATCATGGCCTTATAAAATCAAAATTTATAAACCTAAAAACAAGACAATTATCCGCAGAAACGTGTCACGAATTTTTAGAGTGGAGTGGAGAAATAGGTGGTGGATCGCAACACGAAAAGTTAAAGCAATCTGGAAGGGTATACAAAAGTGATTTATACTTAGATTTTGTTGAAGACAATCCAGACTTTGCTCCAAAGTCTAAGTTCACTGTTTCAAGAACTAAGTTTTATAAATGGCTTACCGCTTACTCTGTGTATAAATATAATTGTAAACCAGAGGAAGATAGGGATTCGCAAGGTAGGTGGTTACGATTTAGAAGTAAGCACGAGTTGGAGGAAAACGGAAGATTAGATTTTTAATATGGAGTTTAGAGACTATCAAAAAGAAATAATTAACAAGGCTAAACCTCTGTTGTTAAAAGATAAATTTGTTTATCTTGCGATGGAGGTGAGAACTGGTAAAACTCTCACGAGCTTGGGTGTAAGTGCGCTTTTGCCAGTGTCTAACCTTTTATTTATTACCAAGAAAAAAGCCATAAGCAGTATAGAAGATGACTATAAACTTCTTAATCCTTCTTACAATATCACTGTTATTAACTACGAATCACTTCATAAAATAGACCAGAGAGGTTGGGATATGGTAGTATGTGATGAGGCTCATGGTATGGGTGCTTTTCCAAAAAGAAACAAACGATCCACGCAAGTGCGTTCTTTGATCTTAGAAAACAATCCATTTGTTATATTCTTATCTGGTACTCCTACACCAGAATCGTACAGTCAAATGTACCATCAAGTTTCTGTAATGCTTAATCATCCATTCAGTGATTATAAAACTTTTTATAAGTTTGCTAAAAAATATGTGAACGTAAAACAAAGAAAGATTAATAGTTTACTTATAAATGATTATAGTAATGGTTTAGACTCTATAATAGATGAAATGAAACCACATACTATTTCTTATACTCAAAAAGAAGCTGGGTTTAAGGTTAATACTAAAGAGCATATTTTAGAGGTAGAGATGAGTCCAATGACGTATCAACTAACAAGTAAATTGAAAAAACATTTAGTTATTGAAGGAAGTGAAGATGTAATATTGGCTGACACGCCAGTAAAACTTATGATGAAGCTTCATCAAATGTATTCTGGAACTGTAAAGTTTGAGTCTGGTAATTCTATGATTATTGATTTAAGCAAAGCAGAGTTTATCCACGATAACTTTGCTGATTCTAAAATCGGTATATTTTATAAATTTAAAGAAGAGTTAAATGCATTAAAAGAGGTTTACGGAGATAAATTATGTACTGATTTACAAACATTTAACGAAACAAATAAAACCATAGCTTTGCAAATCGTTAGTGGTAGAGAAGGGATCTCTCTCCGAATGGCTGAATGCCTTGTGTATTACAATATAGATTTTTCAGCTACCAGTTACTGGCAATCCAGGGATCGTATGACAACCAAGGAAAGATTAGAAAGCGATGTGTACTGGATATTTTCTCGTGGAGGTATTGAAGCTGACATATACAAGGCAGTTACAAAGAAAAAAGATTACACCCTAAAACATTTTAAAAGAGATTTATTAACTTTAAATTAAAAATAATGAAAGAAAAAGAAACTGTTAAGTGCGAAATGTTTTATACTTATGACAATCACGTTGGTGAGGCAAGATGGTGTATAAATTGTGGCAAGCCTGAATCAGAACATTAACTTGAATGAGATTTATAAAATTTTTAGTAATTTGGATAAGCCAGAATTTAGCCATACCTTTTTGGGTTGTAGGTCACATTCATTTATCATTTCACAACTTTCATGATGTGGTTGAAATATTGTCATCAATAGGAATGAATTTAATAGTAGCAATAGGATTTATATTAGATTACAGAAATGACAGAACAACAGATACAAAACAAAAGAATCAAGGAGCTTGAAGCAGAGGGTTATTATGTTATAAAACTAAAACTTACAAATAAAAATGGTATACCTGATTTAATAGCGCTTCCTCCAGGATGTGATGTTCTTTTTTCTGAAATAAAAAAACCAAAGGGAGTATTGTCTGAGCTTCAAAAGTTTAGAATAAAAGAATTAAAAAAGTATGGGTTTAAAACTGAAGTATATAAAGGATGATGGCTATGATGTTTATGAGGAATATCTTGAAGCTTTAGACTCGCTTGAGTTTGGATTGTCCCTGGTTATTTCTGAGTATGTTGATTCTAAAGTTTTATATCTACCAGTAAACGATTATATATCTCAAATATTAGGAGGTACAGTAAATTATAAAAATAAAAATATATTTTTTGCATTAGAAATAATAAGAACACAAGGATCTTTTTTAATGTTGTCGGATCTACAAATAATAAGTTCCGATGATTATCTTGATTTAATTAATTTAAACTTACATATAAAATGAACCCTCTTGATAAAGGCATAAATAATATAATATTAATTATAAACGAAGAGCTGGGTATTGATTTAATTCAAAACTCTAAAAGAAGACAGAGAATATATGTGTTTGGAAGAGCTATCTTATACAAAATATTAAGAAAACATTTGAATATGACGCTGTCTGATATTGCAAAAGTTTTCAACAAAAACCACGCAACGGTATTACATAGTCTAAAACAACTGCCTTTCTTGTTGAAATTTGACAAAACACTGGCCAGTAAGCACAATAATATTATGTATATGTGGCTTGGAAATGTTGATAACTCTGTTGAAGTTTCAGACCAAGAGCTAAAAACAAGGATAAGATACCTTATAAATCAAAATAAAATGTTAAATTTGGAGGTAGATGAGCTAAATAATAAGCTTTCTAACTACACAGGAAAATATCACAAATACTTAGAGCTAAGTCAAGAGTGGGGATTTAGAGTTGGAGATAGGTTTGACGAGTTTAAGAGAAAAGTAAACACCTTATTAAATGGAATGTAAATATACGTTTGAAGATTTAGATAAAATCATGAATTTTTCTTCATGGTCTCAAAAAAAGAAAGTTGACACTTTGCTTTTTATAGACTGCTCGCTTTATACAAATATGGGTACAGAGTCTACTCAAACCGAAAGAAATATTACCAAGTCTAAGTCTAAAAAGCTATACAAAGCTATATCTAAAATTGATCCATCAGTAGGACGTCTTATATTAAAATCTATAGATTAATGTCAAATCCAATATCAGCTGATGACATACAAGCGATAAATCACATAAACTATGTGTCCAACAGTATGCATTCTTTGACTGATGATTTGTACGAAGATTTAATGGATAGAGATCACGATAAAGCAAAAGCTAAAGCTAAGAATATAATTATACTAATGAATGATTTAATTAAATCTTTATCTGATGAAATCTAAAGCTGATCAAAAAAACAATATAATAGCAGAAATTTTAAGACTAAAAAAACTACCTCAGTCAGCTAAAATATTGTTGAAGATAAAAAAACTACAACAGAAATTATGAATAAAGGAATCGCTACAGAACTACAAGAGTTTTGCCAGACAATTGCCGATAGATACTCTAACATCCAAAGAGTTGGAAATGTAGGAAATGAAGCTTTTACTGTTGAAGAAATAATACCAACTTCAGACCACAGCGCATGTGTAAATTTTTCTAAGTCAGGAGGTAAAGTTGCTGTTGCTTTTTTCTATTATATTAATAAAGGTAGATCAAAAGGTTGGAAGTATTTTTTCCCAACAGACTCACACGTAAATGGATTTCAAGCTTTTTTGTATTACAAGCTTGAGGCAGAGCGTAAAAATTATTCTAAGAACTTTTAGCCTTACACTTTGCCCAGTGTATCTCTGCGCACTTTTCGTAATCTTCCCTGGCTTCAAAATATAGTCTAACTAAATCATAAACATCATCATTCATCGCAACTAAAGGCATAGAAGGATTAAATACTAAATAAACATTTTTGTCGCTATCCAACATATCTTCATACGTTTTTTTACCAGTTAAAATCTGATAACTATTAAGCATACACATATGTTCATCGAAGCTCATTAATTTATTGTTTTATAACATCTCCTCCACCAATTACACCTGAACTAATTTTATCAGCCTCTTTGAGTTTATCTTGACGTAGCTCGTATCTATATTCCTTTGGATCATTAATTTTTAAGAAATCCATATATTTCTTACGTTCCTTTCTTGCTTTTACCTCTCTTCGTTGTATAACTCCATCCTCAAACATTTCCTTCATAACAACCCTTCTTACATCCTTATAAAATGGAATAAGTCCCATATTTCCTAAAGCTTCTAAAGCCATTCTGCTTGTAAGTTCGTCCATGTTTTTATCACGACTCTCCTGGGTTTTATTGTTTTGAGACCTTAATAATAAAGCTACACTACGCTCAACAGTATTTACTATCGGCCCCATTGGCCCAGCAAATATTTTTAACATAGTAGCACTAAAACCTTTCTTAGCAATATCATCTTCATTAAACTGAGAGAAACTTATTGAATGTTTAAAAGGATTATAGTCTCCTTCTCTAAAGTCACCAAGCATTAATTCATTAAATTTCTCAATACCATAAGAAGGTAAAAGGTTAGGAACATTACCTATACTTCTACGTGTCATTAATTGCAACATAGTCCCAACAGTCTGACGCATAATAATGTCTTCAATATCAGACTCATCTTCTTCAACCTCTGCATTGGTAAAAAGTTCATCAAATCCTTGTGAGAAAACACCATACAAAATAGGATACATAGTCATCCTTGCTGTTGCGGCAAGCAAAACTGCGGATGCTTGAGTCCTGGACATATCACCGCTTCTATATAACGCTCCAATAGCATTACGAACAGTACCATATTCAAACAAACTAAAACTTGCCATGAATTTATTCACAGTTCGATACATATTAGATAAACCCCCAGAAGATTTACCAAACGTTCTACTTTGGTTTTTAATAACTCCTTTAAATGGATTATTTGAACTACTAATCATAGTCCCCATTTGATCAGCTTTACGAGTGGATCTCTCCACCGCTTTCTTATATTCTTTCTTAATACTTCCATCTTCATTCTGAATTTTAGAAGTTCCCTCTCCAATAGCCTCCATATCTTTTTTAGAAAGATCTATACCTGTCTCATTTTTAAATGTTAGAGAAAAAGTACCATACCACATTGGTATTGATAATGCTTTATCTGGAGCTTGTATCATTCCTGATGCCAAAGTATCTATAGCGCCAGCAGTTTGTTTTGGCCCTAACTTTAAAAGCTGACCAATAACATTCATAAAAGCACTCCTTGCTCTTTGTGATTTTGAAGATGTCTGAGCAAAATTATTCATATCTGTCATACGAGAAGATATGCTTTTAGGATCAAAAAGCTTTGTTGTATCTGTAGAACCTAATGCGTTTAATATATCTGCTCCTTTTTTTCTTCCTAAAAAAGAAAGAGTAGCGTATTTAGTAAAACCTCGAGCGGCTGCTTCTGGATTAGCGGCTATGTAGTTCATGTTCGAAACAAGCTCCGCACCCATTCTTGTTACAGATGCTAATATAGCTTGATAAGCAGTTCTCTTAACTTTATTTGCAACCTCTTCCGCAATAGTAACGTCTCGCATAGTCTCAGTAAAAGTTATTTTTAATATCTCGGTAAGAGACTTCTGTAAAGCTTTAGCGGCCTTAACTGAAGGAACGTTTCCTTCCGACTCCATGTTCTTTAAAACCTTATTAGCAGTCTTCTGAACCTCACGAACTGTAGGTGTCATGTAGTAATCTAAATTAGTTTCTTGAACACCCCTTTGTGCTGAAAGAGAAGGATCAAAACTCACTGGCCTAACGCCTTTCTGTCTCTCTACCATTGTACCACCTTTAGTAGAGGCGTTTGCAAATGTATCTGCTTTTGCTTTTACATCTACTTCAGAATCTTTTGAATTACTAAGAACAATTCTGTGAGAATATCCATTTAATAAATCAATTCTGTTAGATCGCAATACTGCGGATGTAAACTTAGCTTTTGATGCTAAACTTGCATTGACATCGTCATAAATTTTTAAAGCTTTTTTCTCACCAGGAGTTAAACTTTTTTCTAATTTATCTAAACTAATTTCTCCATCTACAGTAAACTCTTCAGCAATTTTATTAAGAATTTTAAAGTCATTCTCATAACCTTCTGTGTCTTTAAAAAACTTTAGGGTAGCGTCTATCATTTTCTTTGCAGAAGGAGCTACTGGGTTTTCTTTTCCGTTTTTGTCAATATTTAATATATGCTCTCTGGCTAATTGAAGTAGTCTAATTTTATATTTTTTAGCTACAACTTTATTCGCGCTATTACCTACTCTGGATGTTCTACGAATTAAACCTTTCCCATCATATTCTAAAAATCTTTCAGCAGCTTCTATTTTTGCAAAATCTTTTTTGGTGTCAACAGTAAATCTCTCATAAACTTGAGCCAACTTGCCAAAAGTATTTTCGTATATAGTCTTACTGTTAAAATTTCCAAATGCATTATCAATATATGCAGCAGGCCCAGATCTGATTTTGTCTAATAAAATATTTTTCCCAGAAGGAGTATTGCTTGTAATTGCAGTTTTAATAGATGAGGTTATGTTTCTAAGGTTTAACATAATACCCTTCAATGTTACCTTTGATATTGGTACAGATACTTTCTTAGCAGCTCTATTGCTAAAAACTTCTATTAATAAATTCATAGCAGTAGGTGTTACAATACCTTGTGCTAAATTTTGCTTCACGCCTCTTAATTTCTCTAATTGAGAATAATCAAAAGTTCCATCCTTTTTTTCAATAATTAAACTTTCAATATCTTCTTTCGTAAAATCTTGAATAAGATCAGCCACTGCTTTAGATTCTTTATCCGTAATAGCTTCTAAGTTAGGTTCTGTTGTTCGTATTTCTTTTATAGCCTCTACAAGATCATATTCTTTAGCTTTTTTCTTTTTCTTAGGAGCTACCTCTACTTTTTCTGTTTGCTCAAGACTATTTAATATTTCTAAACCTATTTGAGTATCTGCTCCTATTGTTTTTATATTCAAAGCACCTCTCTTCGGCTTGACGCCATAGGTATTCATTAAAGATTCAAAAGCATCTAATTTATTTAAAGGAATAGAACTAAGATCAGTCTTGCCTAATTCTTGTAAAACCTCTACAAGAGCAATGTTTTCAGAACCAATTAATCCCTTTTTTATATTCTTATTAATCTGAGACTGTTTCTTTTTAGCATTAAATAAACGCTCTGCAATAGTAGCATCACCCATTACTTTTGTCAGATAGGTGTTTAGTTTCTCTACTTGTTTAGCATCTGTTAATTTACTTCTTAATGTCTTCGCTAATAAAAGCTTTGCTTGTCTTGTTGATATTTTACCTTTGGCTTTTATATCTGTAATATAAGCAGCAACTTTATTAGCGGCTTTTCTATATGCTGTTTCAGATTTCTTCGCTGCTTTAGCTTCTAATTTTATTTGAGATTTTAAAGCAGATGCCTCATCAACTTCAATCTTAGGTTGTGATTGTCCTGTAATTTTTTTAGGAGAAGGCCCTTTCTTTTTACCAAACTTCCCTGGTTCAGTAGCAGCTTTCTGGTTTGACTGTTTGTTTCTTTGATTAGTAGCAACTAAAGGTTCTCTGTTAGGATCAATAGATAATACTTTATTTATATTTCTTTTTGTTGGTTTTAAACCAGTTAGATTTTCAAATTTAATTTCTAAATCCACCAACCCAAGAGATTTTCCAGTCTGCACCTTCACTTTTCCAGTCTCATTTTCTATTATAAAGTCAACAACCTTCTGTATATATTCGCTTTCTTTTTCCTGAGTATACCCATCAAGCTCCATTACTAAAGTATCTAATCCATCAGCATCAATATCTTGTCCAGTTTCCTTGCCAAACATATTTTTTTGTTTCTTAGCAAACCAAAAACGTCTCATGTTAGGTGTAACATTACTAACGTCACTCGCATCTATAAATTGCTGTTCAGTTATTTTACCTTTTAATTCCGCTATATTTAAAGGATCAGCATTTTCTTCCCTTTCTGATTTACTAAGATCTTTTGATCTTTTTCTTTCCAAATCAATAGTCTCAGCAACTTCTTTTATGTTATTAGAGTTATCTGCAATTTCAGATACATATTGTTCTGGTGTTAAATTAGTGGACTCATCTAACTGTAAAGGAGTGCCATCATTTACATCTATAATATTTTCAAGGATATATTCCTGAATAGCTGGTGTAGGTTTTTCTTTTAAAGGTCTTCCTGTTTTTCTATTAACAGTCCTAAAATTACCTTCAGCATCAACCTCAACATCTACTGTACGACTTCCTGGAACTCTAAATCTTTGAGTACCTCCTTTACGTTGAGAAGGAGGAATGGTTTCAAAACTTTTAGGTTTGCTTTCAGTTTTAACTAAAACAGGTAGTTCTAAATCTATAGAGTAAGTTTTTTTACCCCTCTTAGAACCTTGTCTTTTTATTTTAACCTCAATACCTGGATAAGCTTTTTTAATTTTATCAACCTCAGCTTCAGCCTTAGATTTGTCATCAGTTCGGAAAGCCTTAAAAGCCTCTTCATTGCCTTTTTCTTCTACCGACTGCTTTGTTGCGTCACTATACTTGGTTGTTTTAGTAACAACATTACCATCAGCATCTACCTTTTCAGTTAAAGTTTTAGACTTATTATATGTTTTTAAACCACCTTCAGAGATAGTTGTGGTCTCAATAACTTCAGATCCAGGAGGTAAAGAATTTTCTGCTTCGGTAATCATATTTTTAAAAGCACCACCAGTTGATTCCATTTTTGCAGTAAACTGATTAGTAGGATTACCATTTTCATAGACTCTTACGAATCCAACAAAATTAGAAGAATCACCAGTACTACTTATAACCACATCTAACTCTCCAGATTGAGGATTGTTATACGTAGCTGTTTGTACACCTTTGGAGTCTGGACTTGTAATGTCAGATATAACAGCCGATCCATAAGGTAGTTTTTTATCAGTATGAGACTTGCCAAATATTTTTGGAGCAGAATCTAATCGAGACTGTTTATCTACTTCCGCTTCCTCTTGCGAGGCAGATTCGGAACTCTCTTGTTCATTTTCGGCTGGACTTTCTTCGGTAATTTCTTCTTGGACGTTGACTTCTCCCACTCCTTCGCCATCTCTGGAAGATTCTTGTACATCCACCTGCGTTGTGCTTGACTCTTGAATGGCATCTACTTTCTCTTTTATTAATGATTGTTTTGCGTTATCAAACTCTTTGTCTGTGTACGTGTCTTTGTTTATTTTATCCTGAACTTCTTGATCAGTAATACTTTGCTCCACCTCTTTTTTTATGTCATCAGCTATTTTTTGATCCGCAATAATTGCTTTTTCAGCTTGTGTATCAGAGTTTTTAAGCTGTTCCATCATGGCTTTCTGCATATCAGAAACCTGCCCCTCTGTTGCTGATTCTATTCCTTCTTCTTTTAATTTAGATCTTGCTTCAGCTCTGGAAACAGACAGTACCTCTGTAAATGTATTTCCGTCCCTGGATATCTCTACCGTTTCTGTTATAGTAGATGATTCACCTATAAGAAAATTTATTTGTTGATCTATCAGACTTCTTCTTTGCCTTGTAGCCTCAGACCTTGCATCAGGCAGTTTGCTTTTTTCTAATTCTAATTTAACAATAGCATCTCTTTCTGGCCCTGGAGGAACACCTAAAGCTTGTAAGTCTGCATCAAATTGACTTGTAGCTTTTAAGTCCGTTATTACAGACTGCATTTTTTTATCGTTTTTTATCTCGATATTCATACCAGCAATTTGATCTGGAGTTGCAGTTCCTATTGTTGCCAACATATAATCCTTGGTAACAAGGTTACCATTTAAGTTATATCTTGGAGTAGTGTAAACACCTCTTGCTAAAGATATAGGAGCATTACCTGCACCTGCAAAACCTTCAAGACCTATCTCAGCAACGTCCATTTTTTGACCAGCTAAAGCTCTTGCAGTTGCTTCACCTAAACTACCTCCAACAATCTCAACACCTAAACCAGCTGATATCTCAATCCCTTTATTTACCATGGCTCTGGTAACAGTTCCTTTACCTCCAGCAGCTAATTTTTTTGCTGTTCCTTTTGCTAAAGCTTTTCCTGTAGCTCCAATAGCTTTTCCAGCAACACCTGCTGTCATAGCATCAATCATACCTATAGCAAGACCTCTCGTTGCTGCTCTATTTCTAATACTTTGAAGAGCTTCAGGATCATTTAAAACCATTCTTATACCTTCAGCGTCAAACTTACCTCCCTTAGCCTCTACTTCTTCTTTCATAAATTCAGTATAAGACATACCAAATTCTAAAGCTGCCGAAGCTCCACCCATAGCACCACCTATCGCGCCTGCTCCTGTACCAAATAAAGCACCAGGGCCAGACACTGCTGTTAAGGCTGCGCCTGCTGCTGCACCAGTTGCTGCACCTGCTCCTGCCGCTGCTGCGGAGGCTGGGTTAATCATAGACGAAAGTGAGTCAATAAGTAATTCTGGAGCTATTGAAAGATTCGATCCAAAGCCAAGAATAAAGCCAAGAACACCACCTCCATTTTGATCATAAATTTTTTGAAAGTTTTTCATCTCATCAGAAACAGCTACGTTCTCTGATTTCTTAACAGCAGCTATGTATTCTGCCAAGTCTTCATCTGAAATATTTTTTCCTTTTGCAAATAAAGCAATAGAGTCATCTACTGATTGACCTTTGGTGTATCCGTTACCAATAGCACGATACATATCTCCCCAAAAATCAGCACTAAGAACTCCTAATATTGGAACATCATCAAACGCCCAATCCATTGCCTGACCAAGCCAGCTTTCTTCAAGCCAAGTTTCGTCTTCCTTGTCATTTTTAGGCACTCCATCTTCACCTAAAATAACAATCTCATTATCTACAATTTCATATAATTTCTTTGCATTAGAAGTAGGATCTAATATACCAGGAAGCTCTTCCTGTTCAATATTTGGTGTAACATTAATATTGGTTTCATCTACATCGACTTGAGGTACGTCTACTTGAGGAACATCAACTGTTGTTGGTGAAGAATCCGAAGATCCAGCTCCTTCCACTTGAGGAGTTTGTGTATTTGACTCCGTATTTTCCTCTGGAGAAATAACAGAAGTATCTCCAGTTTCTTCTTTTTTTTTTTGAAGCTCACCAAAATAAGACAAATATCCTTCCATTGTAGGAAATGCATCTGGATCAATTTGATCGTACAAGACTTCTAATCCTTCGGATTCAATTATACCCTGAAGTGTTTCTTTATCGTCTACAATACCCTCTAATAATCCTAATAAATCGTCTAATAATTCCATAAATATTTATTATTACTGAGTCTTACGCCATGCTTTATAGTCTGCAAAGGTTTTACCTGGATTTGATCGTTTCCATATTTTAAAACTCTGAACAGTTTTGTTTTCTCTTTTCTTGTTAACTAACTTAGTAGCTTCATTAATCGCGTCAACTATGTTGTTTGCAATATTTGTTTTTGTTTCTCCACCACTAACTCTAATAAACGTCTCTTTACCAGCCATTTTTATTAAATAATACTCTTCACCATTATCTATAATTTTACCATCCCCATCTCTTGTATTACCTTGAACAACCTCTGTTTCTGGACTACCAAAACCTTGTTTTGAAAGCTCTCTTTTAAGCTCACCACCCATGGCGTTAACTACAAGATCATCTATAACATCTGTAACTGTATTGTCAGTATTCCATTTGGTATCATCCCCAATTACACCTGTTAGTGTCGCTATAACTGTCTTACCAGAAGGCAGTGTAGACGTGTTAGTTATCACGTTAAGAGGAGGTTGCGATACCGATGTTTTTAATTCTCTATTTATACGATCCTTTATATTTATTTTTTGAGATGTAATTAAATCCCTAACCCTTCCTCTGCTATAACCCTTACCTGGAGTTAATATGTCAATAGCTGACATAATATCAGTCTCAGTATCAAGAATGTCTAATGACTCATCTTCAGGAGTCGCTGGATTATCAGGAGTACCGCTATCGGATACTCTATCTATAATAAGATCATCTTGTCCTCCACCTCTTTTTACAACAATCATTGAATCAAAAATATCAAAAGATATAATTTTATCTTCTGGCCTTGTAGCTTCAGCATTTCTGGAATCAATAAGCCTCTTAAGAATAGCTTTTGATGAAGCAGCATTTGGACTTGTAAACACATCATTTAATTCAGATATATAGCCTGCATCATCAACATCCTTAGTATTGCCTGTAACAGCAGCTGTATTTGGCTGTTGCCCACTAAGACCTTTAGCTTTTTTAGTTGACTGACCAAACTGCGTAAGGATTTCATCTTTTATAAATTGCTTGGCAGCATCTTCTTGACCATCTACCAATGTAACACTTGGAGGTTGAGTGGTATAATCAGCTTCAATCCACTTACTTAAATCCGTACCTCCTTTATTTACAAACTCTTGCTCTGTTTGAGCAATAATATATCTATCTGCTCCTGCTGATCTACCCACTAAAATATTAGCAATAGACAATTCATCTCCCATAACAGTTTCTGATATGGTTTCAACAAGGGTGTTAAATCTTGTTTGACCATCTTTTCCCTTCAAAGCATCTTGCATTTCTCTCGCTCCTTCACGAGTAACAACAACATTACCGCCATCAGTTACTGTGTATCCACTAATAGTAGATGTAATAAAAGCACCAACATTTTTAACTTCATTTGCAACAATAGTACTTACATCGTACTTTGCTCCATCATCTTGATATAATAATAAATTATTAAGATTATTAAAACTTTGATATGCGTCTCTCTGTGTTTCCCATTCAGGCATACTTCCATCTTTATTTAAACGAACCAAATATGAATTACCTGTTGCTGAAGTAAATGGAACTACATTGTCTAAGTTGTTGAAAGCTAAAGTAGATTCTTTAATAGCTGTCTCCATTCCAGAAGCTATAATTTTACCATTAGGGCCTAACTTCTGTCTTTCTTCAGACGCAATGTATTTTGTATTCCAATCTTTAGCAGCAATACCCCAGTTAGCCATATCGTCTTTAGCGGTTTGAAGAGTAGCCATAAAATCAGAAGGTTTTATTTTACCCTTCTTCATTAACTGAGACTGCATTAAAAGGGTTTCTTTTAATCCTTTTGCAGCCAACAAAACTGTTTGGCCTAAAGTCTGGTTTTGAAAAGAATCAGCTTTTTCTAACTGAGCAATCACATCGTCTGTATCTGCCTGTATCTTTGCTTTCTTCCCCTCCCTTGCAGTAGCTATAGCATTTACACCAGTTGTAATTTTTGCTGCTTCTTCAGCGAAGTTTAACTGAGATCCTTCACGACCTTGATAAACTTCATAATCTGATACCGACTCTTGTCTGCTAAATTCGTTTGCCATTATTTATATTTTATTTACCAGCTGCTTGTGCTGCGGCTAAATTATCTAAGTATGTTTGCTCGGCAGCAGTAATGTTTTTAGATCCAAATAAAGGAGCTAATTGAGCTGCTTGACCAACTGTACTTACCACTCCACTTATCCCTTGAGACATAGCTGCCGCGGAAGCTGCTGCTGATTCTTGAGCAACTTTCTCTTGATCTTTTGCATAACCTAAATCCATACGCTTTAAGTCTTGATTAATAGCGTCTTTAGCATCTGCTTTCATTTTTGCATTTGCCTCTAAATCTTTTTGTAAAGCTAAACGAGTAGTTTCAGTAGCAGCATCAGAAGATTGCTGAACTAACCCCACACCAGCCGCTAAATTACGAGGATCTCCCTCTTGAAGAGCTTGTATGTTTTGAGTTTGTGCTTGTAAATTATTTTCAAAAGCCCTGTCGTAAGCTTCGGTAGAAACATTTAACCCAGCGTAAAAATTCTTTTCTGCTTTCTTTTTAGCCTCAGCCATAGCTTTTTTTGAAGCTGCCGCGGCCTTTTCAGCCATCCTTCCTTGTTTTGCAGATTGACTAAAGGAGTTTATCGCTCCTCCTGCCGAAGCCGCTACCCCTACTACTGCTGCTGTTGTTACTGCCATATTATATTTTTTTAATCATTTCAATAGAATACGTAGAAGCTTCTTCATATCCTATTTTTTTATATACGTTAATTAAAGGTTTATTTTTAATTAAAGCATATACATATTTTTTATTCAGATCTTCAGCTTGCTTGGTAATAGTTCCAACTAATAAAGCTAAGGCCTCTTTTCTTTTATTCCTATCTTTGTAATGCAAATTAGATATTATCCAATCACACCACACTGCTGTAGAGTTAGTTGTGTACATAAATCCTGCACATATAGGCGTATCCTGGTCGTATACTATATAACCTCCTGTACCATTTTCAGGAAGAAAGTCTCTTGATGGAGCTGTCCATCTCCAGTCCGCCCACCAACCTACAAGTATATTGTCATAGTCGCTTACTTCTAATGGTCGTATATTTAATTTCATTTACAACAAAGATAGTAAATTTTATGGAAAACTTTTCATCACGCTACTCCCTACTGAAAAGAGTTCAACTGGTGATGTTGAGTCGTTTTTTAACTCAAACTCTAAGTAATAACCTCTTGCTCCATGAGACTCAGCTGTGGCATTTTTAATAAACATAATAAACTGTCCAACTTGTGGAGTAGAACCTCCTACCACCGCTGTATTTACAGTAATACTTGTGCTTGTTTTAGCTGTTACCTGTCCTACAAAATCTGGAGCCGCAGTAGCTACACCATTTACCAAGGTTGCTCTATATACATTATCTCCGATATTTAATATAGATCCAATAGCTCCTGCAAACTCAATTAAAGTAGCACCTGCTGTTCCACTAACTGCTGTACATACACCTACACCATTTGCTGATCTCATTTGCCAATTAACAGTGCCTGAATTAGTTCTTAAAAAACTAAACCATTCACCTTCTTTTTGCACAAAATAAGTATCAAGCATTGATCCTGGTATACCATCTGTTAGGTCTGTTTGAAGAGATGTACAAGCCCATCGAGCTTCATTTGTATCCGCTACTGTTGTTGTTGACTCATAAGATAAAGTTTTAAATAACTTAATAGATAAAGTCGGCTCAGGATTAAAAACGCTTTTTATAGAAGATTCTGTAAATAGTCCGTAATAAGTGTTTCGTAAAGGATTAGTATTGTGCCTCCATAAATTACCTCCTTTAAAGCTGTAAAAAAAACTATTCATTCCTATCATAAAGTCAGGAAAAAAAGAATAAAAAGAAGGCCACCCTCCTTGTCCTCCAAACCTTGGTAGTGAAGAAGAATCTTTATTGTATGTTAATGTTTTATTTGCCATATATTTTTATTTTTTAAGTTGGATTACAAGGCCCTGAAGATACAACAACTCCATTTCTTATTCCTAAAGCAGTTGTTCCAGATGGCCCAGGATTTCCTATTATAACGTATTGAAGTGTGGCGGTGTCATTTAGGTACACTGAACCATCAGATACTGTAAAAACAAAATTACCTATCTCTGGCAACGCATTAGTTCTCACAGTATAAGGCACACTTGTTCCAATTGCATTCCTTACAAAATAATAAGTTGTATTTGGAGTAAAACAACCAACTCCTCCTTGAAGGGGTGAGCCTGTAAAAGATGGTAACGCCACAGGACAATCTATCTCCCAATTAAATGCAGTACCGCAAAGTGGTGCAAATAATTTTAAATTTAAAATTGTTGGAGTAACAGATGTTTTAGGAACAACCATTGTAAATACAGGAGATGGTATAGTGCTTGCATCAGAACTATAACCTATGGCATCAGAAGCAATTGTAACATTTTGAGTAGTCCCCTGGTCTACATACGTTCCAGACACTAAAGAAAAATTTGACGGAGAAGTCCCTTGAGTTGGACAAGATCCAGCGCTATTGTAAGGACTGTTGGTTAATAAACCTGCGTTTTGATTACCCACATAAGTAGGTAGTCCTGTTCCTTGGTTTCCAATACCAGCATAATCTACTTGTACGCTCGCTCCATTAAGCAATACAACTCCATTATGATTATCTGCTGCGGTTAATCTATTTGTTGTAAGACTATTCCATGTAGCAATTATACCATCAGGTATAGAGCCTCCCATCCAACATCGTATTACTACCGCTCCTAAATCATTAGCTAAATCAATATTAGCATCAAACACTCCATTTTGATCATCTATTTGAGCAGAAAGACCTGAGCCACAAGGAACTAAACACGCACTACATGGTTGAGCATTAAGTAATATTCCGTTTAACTGCTGTCTAACTATTAAGCCTTGGCCATAATAACCATCAGCAGCTAAAGTGCTTAATGAAGAATCTGTATATAAAGATGTTGCTGACGAAAAATTTACGCCATCGAAACAATATGTTCCTAATGTTGCCATAGTTTTATTTATTTAAGGGCAAGTTACTAATTCTATTACTAACCCATTTGATTGTACTCTAATATATTTAGTTGGTTCTGACTTATAATACCCTGCTGTTAAAGGCACTGCTTGACTACTGTTACAAGCAGAAGATGAATAAACAAAATCATTTAAAGCAGGATATGTTCCTGATCCAGTATGATAGTATGTTTGAGACAATGGTTGATTACATACGTCTTGCAATGACTGATTTGTGCTTGCTAAAAAAGAAACACAAGTAAATGAACAATCACAACAAGCCTGATCAGCAACAGTTGCGTCATAACAAAACTGTTGACACGATGTCGTTCTGTAGTCGTATATCAAATATAAATATTGATTATTAACAGGTATAGACAAAGAGCTTAATGTAGCCTCATATAGTCCTTCTGACGCCTCAACAACACTTCCATTTGGTATAGTGGCAGCTGCAGCTAATAAGGCTGCTATATCTGATTGGTTGTTTTGATATAATGTGTTGCTTGATAAGTATTTAAAATTATCATCAGGATAACCCCAGTCATAATCATCAAAATTAATTTTATTAGATCTTATGGTTAAATCTACTCCATCATTTGGAAATACCCCTAAAGACCTTATTCCAACTTGAGGATCATAAGTAGACGCAATTAAATGAGAATTACCAAACTGACATAAATCACTATCAATTGGACTTATAGTTGTTGTGTTTTCCCAAAAATATTCTGCATGAATATATTTGTCAGCATCCACAGCCGAGTTCATAACAACTTTTACAACAGTTATGTTTACTTGCTCAGGACAGTTGTAGTCTACTGTAAAACTTGAAGAAGAGCCAACAGCGTTTACAGTTACAACTGCATTACTTGGAGTGTTTAAAGACTTACTCCAGGTATAAGATCCTGAGCCAGTTAAAGCACCACTTGTAACTGTAGTTCCATTCCATAATACAGAAATTGTAATACTTCCTGAAGTTACACTATATCCAATTAGTACATCTCCAATTACATTTCCAAAATTTACTGTAGAAGAAAAAGCTGTACCAACTTGTAATCCGTTTTTAGTAACAGATGTACCACATGGGACTACCTGCGGAGGTATAGGAACTGGCTTATCATTCATCGCTAAGACGTATTCATCCATATAAGGATCAAACGCTCCTAATTTTTGATTATTTAGATTTTCATAAAACTCATCTCTAAAAAAAGATCTCATACCAGACTCGGAGATTACAGTTAAGCTTTCTCCACCACCTCCTTCCGAAGCGCCTCCTGATAGCATTAAAACAGCCCCTCTTTTTGAATCTGTAAAATAAGTATCAAACCCATGAGTTATAAAACTTTCAGGATTAAAACTAATTCCATACTCTTCAATACGAGCAATTTGAGTTCCTAATATTTGAGGAACTGAAGTAACCACACCGCCACCAGTTGAGTCGGTTAATTGGTTTTTACTTGCTAAAACATATGAAATTTTATCCTCTTGCAAAACTAATATATCTGTTTTACGAGCGTGCATTTTTTGAATAGGCCCATAAGAAGTTTCTAAATCCTTAAAGTTTACTAAACCTAAATTAAATTCATTTAAGTTGTTTGTTCCAGAATTACTACTATAAACACCGCTATAGGTCATTCCTTCAAACCTATCAGTTTCTTTATAATCTTGATTAGAAACAGATAATGTTCTTTCTCCTAACTGAAAACTTTTAGCAGCTAATCTATCTTTAATCTTATAGCTCTCAACACCATTTCCAAATGTGTAAACATCAGAAAAATTTAACTCAACAACTGCATCTTGCGAAGAAGTTTGGTTTTGATCAAAATCTCCTGTTCCTGATAAATGATTATAATTAGCGTCAATGTCATACATTTCACTTGCATCATAATATAAATCTGGACTTGCGTCTAAAGGCTCTGATTCAAAAATCATCAACGTATTAGCTCTAAATACAACGATGTCAGCAGATATACTTGATTTTCTGTCAGAAGCAAAAGACCTGTTTGCCCCAGGAACACCACTATTTATACCAAAATACAATGGAGAACTATCATCAGCTGGAACATCTTGAACAAAACCAAGTCTTATTCTAAATCTTTCACATGGAAGATTACCAGCAAAGCCATAAATATTACCTGTAACAAACGGAGGAAACCCACTGTCAGGTATTGAAGCGTTTACATATCCAGCATCATAAGTAGCAATAACATCATCAGCACCAAAACCATTTACATTTCCTGGTGAAGCCAACAGCACATTTACATTATCTCCATCATACCATCTTTTTAAATCTGGGTAATCTCTACTTGCAACAAATTGCTGTTCCCATTCCCAAGTATATTCTGGCGCTCCACCTGGAAAACCAGTTGAAGATCTTTGAGCTTTAAATTTTAATTTTATAACAGAACCACCTGGAACAGTATAGTTTGTTGTAGAAACTACAGCTCCTGTGGTAGAATCATACTCTGTAGTAAAACAAGGATATCCTACTTGCCTTTTCGATGAACAACCATCAGCGGATGTAGAAGCTTTTTGTTCTCCGTAATCTATAACCGAATCGTCAGGAATTGTAACATTAAAATTTTGATTTTTAACATTCATATATAGTCCTGGTAATTGACTTATATCTTCAAAACCAATTTCCCCAGCTTCTTGTAAGAAATCTGTAGACTCTGCAGTTACATCTAAGACAGTAACTTTCTCTACCCTTGGTAAAGCTCCATCTACATCTCCTTTTACTATTAGCGTTTGTCCCTTTGTAACCTTATTAGCGTTATCACCTTCTAATTTAAAGAAAATCATGTTATCACTTGGTCTTACATAATAGAAATTTGTAAATATAGTCTCATAAGTACCTAAACTTGGCTTTACAACGAATTTATATTTTTTAGCCCAATAAGGAGCTACGCTATTTACTTGAACTAAAATGCTATTTACACTAACTGAATTTGCTGGCTCAATATAAACTGTGTTATATTCAGAAACCAACACTGTAGAGGCACGAGCATACTCGTCCATATAAACAATTCCTGTTTCATAATCTCTGTTACTATGTAAGCTTGTAGTGTCATTGTCTGAGCTAAACGTAATGTTTCCAGAAATAAATCTAAAAAACTCAAACATATTTGTTGTTATCGGAGCATTTGGATCTGTAACATCTATGGCTTGATAATTCATTGCAAGTACCTGCAACTCAAATGTATCAGATCCTGGGACTACCGCAGTTAATGCAAACCCTTGCTGTGCAGTTGCGTCTGTTATACTACTATTAAACTTAGTAAATGTACAGTTTATTGCTGGAGAAGTTAAAGTATTATTAAATAAATCCGTTAAAGAACTTCCTGTGTCTGCTAATGGTAAAGTTTTAAATCTACCATCCGACAATATACCTGTACCTATCGCGTCTTGAAACTGAGCTGAACTTAAAAAATCGTAAACAGAAGAATAATCTTCACTTAATGTAATAGATATTGTTAGCGGAAAACTTGCGTTTTTAAACTCTTCATTATCTTCGTAACAATCAGTAGTGGTTGTTCCTGTTAATTTAGCGTGTTCAAGCCTAAAAGACAGACCTAATACAGCACCTACTTTTAGTTTGTTTGAAATTTCAGCTAAGTTTACAGTAATTTTACTGTTATTTATATTTTCAGTTGTTCCAGAAATAGTATAAGCGCTTCCATTCCCAGGCTCTGGAATTTCTAAAGTTATAAAATCTACATTTTTAGAAATGTAGGTAGTTGAATAATTTAAAGCAATATTTGAACCTTCAGCACTATTTCTTCTAAAGTTATATCCATCTACAAAGTTTCCGTAAAACAATCTATTACTCATAATTGTTTGAGCTTTTGCTAATCTTGGAACATTGTCGTATTGTCTTAATAACTCATCTCCACCTATTGTTGTGTATATTTTACTATTTGTAAAAGAGTAAGTTTTAGATGTATTATCTGCCCACCCATAATCTTGTTTTTTAAATCTCTCTATTACAAAAATTGAGTTTGACGTTGTTTCTTTATAAAGCAAGTCAATTTCTAAAACACGCTCACTACCAGTATTAAAAGTTATAACTGCTCCGTTATACCTATTAACCATTCCGCCATTTAAATAATTTCTTGTGTCAAAAACAAACGTGCTTGCTGCAAAAGCTGGTTTTGTAAATAATGAAGTAGCGCTATATTGATTATCCTGATATCTATATCTATAAGCAAAACAAACAAATCGTTCTTTTAAATAATTTTCATTACCTGGTAGATTTACAAGTTGAACTAATGGAGCAGCTAAATTTACATTTGATCCAACTACATCTTCAAAACCAGGAGGTTTAACTATTACAGATATGTCTTCTTCAACAATTTGATCTGTATTTCCCACTGGAAAAGGATAGTTTCTACCTATATTTATCATTCGTGGAGGATTTTTGTCATCTGTAAAAAACAACAACTCTCCATCTACTAAATCAACTGCGGTTATTAAATACTCAGGATCAAAATTTAATACTGAAGTAGAAACCACATGGTATCTAACAACTTGATTTTGAGTGTTAAAGGAAACTATTAAGTCAATACCTCCAATTTTTGCAGAAAAATTTGCATCGTGTATAAACCAATAAATATTTTCCCTCATACCATCTTCATAAGCCCCTATGCATACCGCAGTTGAGGATAAAAAAGTTCCCTCAAAACTAACTGAAGTAAGCTGTTCATTACCTCTTGAGTTTTCAACAGCGCCTATTTCAGTTGTTTCTGTAGATCCTAAGCGAACATTCATAGCGTCAATATACTCCCCAGGAGGAAGCAATCGTTCGTCTATGGATTTATTCATTCTACCTGCAATAAAATTAGTTGTAACTATTTCAGACTTCCCCATATTATTTTATCCATTTATTCTGGCCTCGTAAATTCATTAATAGTCTACCAGGATGTATATTGCTTAATCTTATTTTTGCGTTTCTTAATAAAGAAGATTTATCTTTTCTCGCTCTATTAACGACATACTCTGTTACACCAACTCTTCCGTTTAATATAGAGTATCTAATATATGCATATATGTATTGTTCAAATAGTTTATTTACGTGAACGTCAGTATCAACACCATTTTCCATTCCGTCAGATACATATTCTAAAACAACTGAAGAAGAGGCTATCATATTACTGAAGTTTATAACTCCTGATTGCTTATCAATAGTAAAAGTTGGATTAGAATTAGCTGTTTCAGTGTTTAACCCAAAACGAGATCCAATAGAATAATTAAAACACCATACTCCATTTATATTCCACCCTTCAGATCCGTTATACGGACTACCTGAATTTAAGTAAATACTTGGAGCTGTTGTCGACATCTGATTTAAGCTAACCTCAGACTCTTGAGGACTTAAAGCATTTCCATCTTGATCAAATAAAATATTAGAATTATTGTCTTGAAGATATGCTGAAGACCAATTAGTTTGAATGTTTTCTGATAAAGGATGTAAAATACCATTTACCATTTGAGAAATTCTAACCCAGTTTACATAGTCAGGAGGTAGTACAAATCGTAATTGATTAGTAACGTCTAATTGAAGAATTTTTATTTCCTTCATTGCGTCATAATTCAACTCTTGTATTCCTCTTTTTGCGTGAAATAAAACTTGGTATCTTTCTATATTATTTATAAGCTCATGATTTCCTTGATACATTAACATAAAGTTGTTAACTATATCTGACAAAGAAACAAACTGATAAGAACCCCAGTTAGCATCGGTAGGATTATTTCCTGAATTTTGATAATATGCGTAATCGTTTATATATGCCATAATTATGATTGTTGTTGGTTTTCAGTTATTTCTAAATTTTGACCAAAAGCTAATACATCAGCCTCTCGTATTTCAAGACCTACATATTGACATATTTTAGCAACAAGCATAGGTTCGTCAGAAAGTGGTAATTCAAAATCTTGATAATCAGCTTGGTCTCCATCAAATAAAGGTTCTCCACCCACCAAAGAAGCATAAGTCCAGTTTGGTGTTAAAGGATATCTAACGTACTGAGAAGTTAATTGACCAATTTTATTTATTGTAATTGGAAAAGCTTCTGCAACTAATGCATTTTGTGTATATGCAGGATAACTAATATTTGGTTTTGTTAAAATAGAATTATTTAACATTGTTATTTTACTTTGCGCTACCCTTTCTGCTTCAATAATATTATTAGCTGAATAGATGTTATAAGTTTTTCCTATATTATTCCATACGGATGTTCCAAACGTTGGAAACACTAAAATATTAGTTGCACTAACTACTCGTGAAACAGTGGTGTTATAAACCACTCCTCCTGTAATAGTAGAAACTATATCTCCAACAGCCACTCCAGCCACAATAAAGTCTGCTGTAGTGTCGTTTACCGCTGTAGAACCGCCATTGGTCGAAGTTGTTACTCCTGCCGCTAATTCTTTAGTAAAGACCATCATCTTATTAATTAAATAATAGTCAGCTGGCAATGTATATAAATTACTTTGAATGTTTCCTAATTGAGTTGTAGCAGCATTAAATAACGGAGTATTTACATAAAATGTATCAATAACTTCAACTAAACCCTTTGATATATCAGCATAACCAGATCCTGATTGTCTTAAGTTTTCTTTTAATAATTGATTATTATATTGATAAAAATAATCTTCAAACATATCCATTTGAGCTTGTTGAGCATACAGATTAAAATCTGCTGGAGATATGTATCCATAATTATTTTTATTGGCTAAGGCTAATACGGTATTTCGTACTTCATTTATAGGCATAATTAATTCTTTTTACAAAGATAGCAAAAAAAAAGAGGCTACTTTTTTTTGTAGCCTCTTAAGGTATTGGTTAGTTAATTTGCTTATTAAGCATTAACAATACTTGTAACAGCTTTTGGTAATAAAACCTCATAGTAAGGTTTTTGCCAAGATGTAGCTAAAGCTTGTTCCATTCCGTCCATGATAGCATCATAAACATCGTGAGCAACTTGAGCTGCTGTTGTTACTGTAGTTGTAGTTCCGTCAACATAATCAATTGTTACAGTTACCGCTGTAGCTGATGCAGTAGCAAGAGCTTTAACTCCGTCAACACTAATTAGTTGACCTGTAATTGGAGCATTTGTAATTTTAAGAAATTTTGCCATTTTATAAAAAGTTTTTAATGGGTTAATAAAGTACAAAGATAGCAAAAAAAAAGCCACCTTTTTAGGCAGCTAATTTTTCGTTAGTTAGTAGTTATTACTTTTTATTTTTTAACTTATTCTTTAAAAGTTTATAAACTTCAACACCTTCATCTGATTGCAAGAAAGAACCAATAATATAGTTTGGATCTTCTCCATAAGGAACTGTAAGCATTTTCTTTTTATTATTAGGTAAGTTATAGTAAACATCTTTATTGTTGTTTCTGTAAGCAATAAAACCAGCCATTACAAACTGATGAATAGTATCCATTAGTTCTAACATTGGATCATTTATTGTAGCCATAAAATCTTCTGGTCTTGCTTTTGCATATAAAAGAATGTCTCTTTTTAATTCTGGAACAGTCATATTATCTACTCCATTCCCCATTAAAACTCTACAAACTGATGTTAGCTTGTGAATATCAGATGTTATTTTTTTAGCTTCTATTTGAGCTTCTAACTCTGCCTCTACATATTCTAACTCTTCAGCTGCATCTTTTGAGCTGTTTATTTCCTCAAATACCATTCCGTTACTTGGGTGATAATGTAAGAACTTTTGTAAAGATTGATTTTGTTTTTCCACTATAAGCATTCCGTCTTCAAAAACGATTGGCTCTAAAATAGCGTTTCCATCTTGTTCATCTTCAAAAGGAGATTTTTGATTACGAGCATAACGTAAAGGCCTGTTAATACCTTGTTCGTCATCAAAATGTAATAAAGGAGATCTACTTGAGTGTCGTGATGCCAACATATATGAAAGTGGATGTTGGTTACCTGTAAGCCTATAGGCTTTGTTTTCGTACTTTTCTTTTTGTTTTGCCATTATAATATAATTTAATTTGATTTAAAAAAAATAATAATTACCCTCGTCAATACAACGAGGGTAACTATTACTACTATTTACTATGCATCTTGGAATAAGAAGAAGTTGTTTGCACCTAAAGTACATACAGCTCTTTCACTCAAGAAGTTTACTTCCATCGCATCAAGATCGCTATTTCTTGCGCCACCAGCAGAACCAGTAATCCAAGTTTTGTAACGTCTATCTTCAGTTTCAGAAGCTCTATAACGAACGTGTAAGAAAGGACGTTTAGCGTTCTTTCCTAAGATTTGGTCATAAACTGTAGTTGAACCAGCTGGAACTAATAGTCCATTGATTGCCCCTGCGTTTACACCACCTCTCATTGTAGGATCGTTTAAGTATTTCCAGTCAGACTTGTAAAAGTCATATCCTCTACGGAATCCTGTGAAACCTAAGTTTAAAGCCATGTCTTTATCATTGTCAAATAAACCATAAGAAGTACCACCTGCTCCATAAGAGTTTTGTGCTGCTAACATATCGTCAATATCAAATGAGAATTGTCTGTTTACAAAGATTACATTTTCTTCAATAGAACCTTGCTTATCAAGACGTTGAATTACTTGATCAAACTGAGCTAATGCAACTGGGTTTCCACCTCCGAAAACATTACCTCTTGTTGATACACTATAGAAAATTCCGTCAGATCCTGAAAGATTAGCTGCACCTGCACCTACTCCTACACCTTGTAAGAAATCTGCTGCACCTGAAGCTGCGTCTGCTGGAACTGCTTCCACCATTGCTGTCTCTAAGTAATCTTCAAAACGTAATCTTGTATCGTGTTCAGACTTTAAATACCATAAGTATCCGCTTACTCCGTCTTCACCTGTTACTTCAATCCATCCAATCTGAGCCATATCAGAACCAGAAACAGTATATTTGTCTTTGATAATAATTGGCTTGTTGTCAAAAATAAAGTCATCAGCTTCATTAGATCCTACCATTCCATTAGTTCCTTTTGCAAATTCAGAACCATAGATAAAGATATCACATGATGTTGCTGCTAACATTGCTTGACCTCCTGCTTCGTAATACGCTACAGTAAAAGTTCCTGGTGCTGCTGGTGTTGGAGCTATTTTTACAATTGCTTTGTTTTGTAAAGTAGATCCTGGTGTGTTGTCAGAAATCATAACTGTTTGTCCAACTCTTAATGAAGCTAAAATTCCAGAGTTAGCATTTAACTGTGGGTTAAAGTTTGCTGGATTGTTAGCTCCTGCGCCTGGTGCTGCTCCAACTCCTGGAATAGTCCATACGCCATCTACAGCTCCTGCTGCTGATGCTGAAGTACAGTTTTGATATTTAGTGTGTAATCTTCCTTGTTCTGCCCATTTAATAAGGTCAGAGTTAGAAGGCATTTCAGCACCTACCATTCTCAAGAATGATGCTACTGATCTGTTTCCATAACGCTCAAATTCCTTTTCATAAGTATCAGGTAGATACTGGTTCAAGAAATCAAAGTTGTTTATGTAGTTTGTTGATAAAGGAGTTTGCTGCGCACTTGGCTGCAAGTCAAATCCTGGTGTCAAATTTACTGCCATTTTTTTAAATTTTTAATTGTTTAACTTTTTTTAATACTTCTAATTTTGAGTCCTCTTCCGTGTTCGTTTTTACTATTACTCACTGGGCGTATTTTCATTCCGTCTTTTGAGACTGTTTGAGATTGTTGTCTAATATCCATATTAATGTTTTTAGATTTTCTTGAAACATTATCTACAGCGTTAGCAACACCCTGATCATAAAAGTATTGAGCAAATTTATCAGGATTCATAGCTACCGATAAAGCTTTATGGTAACCTATAGCGTCAGTAATTAATCCATCTTTACCTACATATTGACTAATAAAATTACCAACATTAGATTGTTTGTTTTTTAATTCTTCCGCAGTTCCTGGCTTAAAAGTTAGTTTAGTATCCGATACATTGAAATCAAAACCTTTGAAATCACTGTTAAAAACATCATTTGTTTTTTGAACAAAAAACTCAGCTTTTTTACTGTTTGCTTCTTCTAAACTTTTAGATTCTTCGATGTAACTCTTATAAGCATTAAGACTTTTTTCTTGATCTTCAGATAACCCACCCCCACTTGACTCAAGAGGAATATTATATTTATCTTTTTGTTCATTTAAAAACTTCTTTGCCTTAGCAAGTTCACGTTTTTTTGCTAACTTCAACTTCTTAATTTCTCTCGCCTCATCCAGTTCTTCGTCATAACTAAATTTGTCTTCGATCAAATCTTGAATATCTATTTCATCTAAACCTTCTTCGACAGATGAATAGTAGTTAGCCAGTACAGCATTATCATCCATAGAGTCAAAGTCTTTTTGTAAATTATAAAAATCTTCAATTCCACGACCAGTTTCCTGCTTGTACTTAAAATACGCTGACACATCTTCTGGTAAATCTAAGTTTGCCTCTTTTTCCGCAAACAAATCATCAACAGATTTTATGTCTTTGTCGTATCTATTTTTAATATATGAAAGAACATCAGTGTCATTTATTTCTGACACTTTATCTTCTTCAATAACTTCTTTAGTCTCTGGCCCTGAAGATTTAACTTCTGAAGCGTCTTCAGATAAATTAACTTTATCTACAACAACTTTTTCCTCACCTGAGTCTTCAAATTTTTCTTCGTGTTTTTTTAGCAATTCGCTTTCTACTTCAACACGAGATTTTTCTTCTTTTGTTACTTCTTTTACTTTAAATTCCATTTGATTTTATTTTTAACAAAGTTAGTATTTATTTTGATTATATTTTAGTCGGTTTTAAATATTAAAAAACCTTCTTTACTTTACTTATCTTGGGTTAAATTCAGAGAAGTCAAAACCATCTAAACTATCTTCATTTGATTCAAAATTAATAGAAGGTAAATTACGTTTTCGTTGTTCAATCATTTTAGATTGATTAGAAGATTGTTGGTTTATTCTTTTATTTTTTTCAGACTCTCTACTTTTTTCTCTTTCATCTATTTGTGACTGCTCAACTCCTTTTAATTGCATTTGATAATTAAACTCAACTTCCATTAATTTAGTTTTTAATTGAGCTTCCATCTGCATTTTTTGAATTGACATTTGAGCTTCAGCAGTCATTGTCTCCATTTTAGTAGCAGCTGTTTGTTGAGTTATTTGCATTTGTTGTTGAGCCGCAGCTTCTTGAGCCTGCATTTGCTGTTGAGCCTGCATTTCTTGTTGCTGCATTGCTTGCTGCTGTTCTCTTTCTTCTTTTTGTTTACGTTTTAGTTTCAGTAATTGATTAGCCATTTTTAAATTATGTATCTCTCTAATATCAATAGCGTCTTCTAAACTTATATTTCCTTGAGATAAAGCCATTTGTATATTTTGCTCTAACATGGCTTTTTCTTCTTCATCTGGAGACATTTCTATAAATATTCCAAAATCATATAAATAAAGATTTTTTATTTCATCAATAATCTGTAAGTTATATTTACCAATTTGCATAGCAAACTCATCTTTAAAATCAGCATATTCTAATATATCCGCCATTCTTATTGATAAGCATTCCGCTAAACTTCGAGTCATATATAAACTTGCTTGTAAAATATGTCTTGTTGCTGTATTAGAATTTAATGCTGCTAATTTATTTACGCCAACTAAAGAGTTGGGATCTGGACTTGAACCATCACGAGCTTCGTTAAGTCCAGTAACTGCTCTGATCATATCTAAATAATGATTATAATTACCAAGAAGCATTTGCATTTTACTTGCACCGCTTGAAGCGGTTAACTGACTTATAGGTACTTTAGCATTGTTAAACTCTCCATCTTGAGTAAAACTCCTACCAATAACACTACCTGTCTGAAAGTAAAGCCTTAAAGCGTCTTCTGGATTATAAGCATTTCCAGTTCCTAAGTCTACTTCATTTAAACCATCGGCATCAATAAAAACTCCATCAGGAACTACTCTCGAAACAACCTGCTGTATTTTTAAATGAGTCATTTGAATTAAATCAGCAAAAGGAATCATTCTTCTTACTAAAGATTCTACAGAACCTTTATACATTCTTGGAGCGCAAGCTATGTAGTTTGGTCTTGCATATTGATTGGCTGATTTAGGTCTAACCATATTTTCACTTAGTTTCCACTGAAGCATTATATTAGTACCCATAACCATTACTCCATCATACCAAACATCAATTCTTTTTGTAACTTTTTCAAACTTACCTTCTTGTTGCATTTCAACAGGAGGATTAAATTGATCGTCTTTCTCTACAGTTTTAAAACTTCCATCTGTCATTTTTTTCTTTTTGTAAACAAAAGAGTGAGTAGACTTGTAGTTAAAGTATAATAATGTAGCAGTATCTCTGTGAAACATACTATTATTATAAGCTTGAGCGTTATTATAATATTGATACCAAGATTGACTGTATTTAGAAATTTCATCTAAATCAGAAAGAGTTAAGTCTGGATCTATTTTAATTAGTTCTCCAATGGGAACTGTTTTTATTTCTCCCCAATAAAAATTATCTTTAAAATAAGGATCTTCAGTATAGCTATAAACTACATTTGCTGGATCTACATAATCAACTTTAACCCCAGTTCCAGGTAAAAACATATGTTTACAAATCCCTATACCTAAAACAGTTTGATCGTAATCAACTCTTTTCCTTATATCTTGGTAATGATTTTCATCTAACAAAGTATTTATTCCAACTTCTTGAGCAATCTCAATAGCTGGTTTATACTTCATTTGCATATATAACTCAAGCTCTTCATCACTTCCAGGAAGCTCTTCTTCAGCAACACTAAAAACAGGTATTTCAAAATCTTTTTCTAACTGTCTTAATACTGGTGCTGCTACCATATCGGCCTGAACCATGTCTTGAAAAATACTACGTTTTTCAGCAGACATAGCATCCTGAGCATAAGTTTTTATTTTAAAAAGCCTATCAGACATTCCATTTACAACTATGTCTACAAACTTAGGTATTATAGGAACTGGAGTCCAATCCAAATTTAAGTGACTTAAATCTCCATCTACTGATATTTCATTTTTATATTTAGCTATAGATTGTTCTCCTCTTGCGTACAGCCTTAGCCTATTAAAGTCAGCCCATTGATTATAAAACCTACACGAACCACTATCCTTTCTAAACCACTCATACTGAATTGCTTGACCTACCTGTAAGCCAAACTCCATTGTATCTTTAACAGAATCTGATTCAAATTGATCAGGAAAAGCAGCTGAGTTAACTTGTATTTTTACATCTTTCATTTATTAATTAATTGACTAACCGAAGCTGTGTTATTATATCTTGCAAAGTTAATGCTTATTTTCGATTTTTGTTTAGACGGAGTGTATAGGTGTTTTTGATTTGCCATTACAGCTAAACCAGAACTAATAGACGCATCAAATTTAGTTCTGTTACTTATATCAAACTTAGCCCAATCCTCTAAAGTTCTTTGAAAATGCATTATACCCATATCATCTTTATCTCTGTACGAACCCTCCATATCTAATCCAACATACTTTTCGATGTAAGATTCTATAGCGGAAGCGTGAGATTGCTTTACGTCTTCACTTGAATTTGGTATTCCTCCTAATTCTTTTTCTGTTTTAGACAACTTGTTAAATCTCTTATCAGGCCTGTTTAAACTAAATTGTCTATACCCTCTGTTTTTTAAATGATACAATAAACGAGGTTTATTATTCTCACACAAAATAGGCATTCCATAAAACACCATAGCCATTAAAACATCTTCAAAAAACAACTCAGCAGTTTGAGGACGAGCTATGTATTCTAAAAAAAACTCATTGCTTGGAGCGTTATCCATATTAAATTTTGTTAATCCATGTAAAGAACCATTAGATCCTTTCCCAACAACAACACCTGATATGTCGTATGAATCACACCCAAATGTACCTACGTGTTCATTCCCTGGGTATTTTAATCCATTTCTTGTTATAACATTATTTTGCAATGCTTTTTCTGGTAACCAAGTTACAAAAAATCTTCCTCTTTTATTAGGTGACCAAATAACCCTGGTATCTTTAATTCCGTTTTCCCAAGAAAAAGATCCTTGAGTTACGTGTCTGGCGGTAATTAAAGAATCATTGTAGTCAATTTGCTGGTATATTTTAGTTAAATTAAATAGAGACTGTTTGCTTTCATCTCTAAAAGCGTGAGACTCTGATCTTGGAAACTGTCTGTAAAACTCATTCAAAGCGTCAGGATCTTGCTTTAAAGAATCAACTTCATTTTCCCAATAATCTAAAGCTCCTTGATTTATCATTTCTCCATCAATACCAAGTATTGGTGAATTAGGAGATCTAAAAACAGGCATTCCATATCTGTCAATAAAACCTTCCATATTCCATTCCATAGGGATGAAAAGTGAATATAGTCCGCTTTTAGTTTGACCATTTGAGTTTCGTTTTCCACAATCAGAATCTATGTATAATTTTTTAAAATTACTTCCACCTTTGTCAAGTGCATTTGATGTAGATCCCATCATACATTTACCAATAACTTTACTACCTAATCTAAGACAGGTTTTAGTAACCCTCCAGTTGTTTAGAATATTGTCAGGCTTTTCCCATTTTCCACTTTCATCGTGAAGTAATAATTGCAATTTTTCACCATCATAACTGTTGTCTCCAGTATTTTTCCAGTCAATAGTGGTGTCAAGACCTTCAAGCTCCTGGTCTTCAGTTAAATACATATTTTTTTTAGTAATCTTTGAAGCAGGTACTCTGTAGGCTAATTCTGTTTTTGGTTTATCCATACCATCTTGTATGGGTTTAAAAAAGAAAGGATAGTTATTAGATATAGGAACTATTTTGTCAGTAAACATTTTTTTAGCATCAGATCCTGTTTTAGATAAAACACCAATACGAGCATCTTTTGTGATTGTACCAGTATTTACTCCTTCACATGAAGCCATAAAAGAAAATCCTGAACGTCTAATTTTTAAGTAATCCATTCCAAAACTTCTTTTATCTGCTTTACAGGCTTCCCAGAATATATAAAAAACCCTATTAGCTTCTCTGTAGTCTGGAAGTCCAATATCTATTTTTGTCCACTGAAGGTACATATAATGAGTTCCTGTAATATAAGTTGGCTTTCCGTTGTTATAAAACCAACAGCCTAACTCCCTATAGTTAAACTCGTTTTCAATATAATCAATCCACTCGTTTTTAAAACTTAAAGGAGCTTCGTGCCACTGAAAAATAGACTTTATTTTTTTTAGTTGTTTAGGTGTTTCTTTAGATTCCCAAAACTGATCTTCTTTTTTTTTTGATCTTTTAATTATATCGTTTGAAGCTTTTGGAAGAGCGATATTAAGACCGCTTATGTTTATTATATTTTCAATTTGACCTGTTTTTGAAATTACAACAAAATTATATTTTTCATTATAGCCATAAACCCAAGATTTAGATTTGTTTTTTATAGACAAAACATTCTTAGGAACTATATTTTTAAGTTCAGTATATAATTTATTTTGATCTTGATTCTGCAAATCCTTTTGGTGTATTATTTTTTTTAGTATCTACTCCTTCTATTTGATCTTTTTCTTCTTGAATTTTTTTTAGTATTTCAAAAGCATCCATAATACAAAGCTTTTTTGTAGCCGCTGCATTTTTTAATCTATCAGCAGCCAGCTCATCATCTTTATCGTACTTAATAATATCTTCTTTTGCAACTTTTATTAATTGCAAAACAGCTGACTCACCAGCTTTTATAATCTCTTTTTTTATGTTTTTTATATCCATCTTTATTTCGATTATATTTAAGTTTTAATTTATCTACTTTCTCATACCATTCGGTATTGTTTTTTTCAATTTTTTTATTACTCATAATCAGAAACCTTGTAAAACATAACAAAAACTTTTCTACCTTCTTTCCATGATATGTTTGGATATTTACTATGAAAATAACTTGAAGGATAAGAAACTAATCTATTTTCTTCATAACCAACAACTGTGCTTAATCTCCATCTATCTAAGTTGTTAGCATCTAATTTAATCATTTTATCGTAATCTTCATCAGTTATTTCTTCAGGAATTTCTCTTCCATATATATCATGTTCCCATAAAGCAGTTCCATGAAGATCTTCGTTTTCTCTTGGAGATAAATAAAGAACTAAAGCTCTGTCTGGTTTTTCACCATTAATATTTAAATCAGAATGAATCCTCCAAGAAACATCTAAGGTGTCTGTAGATACTCTAAAAAAACTTAAAATATTTTCTATCTCTTTACCTTCTACTATAGAAAGCCTTGAAGTCACATAATTATCAAATTCTTTATTTGATTTCTGTATGTGAAAATCTTTATCTCCTGCGTTTATTTTATTAAAAGTATTTTTATCTAAATAATCATTAGCTATTTTAAATAAGCTTTTTTCTACAAAGTCATCTAATATATAAATCATAAAGAAAAAGTTATGTTGTTGGTAAACATTCTGTAGAGTCTTTCTCCATCTATATTAAACTCATATTCGCTGTCTGGCTGGTAAGATATTTCATCACCAACTTTTAATCCCATGCTTAACAACTGATCGTTAATGTATTTTATTGTTCCAAATAAAGGTTCTTCTGTAATTGATTTTTTTATAAAAGATTTTTTAGTTGGAGATGGTTTTATAAAACAATATTTATTATATCCTTTCCATTCTCCGTTTTGTTTATATAGAAAAAATTGATCTGGATCAACAAGAAATAAGTCTTCCATAAAAAAACTTTTTCCACTTTTTCTACGACCATACATATCGTAATAAAACTTAAAAACATTATGATGAACTAAAAGCATATCACCTTCTTTTACAGGCCCTTTATACTTTATAGGAGTAGATACCACCACTGCATAGCGATTAGAGGCGCTATGGTCTTCTTCTGAAGTACTTACAATGAAATTTATATCACCATAAGCTTTTGTATTATCGTATCTCTTATTATTATAAGGTTTTACAATAAACGAATAAGGAGATTTCATTAAAAATTTATATTATATTCTAAAGATATAGGTAAGGTACACTTAAATTCTTTCCAAAGCAAAACTTCATCCTGCTTCATAATCCAAATTTTGTAAGACTCTGAAGCAACATCATGCTGTATAAGATGTATTCCGTAGCTTCCACCTAAAACATCTTGACCTACTATATAGTGCATAGCGCCAGACTTATAATCTGCTCCGATTGAAATTTTTCTTATGTCCATTTAATTTAAAATGATGTCCCTAATGTTAGGACTCTGTAAAATACATTGACAAATAATTTACCATCACCTTGTGTTGGATCAGAACTTGAAAATAAATTAACAGGTTTATTAGCAGACAAAGCTAATGAATTACCAGATCCTCCACCTAAAATAAGCTTCATCGAATAATCTGCATTACCATTTGCAGTTGAATTAGCTAACGATGCATACACAGTGGAATCACAATCAAACTCTAAATCACTGGAAAAATTATAAGCCCCAGAACCGAATTGACCATACACCGCAATATCTATTATATCTAAAACTTTATTAGCCCCTGGAGCTTCAATTATTCTCATTCCTCCAGATAAACCTAACAACTCTTTTGATGTTACCTCTACATGAGCAACAAGCGTGTCAATACCAAAAATAGACTGTATCTGCGATATAGTGCAAGTTTTAGTCATTAAGTTATTTTCCGCATCAGTTATAATTAAATAATCTGCTGGATCAAGATTGCTAATAGTAGGATACGCTGATGTGTTGCTTATTTTTGCCATGTTTTTTTATTCTGTCACCTCTAAAGGTTTTTCTTCTTTTTCTTTAACCTCACCTGTTTGTAAATTAATAACTGCATTTTTACCAAATTCCTCCATTAAAGATTTCTCTTGTTCTGCGAATTTTGCTTTAATACCAGCTATACCAGATATAAGATCTGCTTTTTTAATTTCTAAATCTGCGATTTCAAATTTTGAATCATTAAATTGTTTTTGCAAACCTTGTAATAACTCTAACTGTTCTTTACTTAATTGTTTTGACATTTGATTATATTTTATTATTTATACAAATATAGTAATTTTTAATTAAAAAGTATTTGAATCAAATACTCTGTATTTTAATTTTATAGATATGCTAATTAAATTAGCTGGAGTTGCATTTGTGGTTATTCTGTTTATAAATGTTGTTTTGTTACAAACAAATGTTCTTCCGTCATTATTGTACTGAGGTAAATCTCTTGAATAAAATCCATAACTTGGATTTGCAGGCGTTCCTTGTGAAGAACTCATTATTTCGTTTATCTTACCAGAAGGTATTCTTGATATACCTGCACTTGCAAGAGTGTTAGTACTTTGTCTTATTTCAAAACCATTAGAAGACATAGAACCTGTGCCACTATATTTTATCATCCAATTAGATTCTTCTACAATAACAGCTTTGTTTGCTCCAGGCGCTTTAATAAGAGTAGTACCAGTTGTTGTAGTGGTTGTAAGCGCATCTAATTGAGCTTTAGTAAATGTCCAAGTTCCTTCTTGTGATCCTCTTACTACATTACCTCCTGTATCAACTGCTAAGAGAGCTAAAGTATCTTCAGATCCAGCTTGAAAATTTTGATTAGGATCTAAACTTCCTGTTGTTGTTACCGCGGTTGCTGTATATTCTGACCAATTCCATTGTCCGCTAATCTTATATTCAGCTTGAAGTGTACTACTTGAATAACCTTTAGGTCTTAAATATATACTACTGGTAGTTGCGCCTAAATAAAGAGAATTTACAGAACTTAAAGCTTCTTTTACTTGTACTATTCCATTTATAGCTAAAATATTGTTGCTAAATGTTAACTCTGATGTTCCTTCAACAGTATTTGAATTTGTCCATACAGTCAGTTGATCATTAGAAGGAGTTCCAGTTCGAGTTACAGCTCCAGCATTTGACAAGAACTGAGCTGGTGTTTGTGGTTTTTGTCTTCTCGGAACTGTACTGCTCGCTGAGTCAGTGTAGATAGCTACATACGTAGCATTTGCTGTGGTTGTCGAGTTAATAAAGCTGTATAAACTTTCAACCTCTATATCACCATAAATTGATTCCTCTTCGTTTATTAATTTTAAGGTTTGACCAACAGCCATTTCCATTTGACCGCTATTAGACTTGATCCAATTCCATTGATCACCATCAGCATCAAATGTAATTTTATTTTCTTCCTCTAAATTTATTGGCCCACTATCAAATGTGTTTCCCTCTCCAGAAATAGTACCATTTGATTGTATTAAAAATCGAGTAGAACCTCCATCCTTTATCCTAAAGGTGTCTCCAAAAAATATTATAGTGTCAGATCCAGAAGATAATGCAGCGTTTGAAACTTCAACGTCATTACCAGAAGTTAAAGAAATCAATGTTCTTGCAGCTCCACTTGTATCTGTCCCTAAGTAATCACCATTGTTTGGTATTATATAATTACCTGAAGACAATCTATTTGTTGCGGTAGCATATGTTAAATCTGCATCAGATGTTAAATTTGTATTACTACTCCAAAAAGCTATACGTGTATTCGATCCACTCCCTGTTACTGTACCTACACCTGCAACAGCATTGTCTACGTATAATTTATTAGCCGCATCTGTATTAGCACTTACTGTATCTACACCTTGTATTCGTCCTGTTCCGCCTAATGTAATATCTCCACCTGAAACTGTTAGATCACCTGCAAAAGTTGCGTTGCCTGTTGCACCATCTATAGTTAATTTTGTTGATTGACTTGCTCCTGTAACACCTGTATCAAAAGTTAAATCTCCACCATCTAATAACCTTAAAACACCTACCCCATTATTTCCTGAGTTTCTTTGAAATGCTAAAAAAGGTTCTACATCTGTAGTAGTTCTTATTACTGAACCTGTTGATGTTGATTTACTTACTAAAGAAGAACCTGAAACAACTTCTCCTGCTACACTAACCCCTGTGCTTGTTGTTTCAAACTTTTTAACGTTGTTGTGGTATAGCTCTACTGCTCCATCTCCAATAACCTTAATTCCATCATCGCCAGCTGCTGCGTATATAAATACGTCATCAAAAGCTTGAATTACAATGTCATCATTTAGTGATCTAATATATAAATCACCAGTAGTATTTGCGTCTATATAACTATGAGAACCATCATGGAATAATTGTAAGTCTTGTGAAGCACCAAGTTTAAGTTTACCACCATTTCCATCATTAAACAACAACATGTCTTTATTGACCATTATTGATGTAATTCCACCATCTAAATAAAAATAATTATCAGTTCCACCAGAGCCATTATCGCATTGAAAATATACATCTCCATCATCTGCTAATTGTCTTATGTATAAATCGCCAGTATCATTTTCTATATAAGAATTTGTAGCATTATGGAATATATTTAAATCTCCACTTGTCCCTGCTTGAAGTTTAACGGTATCATTTAATCTTAAATTACCAGTCATTGTTCCACCAGCAAGTGGTAAGAAAGTTCCTGAACCAGCACCTGCTATTGCGTTATCTACATAAGTTTTACTCGTAGCGTCTGATCCAGATAGTACAGTAACAACACCTTGTATTCTACCTGAAATTCCGCCTAAAGTAATATCTCCACCTGAGACTGTTATGTCTCCAGAAAAAGTTCCGTTACCTGCATGACTTAATATAAACGCATCAGTAGTAGTTTCAGAATCTATTTGTAAAGCGTTAGTGCTTGCTGGAACTCTAATAAAGGTATCATTGCCACCAGTTCTAAAATGTAATTGAGATTCATGGCTTCCATTATCTTGATGTATAGTAAGAATTGAAGAGGCTTCGTTGTTATATACCTCAATCACAGAAGCACCAGAATATGAATTAACAACTGTGTCAGCTGCAAATATTGATCTACTACCTGCTACAGTAACTCCTGTGTTTGTAGTTATTAGCTTTTGAGAATTATTGTATCTTAATGAAGTTCCGCCGCCTCCTGAAATATAAACACCTACATCACCACCGTTTACAGCTAAAGAAATATCATCTTCTGCTATTAAGAATATATCATCAGTTGAAGTTTGTAATGTTAAGTCGCCACCTGAAGTGGTTATAAATGCGTTGCCGCCAGTGTTAAACGTTATACTTCCTGTTAAAGTTACACCACCATCTATCGATTCGCCTGTTAAAAAACTAATGGCCATATTATTGAATTTATTTTAAAAGGTTACATACTACTATGTTACTTTTGTAATAATAACTGAAACAGCGTTAGAAGCTAAAGCAGTTGTTGTTCTTAAAGTAACTTGATTCACACTTGTTCTCTCAACATCTAACATTACTGTGTCGTATGGTGAAGAGTTTCTGTAGCATGAAACAATTACATTTCTTGTGTTTAAGTTATGATTTATTTGATAAGCTGTAGCAGTACCATCTCCAATATTTGCAGTTACTCCGTTATCAGCAACACAAGTATCAACTGCACTACAGAAATCAGTTACCTGAGATGCTGTTATTGCAATTGCCTGTTCTGAAGCTGAACTAATAATACCATCATCATTAATTGAAAGACTTACTGTTTCTGATACACTACCATAACCACCTGATGTACCTTGATTGTTTAATTGAACCCAACCATTTGCACTTACTGTAAAGTTTGCACTATCAAATCCAGATACACCTTTATTTGTTCCACCATCTGTGCTACCAGCAGCAGCAATGTTGGCATCTGCCTGAACAACTGTATATACTGAGGCTGCTGGACTTGAACTTCCTGTTATATCTGCATTAGCAAATATAAAATCACCAGGTTCTAAGTTTGGAAAATATCCTCCGTTGTCTCCTGCGACTGATACTACAAAGTAATCTCCTAAATTAAGAGCCACGTTACTTGATCCAGATAAAGCTGGACTATTTGTAGAGGCATTATATGCTCCCTGGAAAACACCTACTCCTGCAATAAGTAATTCTACTTGAGCTAAGTTTGGCGCGCTTGTTCCTGTGTTTGCTGTTGGGACAGTTACTTGTCCTGTAAATGCACCAGATCCTGAAACACTTAAGTCATTTCCTATTGAAACATCTTGAGTAACTGTTAAGCTGTCTGCTATAGTAACATCGTCCGTTAAAGCAATTTTAACAACACCATTGTTACCAGTGGTTTCTGTTATTAAAATATTATCATTTTTACCTGCAACTGTTACTTTGGATTTTATACCTGAGCCTGTTCCTCCTGCTGTTAAATCAAAGTCTGCTACCGTATGACCAGAAACCGCAGTACCAGCAGAAACTGGTAATGTATATGTTTCGTTGGTATCAGTAGAACTAAAAGTAACTAACTCAGTTCCAGAAGAAAAAGCTATTGATGTTGCTCCACTTGCTGCAAATCTAACACCTGTTGTTTGGTTAGATGTGAACTGTGTAGTTCCTGCACTATTTTTAACTGGTAAAGAGGTTGTATTAACATTTGGATTAGCAGGCATTGTAAACGTTTTTACATTATGTCCTGTAACGTGTCCAGTTGCATTAGTTGTAACATCTGTATAAGCTTCAAACGTGCCTCCAAAAGTTAAAGTAGCTGCGTTTGTGCTTTCTGTATCTGTTTGAGTTGCGTGACCTATAGTTACATCACCTGCATCTCCACCACCTGTTATTGGAGCTGTAACACTAATCTTTGTAATATCACCTTGCGGTATTGATGGGAAGGTAGTTAAATTACCTGCACCATTTACATATTGAGCAGATGTACCAGCCATTGTAATATCAACAGATGGATTAACATTTGCGTTTCCTCCAATAGCTGCTGTAAATGCATTACCAGCATGAGATGCCGATACAGATGTAACTGTTCCACCACCAATTGCTGAAGTAATTTGAGATATATTTACATATTTAACATTGCTATCAGTAGCGTCACTTATAATTATTTTATCTGTTGAAGCAACAGTAACTGGTGTCGTAACACCATCAGCCGCTGATAATATAACGTTATCAGATCCTGCATAATCTACAGCTACGCTACCAGTTGATGTAATTCCAGAAATAGGTGAGGTTATTAAACCAGCACCGCTGTCAACTTCAGTAACACCCTGGTTATCTGCTGGCATAGTAACTGTTTTAGTATTAACTACTGTAACGTGACCTGTCGAGTTTGTAGTTATAGAATCAACAGCAGTAAAGGTTGCTCCAGCCGCTGGCGCACCAGTAGATGTAGTATTTGATCTTGAAGTAGCATCATGCTCTACGTCAACAATAAATCCATTTGCTGATGTGGTAATATAAGTGCCACCTTGAATAGTAACTAAATCATTATCTTCAACAGATGCAGAAGTTCCACTATCTCCTGTTATTCTCCATGATGTCATTGTTCCTGCTCCACCATCTGCTGCGGCAGTAATTATACCATAAGCATTAACTGTAATGTCAGCGCTTGTATATGATCCTGCTGTAACTCCAGAAGTTGGCAAATTAACCTGTATAGTTCCATTTGTAGTAATAGGGCCTCCAGTTACACTAATTGTAGATGTACTGCTTCCTAAATTAACGGAAGTAACTGTACCTCCACTTGTTCCAAACGCTACCCAGTTATTAGAACCTGTATGATATTTCATCTGATTAGTATCAGTTCTATATATCATTTGCCCTTCACCAGCTAATCCTGTTGGATCGGAGGTTGCGTTATCAATCTTAAAATCTTTGACCTGATTATTATTAAGATCAATGTTAGTTAAATACCCTATTGCCATAATTCTTTATTTTTAATTAAATGTTGCTGTTCCAGTAAACAAACTTGTAAAAGTTAAAGTACACTGGTTTAAATTGTTATATGTTACTTCTCCAAATATTTCCTTTTGAGTTCCGTCTTCAAAAGTAGAAACTGCTGGGAATTTATTTAAATTGTGAGTTATTAAATAAGTGAGACTGTTTCCAGGTATCCCCACAGTAAAATTTAAATCACCACCACCAATATTATCATACTTTAGCAAAGATATGAAATAATCTTTATTAGCGATTAAGCTACCACCCCCTGCCTTAAATGTTAAATTTAAAGAAACTAAAAAATTAGCACCTTTCACAGTAGATGTTACAGCATATATTGCCCAGTTAGACACGTCTGTACAATCAGTTAATAATATTTCAGACTGATTTAATGCTCCTGTTATAAATTCAGATATATCTAATGTTTCACTTCTCTGATCGTATATGCCTGCATTTATAGTAGTAATACTATTTAATAAAACATTTGCAGCTCCTCCATTTGTAAAAGAAAGAGTTCCTGTTTCATATCCTGTTGTGTCATTGTAAGTGTATCGAAGATTTTGAGCTTGCCCTCCAGTTTTATTTATAAAATCAGCAACAGCTTGAGCAGTAAAGTTTTTAGTCTGCATGTTGTTCTGAGAATCAGATCCAATCCACTTGTCAGCCCCTACAACATTAGTGTCATTTGCGTATGTACTTATTCTTGCCATTTAATTTGCTTATTTTTAAAATACAAAGTTAATCTTTTTTTTTCTATGTTTATTTTTTAGAAATGGTAATATTCTTAGATATTTTTTCAGCACTTCTTCCAACAACATAACCCCCTATACCTAACTGTAGTAAGTTCCAAAATTCATTTTCTAACTCAGGAATCTCCCAACCAAATAAAGGTGCGAAAAACTTTACATACATAACTATAAATCCAAAGCACAACATAAGAACAGGTCTCCAACTTCTTTGAAGCCAATTGCCTTTTGCTTCTGCAATAATAATATCAGCTTGCATTCTTTGTAGTTCTAATTGCTTACTTAAAATAATTTCTTTTATTAATGCTTCTGCTTTAATCTTCTCTTCTTTAGAAGTAAATAATTTGTCTAAACCCCCTAATAAATCTTTGAGAACATTACTGCCAAACCAGTTTAATATTTTTTTCATTTTTATATATTTTAAATTAGCACTTCCAGCGTCTTCTTGCTTGTCTTATTCTTGAATTAGGATCATTTTGTGTTTTAGCACTTGATCTTTTTAATTGACCTAAAGATCTTGCGCAATAAGATTTTCTTCTTTTGGCTCTTTTACTTCCAGACTTTACTTTTCCAGTAACAGCAGTTTTTAACTTACTACCTGGATTAGCCCTTCTATATGCGGCAACTCCTTTTTTAGTCATGCCTGCACCTTTTTTAGTAGCTCTATAATTAGCGTTTTTGCCTTTTGTAGTTTTTCTTATTGCCATTACCTTACTCCTTTTACATTTTTAACAAATTGTTTTCCTTTCGCTCCTGCTTTCTTTTTCTTTCGAGCTGTAGCTGAAAGCTTTCGCTTAGAGAGACTTTTAGCCTTAGCCATAGGCAAACATCGATCAGGATTTTTTTTGTTTTTAGAAGTTCCACAAGGGCCTTTTATTTTTCCATCTGTTCCTATTCGAACCCAGTTTTCATCGCGCCATTTCTTTAGTTCTCCCATTATTTTTTATTTGCTCTTCTTTTATCGTGATTATAACCTCTTTTTTTTAAAGATAAGTGATCAGACATAGTCTTAGCAACTTTTTTAATTCCTGTTTTACTATACATGTTATGTACTTTAAA